>Ga0315910_10002718_pt1 | contig 15335 bp, 8 predicted proteins | sample EdamamesoilMG_FD_204470 | JGI IMG/M metagenome (GOLD analysis project Ga0315910, IMG submission 204470) | Garden soil microbial communities collected in Santa Monica, California, United States - Edamame soil | ecosystem: Environmental > Terrestrial > Soil > Garden | place: USA: California...
TGCTGGCGGGCTTCGCTGATGCCGGCGCCGAACCTCTCCGCGTTTTCATCCGTGGCGGTGTCAAGACCCACGGCCCGAACCAGCACGACCATCCGCGTTTCCTGAAAGAATGGACCGCGCTGCTGGGTGAACGTGGCATGAAGGTGTTAGGTGACCTGGAGTTTCCAGAAGCTGCACAACTTGCGCAGACCGATGTGCTGGTCATTTACGCCGCGGATGGGATGAAGATTGCCGGCGAACAGCGCACCGACCTGGAGAAATTCCTGCAACGCGGCGGCGGACTCGTGGTGATTCATGACGGCGTGGTGAGCGGTGATCAGAACGAATGGTGCAAGTCCATCATCGGTGGCGCCTGGCGCTGGCCCAGTTCGGGGTTGCCGCGGGACCGGGCGACGAAGTGGTATGAGGGCAATGTCGGCGTTTATTGGGTGGATCAGGATCATCCCATCAGCCGCGGTTTCTCGAATTTCGACTGGCTCGATGAGATCTATTACGACCTCGACATGGCATCGGATGTCGGCGTGCTCGCGACGAGTTTTCACAACGTCCACGTCATCGCGCCGCAGATCTGGACCTACGAAAAGACGCTGACCGGCGGGGCGTCGCCGTATCGCGCCTTCGTCAGCTTGCCGGGGCATGAGTTCGATGTGTTCAACAGCCCGCAGTATCGCGTCGTATTGCTGCGCGGAATCGCGTGGGCTGGTAAGCGGGCGAATGTGGACGAATTCTGTTCCAAAGAGGAACTTGCGTCGCTGCAGTATCCCCCGGGTGGTCCGCTCCCGGCAAAGGAGGCGATGAAGGCGTTCAACCTGCATCCGGAGTTCAATCTGTCACTCGCCGCCGATGAAACTGTCGCCGAGAAGATCATGTCTCTCGACTGGGATCCGCGCGGCCGGTTGTGGGTCGTCGAAACTCCGGAGTATCCCGGCGGACGCGATATTCATCGCAACGATGAACGGATCTCCCCGTGGCGCGAGCGGGAGCCGGACAAGTTTCCCTCCGGCGGCAAGGAGTCGCGCAAGGGCCGCGATCGCATTTCTATACTGGAAGATACCAACGGTGATGGCGTCATGGACAAGAAGACCGTGTTCGCCGACGGCTTCGAGCTGCCGACGTCACTGGTGTTCTACAAGGACGGGGTGATCATCACCCAGGCGCCGGACATTTATTGGGTGCGCGATACCGATGGCGACGGCAAGGCGGACAAGGTGGAGGTGCTGTTCACCGGCTGGGGCACGTTTGACACGCACGCGGTGACCAGCAATCTGCGCTGGGGGCCGGATGGCTGGATCTACGGCTCGGTGGGCTATAGCGCGGGCGATGTCACCTCGGGTGACAAGACAAAGAAGTTCGGGCGCATCACGGCTGGCTTGTATCGCTTCCGCCCCGATGGCTCACAACTGGAACAGGTGGCCAGCGGAGCGTGCAACACGTGGGGTTGTGAAGTCGCGCCCGACGGAGAAATCTTTTTCAGCACCGCCACCTGCGGCGAACCGATTCTGCATGTTGTCCTGTCCGAGCAAACCGTCAGCCGCGCCGGCGTGCCGGGATTGCGGGCGGCCAGGCCGATCATCGAGGAGAATAAGGTTTTCCCTGCGCGCAAGGAGACGCGTCAGCCGTATGTGCAGATCGACTGGGTCGGCGCGTTCACGGCGGCGGCGGGGGCGACAATCTACGATGGTGGCGCATGGCCGGCCAGGTGGCAGGGCCCGGCGTGGTCCTTCTTTGTCAGCGATCCAACCGTCTGGCTCACGCATCAGGAGTTTCTCGAACCCACGGGCGTGACCTATCAGGGCCGGCGTGAGGAAGGGCGCAAGGAGATGCATTTCCTCACGAGCACAGATTATTGGTTCAAGCCCGTCCACCACCGCGTCGGACCAGACGGTGCGTTGTATGTCGTGGACATGTATAACCAGATTGCCGCGCACAACGACACGCGCGGCACGCCCCACGGGGCCCGCAACGCGGCCACGCGACCCGACCGGGATCATCACTTCACGCGGCTCTATCGCATCCAACACAAGGAGGCAAGGAAGCTGCCGTCATTCGAGCTTGATCCCAAATCGCCTGCCAAGCTCGTTGCCATGCTTGATCATCCCAATGGCTGGGTGCGGGCCACGGCGAACCGGTTGCTCAGCGAAGGCGCGGGACGCGAGGCGCAGTCGCAGTTGGAGAACGCCGCGGCCACCGCCAGGACTGCTTACGGCCGGATGGAGGCATTGTGGGTGTTGCAGAATCTCGATCTGTGCACCGGTGAAATCTTGATGGCGGGCATGCGGGATTCCGATGCGGTTGTCCGCAAGAACGCGTTGCGGATCGCCGCGGCGCGGGACAATTCGCGCGTGGAACCGCCGGGGGACCTTGCCCGGCAATTGCTGGCCGATCCCGATCAACGCGTGCGGGTGGCGGCATTGATTGCCACGGAAACGCTCACGCCGAACGCCGACCTGGCCCAGGTGCTGATCGAGGCGTGGCCGACATTCCGCGATCCCTATCTTGAAGCCGCGGCTCTGGCTGTGACCGCGCGGAATCCGGGATTATACCTCGACGCCGCGATGGGCGCGAACGAATCGGCCAAAGTGGCAACGCTGATTCCGCAACTAGCTCGTCAACTCGCAGGCGAGAACGACGCGGTGGCAGCCGGTGCACTGGTGATCGCGCTGGCAAAGAAACCCACCACTGCGGATGCGCTCAAGGCGCTCGTGCTGCAATCGCTGGCGGCCAATTTGAAACCAGAAGTAAAACCGGCGAAGGACGCGGCACTTGAGGCGGCGCTCCGGCAATTGCTGGTCGCGGATGCCACTGCGGGGGCAACGCTGCCGCTGGTTGTGCGTTGGGGATTTGCGCCGGAACTGGGTGACGCCGTCAAACCTGCTATCGCCGCGGCTGAGGTCCGGCTCGCAGACAGATCGGTATCGGATGAAGCCCGTGCGCAGGTAGCGGCCAATCTGCTCGGGGTCCGCGCATTGGACGCGGGGATTGTGCCGGCGGTTGCCTCATTGATGACCAACGACGCCAGCCCTGAACTCAAGCGGCGGGTGATCGAAGCTCTGGGCGCGACCGGCGACAAAGCCGCAGGTGCCGCACTGCTCGGGGCATTGTCCAAGTTGTCTTTCGATCTGCGCGAACTGGCCTTCGGACAACTCATCCGACGCGGCGATTGGGCGGTGGTTCTCGTGGACGCCTTGGCGGCGAAGCAACTTGATCCGGCGACACTCGGATTGGTGAACTTGTTCCGGCTGCGCACGCATTCGGACGAAGCCATCGCTACCCGTGCGACAAAAGTGCTCGCTGAATTGCGCGGCCCGGAACAGCAGGAGAAGGATGTGGTCATTGCCAAATTCCGTCCGGATGTCATCAAGCCGGGCAATGCTGCGAACGGCGCGAAACTGTTCACGCAGAACTGCGCCGGCTGCCACAAGTTCAAGAATGAAGGCGCAGATTTTGCGCCGAACCTCACCGGGATGGGCGCGCATGGCCCGGAGGACTTGCTGACCCACATCATCGATCCCAATCGCGTCGTCGAGCCCAACTTCTACACCGTCAGCATCGAGACGAAGGATGAGTTGAGCTATGACGGCATCGTGTTGCGCGAGAATGCCGCGGTGGTCGTCGTGCGCAATCAGACCGGTGAATACGAAGTCCGCAAGGGCGATATCCAGTCACGTCGCAGCAACTCGCGTTCGCTCATGCCCGACGGCTTCGAGCAGATGGGCGCGGAGAATCTGCGCGACCTGTTGACGTTTATCAGCGCGGACGACCAGCGATTCCGCATCCTCGACCTCACGAGTGCCTTCACTGCCAACTCCACGCGCGGGATGTTCCAGACCACGCAAGCGCGGGATGAAACGCTGCGGTTCAAGACCTGGGGCACACTCAAGCATGGCGACGTGCCGTTCGACGCGGTGAATCCCCAGCGCACTTCGGAAGGCCGCAACGTCATCGTGCTGCAAGGTGGGACGGGATTGGCGCGGAGCTATCCGCGCGAGGTGGAGGTGAAAGTGGGGATGAAGGTGGCCAAGCTGCATTTCCTGGGTGGCGTCGCGGGATGGGGTTATCCGCTCGGAAAATCGAACGCGCCCGCGGCTCGGGTCACCGTGCATTTTGCCGAAGGCGCAACGGAGGAGATCGTGTTGCGCAACGGCGTTGAGTTCGCCGACTACAACGGCCGCGTGGATGTACCGGGTTCCGTGGCTTTGGCCAACCTTGATCAATGGCTGCAAAACAACCGGCAGGTCCGTTACTTCGCCCGGGCGCTCAGCCAGCCCAGGCAGGTTGAGAAACTGACGATCGCCAGCTACGCAAACGAAGTTGCGCCGGTCTTCGTCGGCATCACGGTCGAGATCAGCGACGCTCCTGCCTCGGCTGCGGCTGCGCCGGCGTTCAAATGGGGTGCGGGCGTGAAGACGTTGATCTTCGGCGGTGGCGCCAGCCACGATTATGAACGCTGGTTCAATCAGGCGGACGTCAAAATGCTGAATGACTCCGGGCGCATCAGTGCGAATTACACGGAGCCAGTGGGCGATTTCTCCGCAGCGATTGGTGAGGCAGATGTTTTGATCATCAGCAACAACAAGGCGTTTAGTGATGCGGCGACGCGCGCGGCGATCTTCGGTCATCTGAAGGCGGGGAAGGGAATCATCGGACTCCATCCCGGCCTATGGTATAACTGGCGCGACTGGCCGGAGTATAACCGCCAACTCGTTGGCGGCGGCTCGCGCGGGCATGATCGGTTGGGTGAATTCGAGGTGGTGGTGACCGAACCTGGTCACGCGCTGTTGCGCGGAGTTCCGACGTCGTTCAAGATCAAGGATGAGTTGTATTGGTTTGAACCGGATGTCCAGGGCACGCCGATCAAGGTGCTGGCTACGGCGCATTCGGCACAGAAGAACAAACCGTATCCGCAGGTCTTCACCGTTGAACACCCCAACGCTCGCGTGGTCGGGTTGACGCTCGGCCACGATGGCGACGCGCACAATCATCCAGCATATATCCAGCTCCTACGCAACGCCGTGTTGTGGACCGCCGGTAAAGAAGTGAACTAAGCGTCAAAATCTCACCGCGCATGCCGACGATCGCCATTCTTGGGACGATGGACACGAAGGGCGTGGAGCATGGGTACGTGGCGGAACTCATCCGCCAGCGCGGCCATCAGGTGTTGATCATTGATGTGGGTTCGCTCGACGAGCCGCGACTGAAGCCGGACGTCACGCGCCAGGAAGTCGCCCAAGCGACGGACGTTGATTTCGCCGGGTTGATGGCAAAACGCGATCGCGGCGCTGCGGTGGCCGCGATGTCAAAGGGGGCGCCGATCATCCTGGCCCGGCTTGCCGACGAGAAACGCATTGATGGCGTGATCTCGCTCGGGGGCGGCGGTGGGACGGCGATCGCAACCGCAGCGATGCGCGCGCTGCCTGTCGGTTTCCCCAAGCTCATGGTCTCGACGATGACCGGCGGCAACATCGCGCCGTACGTCGGTGTGAAGGACATCGTGATGTTTCCCAGTGTGGTGGATGTGGCGGGCCTGAACCGCATCTCGCGTCCGTTGCTGGCGCGGGCCGCGGGCGCGATCTGCGGCATGGTGGAAATGTCTGTGCCGCCCGCCGCGGGCAAACCTGTCATCGTCGCCAGCCAGTTCGGCAATACCACGGCGTGCATCGAGCAGGCGCGAAAGATTCTTGAGGCGGCGGGTTACGAAGTGATCGTCTTTGCGGCGACGGGCACCGGTGGCCGTACCATGGAATCACTGATTGAAGCCGGGCTGGTGGCCGGCGTGCTGGACATCACGACGACTGAATGGGCGGATGAACTTGTTGGTGGCGTGTTGGCAGCCGGCCCGACGCGGCTTGAAGCGGCCGCGCGAGCGGGTGTGCCGGCGGTGGTTTCGACCGGTTGCCTCGATATGGTGAACTTCGGTCCGCGGGAATCGGTCCCGACGAAATTCGCTGGGCGGAAGTTCTATCAGCACAACCCGCAGGTGACGCTGATGCGTACGACGCCGGACGAGTGCCGGCAACTGGGTCAGAAGCTGGCGGAGAAACTGAACCTTTCGACCGGCCCGGTGACCGTGCTATTGCCTTTGCGCGGTGGCAGCGTCATCGGTGCGCCCGGCGGACCGTTTCACGACCCGGCGGCTGATGCCGTATTGTTCCGCGAACTCAAATCAACTTTGCGACCTGACATTATCGTTCAGGAACTCGATGGCGCGATCAATGACCTGCCGTTTGCGGAGGCCTGTGCCCAGGCCTTGTTGAATCATCTCAAGCGGACTTGACCAGCCGCCGCCCGGCGACCGGGCGAAGGATGGAGAGTTTCCGGTAGTTCGTCCCGAGGTGATTCAGGTATGGTTTCCCCCGATGCAATGAACAAACACGCCCTGATCAAAAAGGTTGTCGCCAAGCTGACGGACGAACTGGCGGTTTATTTCCGCGCCGCTCAATCCTCGCGCGCCGAGGCCAGTCATGAGCAGAACAAGGCCGAGAACAAATACGACACGCGGGGGCTGGAAGCTTCCTACCTCGCCATCGGTCAGTCAAAACAGGCGCGGGAACTGGAGGCTGCCATCGCCGATTTTGAAAAACTGGACGCCCGGAATTTCGCCGCTGGAGAAACCATCGACCTGGGCGCGTTGGTGCAACTGGAGACGGGTGGGGAGACATCGTTTTATTTCATCGGCCCGCGCGCAGGTGGAACGGAGGTCGAGCAGGATGGCAAGGAAGTGTTCATCATCACGCCGCAATCGCCGTTGGGTGCGCAGCTCATGGAAAAGAAACAGGGTGATCGCCCACAGCTCGAACTCGGCGGCCGGCGGCAGCCGGCGCGGATCATTTCGGTGGAATAGTTGGACTGAGAGGGCGCTGTGGGTCGCAGAACCACGCTCCGGAGTGCGCTTCTGTGAGAGGAGTAGCGGATCGAATAGATTGAAGCGCAAGCAAGCCACTCATTCGTAATTCTGCCCGCACCAGAGAAAATCCTTCAATTGATCCCAAGGCAAAGATTTCATTTCGACTAGCGTTCGGTCGAGAGCCCTCGGATCGACAGAAACTATTTCGCCCTTTTCATCAAGTGCAGTGACTTTGCCGGGCACGTATCGCCGTCCAGTTTCGTCGCCCTCCTCCCATCCGCCTAATGAGCCTGCTGTTGCACACTCAATGTAACCGCACGGGTCAAAATTATACCAGCGTTGGCCGCTCGGTGAATCAACGCCAAAATACCGGTGCTCGTCCTTTAGCTGACCGTTCGCATTCATTTCTTTGAGGTCGTTGATCTGCCTTCGGATGATTGAATCCCACCCCACGAATCCGCTGGCCGCCTCGTCAATGTGGTCGTCACCAATTTCCTTTTCAACGGGTGCAAAGGAATCCACGAGCAACTTGTGGAAATCTGGAAGTGAAAGCCCCGATTCAGCTTTGTGTTGGCTCGCTCGAAACCAAAGGGAAGTTAGAAATTGTTCCAAGGAAGGCGAATTTGCCTCCTTCCGCTGTTTCAAAAGCTCCTCGATATTCTTGTAGAATTCTCGGTTTGTCATGCGCACAAATATGTTCACTGACGCGAGCGTAGGTCGAGGGCGAATGGCATTAGTGCTGAAAGGTCTCCCACCTTCCTCCGACCAATGCCTTGCATGAGCCAGCATTTCGACGTCATCATCATCGGTACGGGAGCTGCCTGGGGGACGTTGCTGTATCGGCTCGCCGCCAGCGGCAAGCGCATTCTCGTGCCGGAATGCGGGTCGTTCCGACCGCTTAGCTTAAGCGCGCTTCTTCCAGATCCAATTCGTGCTCCAGCTTATGGAGCAGTTCCTTGCTCAACTTGTGCTCACGATGCAAGGCGATCAGTTGTTTGCGCTCCGCCTCAACCGCGGCGCGTTGTAATCGGCGGCCTTCGATGTGTTGCTGGTGCGTCGGACTCCAGCCGAGGGTATCAGCCAGTTCATCGCCGAGCTGGTGCAGGCGCTGTTCGTAATTCGTTTTGATCAGGTTGACCGCTTCGGGTGTAAACCGTTCCTCGGCGGCTAATCTCTCCACTCGCGCCAGGGCAGCGTGGACCGCCGCCCGCCGCGCCTCGCGTTCCATGGTTTCATGGGATTCATTGGTGCTGACCCGTAAGGTGCGGATGAGCCACGGCAACGTGAGGCCCTGGCCGACGAGCGTCACGAGGATCACACAGAAGGTGAAAAACAGGATGAGATCGCGCTCGGGAAATTCCGCGCCGTTGGAGAGCGTGTGCGGAATGGCCAGCGCAGCCGCCAACGAAACGACACCCCGCATGCCGCACCAGCCGAACACGGCGACATTGCGCAGCGGCGGATAAGGATCGCGAGCCCGGATGCGGGCGCTCAGCCAGCGGGGGAGATAGGCGCTGGGGAATACCCAGATGATGCGTGTGACAATGACCACGCCGCAGAGCGCCGCTGCGCCGCCGAGCAGTTCCCACCACGAATGCTCGTGCAGTCCGTCCACCACGTCAGGCAATTGCAGGCCGATGAGCATAAACACAATGCCGTTGAGCAGGAAGATGAACGCCTGCCAGAACGCCGTGGCCGTGAGACGGGTGGAAGCGGAAAGCAATTCGGGACTGCGCGCGCCGATCCACAAGCCGGCGACGACGGTTGCGAGCACCCCGGAAACATGCAGGCGTTCCGCCATCAGATAGGCGAGGTAAGGCGCGATCAAGGACAGCACGATATCAATCTGGTCATCGCGGATCCAGCAGAGCAAAGCGGTGAAGATCCACGCGACCACCAGGCCCACGCCCACGCCGCCAGCGACCACCAGGAGGAACCAACCACTCGCCTGGGTCATGGAAAAGCCCCCGGTGACCACGGCGGCGAGCGCGAACTTGAAGGCGATCAATCCCGTGGCGTCGTTTACGAGGCTTTCGCCTTCGAGAATCGTGACCATCTGTTTGGGCAGTCGCAGCTTTTGCGCGATGGCGGAAGCGGCGACTGCGTCCGGCGGCGAAACGATGGCCCCGAGCACAAAGCAGGCGGCGAGCGGGATCGCCGGCACCAGCGCATGCACCACGAACGCCACGGCGGTGGTCGTGAACAACACCAGCCCGACTGCGAGCATGCTGATGGCGCGGATGTTATCCCAGAAATCCTTCCACGATGTGAACCAGGCCTGCGCGTAAAGCAATGGAGGCAGGACGAGCATGAAAACGTATTCTGGTTTCAGTTCGACCGAGGGCAGCCCGGGGATCAGGCTCACCGCCAGCCCGCCGAGCACCAGGACGATGGGTTCGGGCAATTGCCGCCGCTTTGCCAACAGGCCGAAGCCGGCAAGCGATACGAGCAGCAAGATGAGCAGTTCCGCAGTTTCCATGAGCGCGAAAGGGTAGGGGAGTGGCGTCAGATGCGCACGCCCCGAGTGTAAGGTCCGGTCGCTGTGATCCGCCTGACGGCGGGCTGCCGCGTGCGATCGGGTACGTTGGTTGTGAAGATTGCTTCATCCACGCCCGACGGACACACTGCGCTTATGAAACACATCCTGGCGCTGGACCAAGGGACCACCAGTTCGCGGGCGATCATCTTTAACCATGGTGGTGACGTGGTAGCGATGGCGCAACAGGAGTTCCGCCAGATCTTCCCGCAGCCCGGCTGGGTGGAACACGATGCCCAGGAGATCTGGGCGACACAGTTCGACGCTGCGCAACGAGCATTGCAACAGGCCGGCCTCACGGCCGGTGATATCGCGGCGATCGGAGTGACCAACCAACGGGAGACAACCGTGGTGTGGGAACGAACCACTGGCAAACCGATCTGCAACGCCATCGTCTGGCAGGATCGACGGACTGCGCCTGCTTGTGACCGGTTAAAGGCGCGTGGGCTTGCGCCCAGGATCCGCCGCAAGACCGGCTTGGTCGTCGATGCCTATTTCTCTGCCACCAAGTTGCAATGGATTCTGCACCATGTTCCCGGCGCGAAGGCGCGTGCCCGGGCGGGGGAACTGGCCTTCGGGACGGTTGATTCCTGGCTGGTGTGGAATCTTACGGCCGGCCGTGGTCACGTGACCGATCCGAGCAACGCGTCGCGCACGATGCTGTTCAACATCCATACCGGCGATTGGGATGCGGAGTTGTTGAAATTATTCGGGGTGCCGCGCGTGATCCTGCCGGAAGTGCGATCATCGAGCGAGGTATTCGGCGAGAGCCATTTGTTTGGCCGCGCGATACCGGTGGCTGGTATGGCCGGGGATCAACAGGCGGCGCTGTTTGGTCAGGTCTGCACGCGGCCAGGCATGGCGAAAAACACCTACGGTACGGGTTGTTTCCTGTTGCTCCACACCGGGACGAAACCCATTGTTTCCCGCAACAACCTGCTGACCACGATCGCGTGGCGCATCGGCAAGCGCACTGAATATGCGCTTGAGGGTAGCGTGTTTATCACCGGTGCTGTCGTGCAATGGTTGCGTGACGGGCTGGGCATCATCAGCAGTTCCGGTGAAGTCGAAGCTCTGGCGGCGCAGGTGACGGACAACGGTGGGGTCTATTTTGTGCCGGCTTTTGCGGGCTTGGGCGCGCCGCTTTGGGACGCCTACGCCCGTGGATTAATCATTGGTCTGACCCGTGGTTCGACGCGGGCGCATATCGCGCGTGCGGCGCTGGAAAGCGTCGCCTATCAAGTGGCTGATGTCCTGCAAGCGATGCAAAAGGATGCGAAGCTTCACCTCAAGGAATTGCGCGTGGACGGTGGGGGGTGTGTGAACAATCTGCTGATGCAATTCCAAGCCGACGTCTTGGGCGTGCCGCTGGTGCGTCCGCGCGTGGCTGAAACGACTGCGCTCGGTGCGGCGTATCTGGCGGGACTGGCCGTTGGTTTCTGGCGGGACCAACGGGACATCACCGCCCAGCAGCAACTCGATCGTCGCTTTGTGCCGGCGATGAAAAAGTCGGAGCGTAAGCGATTGTTCGCCAATTGGCGGCGCGCGCTGGCACGCGCCAAGGGCTGGGCTGCGGGCGAAGGCGCGTGAGGAATCCGCCGGGATCACGACCCATCCGTGAATGCCATTGCGGAATATTTCCACAAAAATCTTGGTCCGACTATTTGTCTGGGCGGATTAATTCCCCGCAGTTCACCCGCCTCAAGCGCTCCGGCTTTCCGCCTCCAAACGATCAGGCGGCGACCAACTGAAGGCTATCTGCGCATCGTCGATCTCAACCACCCTCGCGCCATGCACGACAATTCCGAGGCCGTGTTCATCATCCCAAGTGCAACCGAATTCAAGTCCAATGTAGGCTAATCCGTCCTGAACGTCCGAAAGCACGTGCACTTGGTTTAATCCGATATGTTTCCGAAAGTCGGCAGCTGATGATACCGGAGGCATGTGTTCATCGTCCGCCTCCCAGGTTTTTTTAAGATCACGGTAGTACGTCAGCAGCGCGCTCAAGACTGCTTCGACCACAACTTCCCCTTGTTCGATCTGGAAGGCGAGCGCCCGGCATTGTGCCTCAGTGGGTTCGAGTAGAGCAGGTGCCGGCGCGGGGTTGACGTGGACTGCTGCCGATCCATCAGATGGCGAATCGGAATCCCGAGCCCCGTAAGGTCCGCCGCGCGATTGAAATCCAGCCCAGGCGGGCAGTCGGATTTCGCCTTCCCACCATTCATAATCAGACCATTTAAGTGTGCCAAACGGCGGAAAACTGCCTGCTGGCAGTGTGGGCTTGGCAGGTTTGCGGGCGGTGAGCTTATGATAAGTGACGGCCCCGCCGGCGAGCAGACCAAACCCGAGCACACCGAGCAATATGGGGAGCGGCAAGATCCAGAGCAGGTGAAATTTTGAGAATGGAGTGACCGCCGTCACGACCAGAGCGGTCGCAGTGAAAAGGCATTTGATGACCCGGAAAATCCGCCCCTTGGGCTTTCGCAATCGCCACAAGCCATTCACCAGCAGTAGCAGGCCCATCGCCCAGATGATCCAGCCCAGCATTGTCATGCGTTTCCTCCATTCAATCCATCGTGAGGATGCTGTTCAAGGGAAACCTGCGAGTGCGACGAAATATCGGGCATGGACCGATCGTGTGGCTGGCTAACAGGGTTGTATGATTTCGCTCGTGATTACCGCGGCATTGCGTGTGATGGGGCAACCTTCGCAAGGTCCCAGTTCTTATGCCAATACTGCTGCCAGAGATTTTCCAGCGGGACGTTTTCGGCGTGGCCGTCCACATAGGCGATGTTGATGGCGCCGGATAATTTCTCAGAATCGAGTTCGCGTGGTGCCTGAGCTGCCGGGTAGTCACCGTGTCGGGCGATGAACTGGGTAAGGATCTTTTTGAAACTACCGCTGACAGCGACGTTATCCTGCGGATCGTACAGGTTCCGCGACGGTGAATCGGTTTCTTCCAAACCACAATTCCAATATACCGCATCGGTGAACATGGGCGTCAGTTCCGGTTTGCGCACCGTGGCCTGCTGGTGAAAGACATTCTTCGGTTTGAAATTGGCCTCCTTGGCTGACTTGTGATTACGACCAAGCCCCAGATAGCCGTTGATCGCGTAGCTGCCCAAGGTCGTCGTGCCGGTAGTCGGATCGGTGTAAGTCCACGGAGCTTCCGCGCTGCCCCGGTAGAAATCCGAAGGTGGATTGGTGGTGGCGGAACAAAGCCAGACGCCGTCGGGACGCCCGTGGTAATCCGCCAACGCCCCCATCCAGACGCTTTTGAAATCCGGGGAAGCGTAATCAAGATAACTGGGACAGAACCGACCTTGATGATCCGCGGCATACATGAGTTCAGCTGTGGCCAATTGCCGGAGGTTGTCCAGGCACTGAGAACGTTGAGCGGCCAGCGGATTCATCGGCGCAGCCTTTTTCCGCAGCGCCAGCGTCAGAACGAGAGCGATCAGTCCGGCGACAACCAAGCTCACAACGAGCAGTTCAACTCTCGTAAATGCCCGGAGCCTGGCAGGCGACCACTTCATGTCGATGCGGTTTCAGGTTTCACCGCAGTCAATTCCGTGAAGCGATCGAAGGCTGGCGCCCAGGTGGCCGCATAGGGTGTCAGCGTCGTGGTTTTGAAGGACTGCCGTATGATATGCCGCGCCTCGGCAAGCGACTTGATATGACCAGTGGCCAAGGCTTGCACGATGATGTTGCCGATGGCGGCGGCATCTGGGGGAGGGATGACGACCGGGATCTGGAGTGCGTTGGCGATGAAGTGATTCAACAGGCTGTTGGAGGTGTCACCGAGCAGATACAGACGGGTGAAATCACGGCCAGTGAGCAATGACATCTCCGCCAGCGCCTTGCGATAGTGCAGCGCGAGACTTTCCAGCACGCAACGGACGACCGGGCCAGGCTTGCGCGGCTCGGGCTGGCTGGTCTCCTTGCAGTAGGCGCGGATCTTCAAGGGCATGTCGCCCGGCTCGGCGAAGCGCGGGTCATCAAAATTGATGAACGATTCCAGCGGCGGCGCACTGGCCGCCAGGTGCGTGATCACGCCGTCTTCGAGACCGTTGTCCGCGCCGGCCCAATGACGGCGGCATTCTTCCAGGATCCACAGTCCGGTGGTTTGCTTGTGAAGCAGCGCTTGATTGCCATAGCCGATCACGTTGCTGTAACCGCCTTCGCGACCCAGTTCCGAGCAGATGGTTTCCGGATGCTCCGTGCCGATCAGTGAAGTGTTCCCCAGGCGTAGGAATGCCCAGGTCTCCTCCGCCTCGACCGGCAGCCCCATCACCGTGGCAGCCAGCTCATGGGAGCACGATGCGATGATCTGCGGCTCTTCAAGTTTGGTGGCCTTGGCGATCTCCGAGCGGAGCGGCTTGAGTTTGGTGCCGGCCGTGACGATGCCGGGCAGAAGTTTTGCCGGCAATCGCAGAGCGCTTTGCAGGAGCTCGGACCAGTTGCCGGTGACGGGATTGAAAAGTTGGGTGGCGCTGGCGGTGGATTTCTCCACACACGGCACGCCGGACAACAGGAAATTGAATCCATCCGCGATCGGCAACAGATGATCCGCGCGTTTGAGTCGCTTGGATCTTTCCACCGCCAGCTGAAACAACGTGCTGTTGGTGGTGTTATGGATGCCGGTTTCATCGTAAAGACTTGCCCAAGGCACGTCGGCCAGGAATTTCTTCCGGCCTGCCTCGGTGCGCGCGTCGCGGTAATGGTAGGTGGGAGGAATGAACGAAGCGTCGGCATGAAACAACAGGTAATCCGACGCCCACGAAGTGCAACTGATGCTCTCGACCGGTTCATCGTGACCACCGACTTCACGCAGGCCGATGAGCAGATCCTGGTAAATTTGCGCGGCGTCCCAAAACACACCCTCCCGATCAACGATGGGTACGTTCTGAAACCGCCGGACCACATTTAGACGCAGGTTGCCGTTGTGCAGTGTGCCCCACAAGATGCGTCCCTGTTCTTCTCCCAGTTCGCAGGCTACGAAGTTACGACTCATAACCCCGGGTTGATTGCAGAAATTGTGCCTTCAACCAGTCAAGCCCCTGCCGATTGCGGCAGACGCGGCAGAACCCAGCAAATCCTGCCAGTTGAAACCATTTCCATAGGGAAGTTTGCCGACGAATACCGGGTCCAGGCTCGGGCGTGTACCAAAACTAAACACGCGGGCAGTCTCATAGTTTGAACCGGACCGCGGGACCGGGTGTGGCCTTACACGCAGTTCAGGGCCGGGCCGACTTCGTCTGGGACTTGATGTAGTCCATTTCTTTTGGATCGTAGGGCTTGCCGTCGCTGCGCAGGATGTCGTGAAACCATGGAGTGGGCTCGCTCGTGTATTTCTTTTCCCACGAGTCCCACGGATAGATCGTCTGCGACTTTCCGTCCACAAAGCCCCAGCAATACGCGCCGACATTCTGTTCCTTGAAGTAACCCAATACCGGATCAAACCGGCTGCCGCGCGGGCGGGCCATGAATTCCGTGCAGAGGATCGGCCGGTGGTAACGTTTCAGATTCTCCACGCATTTCTGCGCGCCAGCAATGGGGTCATAAGTGTGGAACGAAATGACGTCCGATTCTTCAAGCTGACAACGCTCCGTTGGTGATAGTTTTGCCTCATCCGACCAGTTGCCAATCCATACGCCAGAGGTCAGCGGCTGGGAAGGGTTCACAGCACGCGCCCATTCGAAAGTTTTTTTGAGCAGCCGGAGCGCCATTTCGACCTTGTTGGTCAAGAGCACATCCCGGTATTGCGGCACGCGATTGTCCGGTTCATTGAACACATCCCAAACCTGGATGCGTCGATCGTTCCGGAAGTGTCCGATAACGTCCTGCACGTACGCTTTTAACTCGTCCTGTTTGACCGGGTCTTTGAGGATATCCTGACCGGGACTCTGTACCCAGCCGGAGTTGTGACGGTGCGGATAGGGCTTACGTTGCTTG
>Ga0315910_10002719_pt1 | contig 15328 bp, 14 predicted proteins | sample EdamamesoilMG_FD_204470 | JGI IMG/M metagenome (GOLD analysis project Ga0315910, IMG submission 204470) | Garden soil microbial communities collected in Santa Monica, California, United States - Edamame soil | ecosystem: Environmental > Terrestrial > Soil > Garden | place: USA: California...
CGCTCGCCGCCGCCGCGATCCTTGGCAACCTCGCGGCCGCCGCCCTGCATCCGCAGGTTGGTTACACCTCGATCGGCGCCTCGACCGCGGTCTTCGCCGCGCTCGGCCTGCTCACGGGCGCAGCCGTCCGCCGCGTGCTGGCCGAGACCGGGACGCGGGCGTGGCGTGCGTTGCTCGTGCCGGGCCTCGCCGGCGTGAGCCTGCTCGCGCTCTACGGCAGCGGCGGGCTGCAGACCGACGTGATCGCCCACGCCACGGGCTTCGCCGCCGGCGTGCTGCTCGGTGCGATCGTGCCGGCGACAGCACGTTGACCGCAGGTCGGGGTTGCCTGCCCGCGCGCGGCGCGCATCGTCGCGTGCTCCCCCGCATGAGTCACCACGCACCGCCGCGCCAGGATGGTCCCGCGCGCTACGCGCCCTTCGGCCTGGGCCACACCAAGCCGAAGCACTTCCGCGACATGCTGCGCGTGGCCTGGGACAATCGCGACAACCTCGGCTACGCGTGGAAGGTCCTGAGCCGCGGCGTGTGCGATGGCTGCGCACTCGGCGTCGCGGGCTTTCACGACTGGACGATCGACGGCGTGCATCTGTGCATGACGCGGCTCAATCTTTTGCGGCTCAACACGGTCGGGCCGATGGATCACGACCGGCTCGCCGACGTCGCCTCGCTCGCCGCGCTCGACAACCGCGACCTGCGCCGGCTCGGGCGCCTCGCGTATCCGATGCGCCGGCGCCACGGCGAGCGCGGCTTCACCCGCATCACCTGGGACGAGGCGCTCGCATCGATCGGTGCGCGTATCCGCGCGAGCGATCCGCGCCGGCTGGCGTTTTTCGTCACCTCCCGCGGCGTGACCAACGAGGTCTACTACGCCGCCCAGAAGGTCGCGCGCTTCCTCGGGACCAACAACGTCGACAACGCCGCGCGCCTCTGCCACTCGCCCTCGACCGCGGCCATGAAGTCCACGATCGGCGTGGCCGCCTCGACGTGCAGCTACGTCGACTGGATCGGCACCGACCTGCTCGTCTTCCTCGGCTCCAATCCCGCCAACGACCAGCCGGTCGCGACCAAGTACCTGCATCTCGCGAAGCAGAAAGGTACACGGGTCGTCATGGTCAACCCGTACTGCGAGCCCGGCATGGTGCGCTACTGGGTGCCGTCGACGGCCTCGAGCGCGCTCTTCGGCACGGACATCGCCGACGAGTGGTACCCGGTCGCACAGGGCGGCGACATCGCCTTCCTCTACGCCGCGCTCAAGCGCGTGCTCGAGCGCGGCGCGGTCGACCAGACCTTCGTCGAGGCGCGCACGACCGGCTTCGACGTGCTGGCTGCGCGCGCGACCGCCCATTCGTGGGAGGAACTCGAGCGGGCCAGCGGCCTGCCGCGCGCCACGCTCGAGGCCTTCGGCGACCGCGTGGCACAGGCGCGCACCGCCGTGTTCGTCTGGAGCATGGGCCTGACGCAGCACCCGTGGGGCGCGGACAATGTGCGCATGGTGCTCAACCTCGCGCTCGCCCGCGGCTTCATCGGCCGCGATTTCTGCGGCGTCATGCCGATCCGGGGACACAGTTCCGTGCAGGGCGGCGCCGAGATGGGCGCGTACGCCACGGCGTTTCCCGGCGGCAGGGCGGTCGATGCGGAGAACGCCGCCGCCGTTGCGCAGGCCTACGGTTTTCCCGTGCCGCACGAGCCCGGACTCGCCGCGACCGAAATGATCGAGTCTGCCGCGCGCGACGAACGCGATGTGCTCTACTGCGTGGGCGGCAATTTCCTGCGCACGCTGCCCGAGCCCGACCATGTGCGCGGCGCGCTCGCCCGCGTGCCGCTGCGCGTGCACCAGGACATCCTCGTGACCGACCAGATGCTCGTCGACCCGGCCGACGAAGTGATCCTCCTCCCGGCGAAGACGCGCTACGAGCAGGACGACGGCGGTACCGAGACGACGACCGAGCGCCGCGTCGTCTTCTCGCCGGAGATCCCGCGCCAGGTCGGCGAAGCGCGAGCCGAGTGGAAAATCCTCCTCGACGTCGCCGCGGCCGCCCGCCCCGGGGCGCGCACCGCGCTCGGCTGCGCCACGGGCGTGGCCATGCGCGAGGAGATCGCGCGCGTGGTCCCGTTCTATGCGGGGATCGAAAAACTCCGCGCCGGAGGGGATGTGTTCCAGTACGGCGGGCGGCACCTCTGTGTGGACGGCCGCTTCGCCACCGCCGACGGTCGGGCGCACCTCGCGGCTCCCCAGATCCCGGATACGCGCCGCGCCGAGGGCGAGTTCCACGTCAGCACGCGCCGGGGCAAGCAGTTCAACACGCTCGTCTACGCCGACACCGACCCGCTCAACGGCGCGCCGCGTGACGCCGTGTTGATCAACCCCGACGACGCCGCGCGCCTGCGCCTCAAGCGCGGCGACCGGGTCGTCCTGGTCAACGCCACCGGCCGCCTCGCCTGCCGCATCGAGCCCGCGCCGATCGCGCCGGGCAACCTCCAGGTCCACTGGCCCGAGGGCAATGTCCTCATCCGCCGCGGCGTGGTCGACGCCGGTGGCCTCGTGCCCGACTACAACGCGATCGTGCGCATCGAGCGCGACGACGCGGCCGTATCCGCGCCATGAAGTCGCACCGCGCGAAGACTCCCGCGGCCGCCGCGCGCGTGGCGATCACGCGCCACGCCTCGCGGGGACGCGGCCGGCGCGGGCCCGACGTCGTGGCCGTGGAGGAGCCGCTCGAGATCCAGGTCGACGGTCGCGCCGTCGCCGTGCTCATGCGCACGCCGGGTCACGACCTCGAACTGGCGGCGGGTTTTCTCCTGAGTGAAGGCGTGCTGCGTTCGCGCGAGGACCTGTTCGACATCGGCCACTGCGTGCGCGCCGATGGTGCGGGCGACGAGGCCAACGTCGTCGGCGTGAAGCTCTCCGGCGGTGATCGCACCGCGCTGCGCCGTATGCTGCGCCGCACGACGACCGGCAGCAGCTGCGGCACCTGCGGCAAGACGTCGATCGAGGCCGTGCACCTCGACTTCCCGCCGCTCGCGCGCCGCGTGCGGGTGGATGGGCGCGTGCTCGCGGCGTTGCCCCGCGTGTTCGACGGCCGGCAGGAGGTCTTTCGCGCCACGGGCGGGCTGCACGCCGCCGCGCTGCTCGATGCGGCCGGCGAGGTCCGGCATGTGCGCGAGGACGTCGGCCGGCACAACGCCGTCGACAAGATCCTCGGCCGCCTCGTGCTCGATGGCGCGACGGCGCCGCGCGGCGCGATCCTGCTCGTGAGCGGGCGCGTGTCCTTTGAGATCATGCAGAAGGCGCTCGCCGCACGCATCGGCGTGGTCGCGGGCCTCTCCGCGCCGACCTCGCTCGCCGTGGCCTTCGCGCGCGCCAGCCGGCAGGTGCTGGCCGGGTTCGTCCGCGACGGACGGTTCAATCTCTACGCTGGGGCCGTTTCCTGAGGCGCTCGCCGCCGGGCTTGCGCGAAGGCGGCGGCTCGTCGATGTTCGCGGCATGGCTCGCATCGTTCTGCCCCGCGTCGTGCTCTCCGGCCTGTGTCTCCTTGCTGCTGTCGCTGCCGTTCCCGGCGCCGCGGGAAATCCTTTTTCCCTCTTCTCCACACCGTCGGGCGACGTGTTCATCGTCACCGACGTCACGCCGGCCGGGAAGGATTTCGAGGCCCCGACCAAGGACGCCCCGATTCACTGCCACGCCATCAACTTCGGCTGCTCCTTCGGCGCGGCGGCCGGCGACAAGCTCCCCGATCCCGCCGAGCTGGGCACGTTTGTCGGCAAGCTCCTCGCCGAGCAGGGCTATCAGGGCAGCGACGAAGCCCATCCGCCGAGGCTCCTGCTCACCATCCAGTGGGGCGTGCTGCGTGGAGATCGTGGATACAACCTCGCCTTCCTCGGCGCGGACAAGGCCGGCCTCATGGCCGACGAGGGCATGCTCTACAACTACGAGGGCTCGGCCATCCCGTTTTCCGCCCGCAGCGACCTCGCGAAGAAAATCCAGGACCTTTCGGCCGACGACCTCTATGTCGTGACGGTGTGCGGGTTCGACTACGCCGCCTACACCGCGGGCAAGGCCGAGATGCTCTGGAAGACCCGCATCGCCTGCTCGGCCGTCGGGCTGTCCATGGCGAAGGCGCTGCCCGACATCATCACGCTCGCCGCGCCCGCCGTCGGCCGCGAGACCCGCGAGGTGATCGTTACCAACCCCGCCGACAAGCGCGAGGGCGAGGTCAAGCTCGGCGAACTCGAGGTGCTCGATGAGGACGCGGACAAGCCGGGAAGCGACAAGCCGAAGAAGTGACGGCGCGGCCGTGCGCGAGCGTTTGCACAGATTCGGGCCTGACCGCCGGCTGAACGCCGTCCAGGATCGCGGCATGCATCGCCTCGCCCCCCGAGTCCTGACTGCCGCCTGTGTTGTTTTCATCGCTTTGTCCAGCCTCGGCAGGGCCGCGCCCGCGCCGATCATCTCGCTGCCGGAGCCGCAGAGGCTGGCGGACACGGTCGAGCGGCTCGAGGTCGCGGCCATGGACGCGCTCGTCGCGCCCGGCGCCGAACTCGAGATCCTCGCCACCGGATTCAACTGGTCGGAAGGGCCGGTGTGGATGGCGCGTGAAAACCAGCTCGTCTTCAGCGACGTGCCCGAGGATATCGCCTACCGCTGGCGCGAAGGCGAGGGTGTCGATGTCTTCCTCCAGCCGAGTGGGCTCACCGGGCCCGACGAGGGTTCCCGCGAGCCCGGCTCGAACGGCCTCGAACTCGACGCCCGGGGCCGCCTGCTCCTCGCCCAGCACGGCGACCGCCGCATCGCGCGGCTGGCGGAGGACGGGAAATCCTTCGTCACGATCGTCGACCGATTTGACGGGAAGCGCTTCAACAGCCCGAACGACCTCATTCTCGACCGCGGCGGGGTGATCTACTTCACCGATCCGCCCTACGGCCTGGGGAAGACGCAGGCGCAGGAGATCGAATTCTGCGGCGTGTATCGGTTTGCCACCGACGGAGCGCTTTCCGTGGTCAGCCGCGAGCTCCCGCGCCCCAACGGCATCGGTCTCTCGCCCGACGACCGCGTGCTCTACGTGGCCAACTCCGAGAACGAGCGACCGATCATCATGGCCTTCGATTTGCGCGACGATGGCACGGCCGGCCCGGGCCGCGTGTTTTTCGACGCGACCGGGTTGACCAAGCGCACCGGGCGTCGCGGCGCTTTCGATGGCCTGTCGGTCGACGAACACGGCAATCTCTGGGCGACAGGCCCCGGCGGCGTGGTCGTCCTCGCGCCCGACGGCCGGCACCTCGGCACGCTCCTCACCGGTCGCGCCACGGCCAACTGTTGTTTCGGCGGCCCCGACGGCCGCACGCTCTACGTCACGGCTGACGACCGCCTCATGCGCATCGAGACGAAGGTGCGCGGTGTGACACGGTAGGGAGGTCTCGGCGAGCCCTCCGCGTGAGTCTCACGCAACTCGGAAGATCCAGCGCGGATGCCTCGGCGAGCCCTCCCTGCCTCCTTCCGGCACTTGTCGTCGTGGTCGGGTGCGGTTAGCCTTGCTTGCATGACTCTATGAACGGCCGTCGTTCAACAGCGGCACAAGCACGACGGCGATGTGATCGGGTTCCAATTCAAGACACCCTGAGTTGCACAGAAGATCGCAGAGGGAGCAGAGATGAAAGTTGCGAGGCTGTCTTTCTCTGCTGTCTCCGCGACCTCCTGTGAATCTTCCTGGTTCGATTCCTACGTATCCTGATCAACCGCGAAACACTTCGATGATCTCCCGGCGCGACGTGGTGCGGCGTCTGGCGGCGATGACGGGCGGCCTCGCTCTGTCACCCTGGCGGGCGCTTGCGGATACCGCGGGTCTGCCCGAGACCGCGACACCCGAGGCCGACGCCCTCGGCGTGCTGTTGCCGCGTCGCGTGCTCGGCAGGACCGGCATGAACGTCTCGATGCTCACGATCGGCGGTTCGCACATCGGGCGTCCGTCCGAAGCCGAGGCGCAGGCGATCATCGAGGGCGCGATCGAGCTCGGTATTCGGACCTTCGAGACCGCGCAGCTCTACCAGGGCGGACGCAGTGAAGAACGGATGGGAAAGTTCCTGACGTCGCGGTTTCGCGAGCACGTCCAGGTCTTCACGAAGACGATGGCGGAGGATGCGGCCACGGCCCGCCGGCACCTCGACGACTCGCGCCGGCGCCTGCGCACCGACGTGATCGACCTGTGGCAGTTGCACGACGTGCGCAGCATCGAGCAGGCGGATCGCCGCGTGGGCGCCGTGCTCGACGTGATGCTGGAGGCGAAGGCCCGGGGTGCGGTGCGACACATCGGTTTCTCCGGGCACGCGACGTGGCGTGCCCACGCGCGCGTGCTCGAGCTCACCGATCAGTTCGAGACCTGCCTGATGCCGGTCAATGTCGCCGACCCGTCCTACGAGAGTTTCATCCTCAACATCCTGCCGCGGCTCACGGAGCGAAACATGGGTGTGCTCGCGATGAAGACGCTCGGCGGCGACGGCCTGATGGGGCGTGGAGGCGGGACGGCCGTCGTGCCGGACATCCTCTCCGTGGCGGACGCGCTGCGCTTCGCGTGGTCGCTGCCGATCCACACCCTCGTCTCCGGCATCGGCCGGATGCAGCACCTGCGCGAGAACGTCGCGACCGCGCGTTCCTTCGTCCCGATGTCGGAGGGCGAGCGCGCGGTGATGATCGAGAAGGTCAGGCCGTTCGCGGCGGGCGGGGCGCTCGAGTACTACAAGTTCGATCACTGACGCCGGGAGGCCGGCCCCGTGGGTGCGGGCGCCGGTGCCGCACTCCCGGGACGAGTTTGTCGGCGGGAGCGCGGCGGTCTGGTCGGTGCGGCGTCACTTCATCGCGATGAGGGCGCGCTCGAGTCGTGCCGGCTGGTCGCGCAGTGCCACGACCGCGCGCCGGTTCATGAGGGCGAGGCTCGCGACGCGATCCTCCTCGATCACGACCACGAGCGTGCGACAGGCGTGGTCGGCGGCGCCGGCGTGGTTGCCCGCGAAGTTGTGAAACAGCCAGACATGGCGGGCCAGCTTGTTGTCCGGCGTGCCGAGCTCGCGATAGACGGTCGCCGTGTGGTCGCCGGGTTTGACCAGCGTGGCGCCGTGTTTCTCGACCACGCTCACGCGGAACATGATCGGGTGGGTGTCCGCGTCGGGTGCGGCGGCCGCGGGGACGCCGCACGCCGCGAGGGCGACGATCGTGCAGAAGATGCCGACGGAAGTTTTCATGGAGACCTCGTGGGTCGGTGGCCGGGCGGCAGGGGCGACCCTGCGTGCCCGGCCGGTGGATACGATGTCAGCGACGGGCGACCAGCTGCCGGCCGAACCGTGTGGGATCCTTCCGGCTGCCGTCGGCGATGCGCTGCGCGGCGAGACGGTTGACGAGGGCGATGCCCGAGACGTGTTCATCCTCGAACGTGACCACGAGGGTCGTGCACTTGAGCTTCGGGTCGACGGGCTCGTTGGCGTGGTAGTTCGGGTAGACCCAGACGCAGTCGCTGCAATGATCGAAGGGTGGGCCGAGTTCCTCGAGGACGGTGGTGCGGGATGCGCCGACGGTCACGATCTTCGCGCCATCGCGCGTGACCGCGCTGACCGGGATCGCCGTCGGCACGGAGGCGGTCTGTCCGGCCGCGAGGGCCGGGCAGGCTGCGGCCACGATCAGGGCGATCGTGCAGCCGATCCGTGGCATGGTGTTCATGGTGGATTCCTGGATTCGTTTCGTGTGCCGGACCCGGAGGGTGCCGCGGATCCGGACGTGATGAGGGGCACCAAGCCTGTACTAACGAAGTTTTGCTTCATGGTTTCTGAAGCCCGGCTGGAACCCGGTGCGCCGGTTCGCCGGGCGGCCCGGGGCGTGCCAGTGTCGGCGACTCCCCATCCGCGCCCATGGACAAAGCTGCCCATGTCGGGACGGGTGGACCGACCCCGGAGTGTGCGCGTGGTGCGTTTGACACCACGCAGTGGAGTCTCGTGAAGCGGGCCGGGCAGGCGGACTCAAAGGACGGCGCCGCGGCCCTCGAGGAACTGTGTCGCGCGTATTGGTACCCTGTATACTGCTTCGCGCGGCGGCGCTCGGTCTCGCGCGAGGATGCGGAGGACCTCACCCAGGGGTTCTTCGCCGACCTGCTGGGCCGCCACCTGTGCGGGCGGGCCGTGAGCACCCGCGGGCATTTCCGATCCTTCCTGCTGGGGTGCTTTCGCAACTATTGCGCCCACCAGCGCGACCGGGCCGGCGCGCGCAAGCGCGGCGGCGGATGCGCGATCGTCTCGTTCGACGCGCTCGAGTCGCGGGACGACGGGCATCCGGACGAGCCCGCCGACGAAGAGACCGCGGCGCTGGCCTACGATCGATCCTGGGCCTCGTGCGTGATCGATCGCGCCACCGCTGACGTGCGCCGGGGGTATGTGCGGATCGGCCGAACGGCGCTGTTTGACGCACTCGAGGGCGTGATCCGCGGCGAGGGGGAGGCGGCGGGGTACGCGGCGATCGCCGACCGGCTGGGACTCACGCCGGGCGGCGTGAAACTCGCGGCCTTTCGCCTGCGGCGCCGGCTGGCGGTGGCGGTGCGCGCGGACATCGCCCACACTGTGGGTGATCCCGCGCAGGTGGAGGACGAGGTGCGGCACCTGCTCGCGGCGTGGAGCGGCTGAGCGCGGCCGGCCGGTCGGTTGAGTTTCGCGCCGATGTGCACAACCTTTCGTGCGGAGGCAGTCTGCTTCATGAGACGCCGCGATTCCCACGGGTCGCGATGGCTTCGGATCGTCGCGGATGATCCGGAGGGCGGGTGTGTCTGCATGAGGCCGGGCGGTGTGTACCCGCCCGCGGGAGTTTCGAATGGATCCCGCTGCTGGAGCGAAAGGACATGACATGACACTCAAGACAACGCGGATGAATGTGTGGGCGGCGTCGATCGAAGACGCGCCCGGCGGGCTCGCGCGGGTGATGCGCGCGGTGGCGGAAACCGGAGCCGATCTCGACTGCGTGCTCGCGCGTCGCGACACCACGGTCAAGGGCCGGGGCGTCGCGTTCCTCGCGACACTGGAGGGCGCGGACGCGCTCGCCAACGCCGGCGACATCGGCCTGCACCAGACGGCAAACATCGCGACGCTCAAGATCGAGGGCGAGGATCGCCAGGGCATCGGCGCGGAACTCACGCGCGTGATGTCCGAGGCCGGCGTGAATCTCCACGGGCTCACCGCGATGGTCGTCGGGCATCGTTTCGTCTGCTACGCGAGCTTTGACTCGATCGCGGAGCTCGAGCGCGCGGAAAAGGCCGTGCACTCGCTCGATCACCAGCGTTTCCCGCGGTTGCGCGCGGCGATGCGCCGGGCCATGCGCGAACGGGCCACGAGCTGAGCGGACTCATCCCGTCAGGGCTCGCGTCCTGCGTGAATCCAGCGGCACTGGAAGGTGGACGCTCCTGTCCCAGGCGCGTCGTGAGGGCGCTGCGCCGCGAAACGGACGCGCAGTGTGCCGGCTTGAGAACGGCCGTGGGACACGGCCGACCACCTCGGATTGCATGGGTCCGGTCCGGCTGAGTGGACGCGTCGCCTCCGGGGGCGCCATGAGCCGGGCGCCTCCGGCTGTCAGCCCCGGCGGCCGCAGGGGCGCGCCGGGCGGCCAGAGTTAGGCGCGCGCGTTCGCGGGGCGGGCGCGCGCCGGGGCGTCACTTGATGATCATGTCGGCGACCGTCTTGCCGCCGGGGATCATCGGGAGCACGTGCTCGGTGTAGGGCACGATCACGTCGAGCAGGTACGGGCCGTCGTGGTCGAGCATCTCCTGCATCGCCTCACGCAGCTCCTCGCGCTTGACCACGCGGCGGGCCTTCACGCCGAAGCCCTCGGCGATCTTCACATAGTCGGGATAGATGCCGCCGAGGTTTTCCGGGGAGCCGATGTTGTTCGGGTCGCCGAGGATGGTGTGACCGCGCACGCTTCCGTAGAAGCGATCCTCCCACTGCACGACCATGCCGAGGTGCTGGTTGTTCAACACGAGCGCCTTCGCCGCGATCTTCTCGATCTTCGCGGTGGCGAGTTCCTGCACGTTCATGAGGAAGGAGCCGTCGCCGTCGATGTCGACGACCTGCTTGTCGGGACAGGCCACCTTGGCGCCGAGCGCGGCCGGGTAGCCGAAGCCCATCGCGCCGAGGCCGAGCGAGGAGATGTAGGTGCGCGGCCGGGTGTAGTCGTAGAACTGCGCGGCCCACATCTGGTGCTGGCCCACGCCCGTGGTGATGATCGCGTCGCCCTTGGTCAGCTCGAAGAGCACGCGCACGGCCTCCTGCGAGGTGATGTGCTTGTTCGGCTCCCAGGAGAGCGGGTAGTCGCGCTTCCACTCGGCGATCTTGTCGTGCCAGGCGCGGTTGTCCGGGGCCTGGAACTTGTTCGCCGCGGCGAGCTCGTTGAGGCGGCCGAGCGCGAACTTCACGTCGGAGACGATCGGATACTGGACGACCTTGTTCTTGTTGTGCTCGGAGGCGTCGACGTCGAGGTGGACGATCGTCGCGTGCGGGGCGAACTTCGTCACCTCGCCGGTGATGCGGTCGTCGAAGCGCGCGCCCAGGGTGATGAGCAGGTCGGAGTGGTGCACGGCCCAGTTGCCGTAGACCGTGCCGTGCATGCCGAACCACTTGAGCGAGAGGCGGTGCGTCTCCGGGAAGCAGCCGACGCCCATGAGCGTGGTCGCGACCGGGATGTTCGTGCGCTCGGCAAACTCGAGCAGCTCCTTGTGTGAATCCGAGGAAATGATACCGCCGCCGACGTAGAGCACGGGCTGCTTGGCCCTGGCGATGAGGCCGAGCACGGTCTTGAGCTGCTCATCGGTGGCGTGACGCGGCTGCTTGGCGCTGCGCAGCTCGACGGCGGCCGGCCACACCGGCTGCACCTTCGCCTGTTGCACGTCCTTGGGGATGTCGATGACGACGGGTCCCGGGCGGCCGCTCGTGGCGACGAGGAAGGCCTCCTTGATGATGCGGGGCAGGTCCGCGGCGTTAAGCACGAGGTAGGAGTGCTTCACGATTGGGAGCGTCATCCCGTAGAAATCCGTCTCCTGAAACGCCGCCTTGCCGATGAATTTCTGGAACACCTGCCCGGTGATCGCGATCAGCGGGATCGAGTCCATGTAGGCATCGGCGATGCCGGTCACGAGGTTGGTCGCACCGGGGCCGCTGGTGGCCATGCACACGCCGGGCCGGCCGGTCGCGCGGGAAAACGCCTCGGCGGCGAAGACGCCGCCCTGCTCGTGGCGCGGCAGGATGGTGCGGATCTTGTTCGTGCGCGTCAGGGCCTGGTGGAGTTCCATCGATGCCCCGCCCGGGTAGGCGAAGATCGTGTCCACGCCTTCGCGGACGAGCGCCTCGACGACGATGTCGGCCCCCTTCATCTCCGGACCGACTTCGGGCTTGGGAAAGGAGGCGACCGTGGTGCTGGTTTTCATAGGTGGACGAGGCGTGGTGGTGGGGGACTGGGCGGACGTGGACGTAAAAGCGGCGATAGGATGAAAACGGCCGTTCGGGAGGCAAGGACGGATTCGGGGGCGGGGGGCGGACGACAGAGGTCAGAGGACAGCGGTCAGAAGGCAGAGGTAAGAGGGCTAAGGGTAGAGGACAGAGGGCGGTTGGCGGTGGGCGGTTGGCGGTGGCCCGAGGGAGGTGGGGGGGCGGGTTTCGGATTCCTCGGACCTTTGACCTCTGACGGCTGTCCTCTGGCCGACCCCGACTTCGGGCTTCCCGCTCTGCGCCGGGCCCGGCTTATTCCGGGCGATGATCCGCATCCTCTTCGTGGGCGACGTCGTCGGGCGGCCGGGCCGGGACATCCTGTGCACCAAGGCCGCCTCGCTGCGCGCCGAACTCGGGCTCACCTTCATCGTCGCCAATGGCGAAAACGCCGCCGCCGGCGCGGGCATCACCAGCGCGATCGTGAAGCAGTTCGGCGATGCCGGGATCGACGCCATCACGCTCGGCGACCACGTCTGGGACCAGCGCGGCTTCGATGGCGAGATCGGCGCCCTCGAGCGCGTCTGCCGGCCGGCCAATCTCCCGGCCGCCGCGCCCGGGCGCGGCTGGCTCGTGATCGAGCGCGACGGCGTGCGGCTCGGCGTATTCACGGTCCTCGGACGCCATTTCATGCCGCCGCGCGACTGCCCGTTTCTCGCCGCCGATCGCGTGATCGGCGAACTCGCGACGGCCGGCGCCGACCTCGTCCTGGCCGAGATCCACGCCGAGGCCACCTCGGAAAAGATCGCCTTCGGCCGTCATCTCGACGGGCGCGTGGCCGCGGTCGTCGGCACGCACACGCATGTGCCCACGGCGGACGCCACGGTGTTTCCCGGCGGCACGGGCTACATCACCGACGTGGGCATGACCGGCCCGTACGACTCCGTGCTCGGGCGCGAGGTGCAGCCGGTGCTCAACAAGTTCCTCGACGGCCTGCCGCGGCGCTTCGACGTGGCGACGGGCGACGTGCGGCTCTCGGGCGCGCTTGTGGAGGTCGACCCGGCGACGAAACGCGCGGCCTCGATCCGGCTCGTGACGGTCACCTGAGCGCGAGGCCGACCGGCGCGCGATGGACACGGCACCGCGTCAACGCGACGGGGTGCGCGGCAGCGGAGGCGGAAAGCGCGAGGCCGCGCTCGGCCGCCGGCGGCCGAGCAGGACCAGCGCGATCGCGCCGATGTCGCAGACCGCGCCGGCGACGGCGACGGCGATCAGCCCGCCCCATTTGGCGGCGAAGTCATCGACGATATACTCGGAAATCAGGCGTCCGCGCGCCGTGACCCGCGGGCGCTCGAGCAGGGTCACCTCCTCGCCGACGGCAAACGTCCGCCACGGGCGATCGTCGCGCGTCGTCACGGTGCCGACCACCGGGCCGCTCTCCGGATCGAGGAACTGGAGCTGCAGCACCTGGCCCTCGGCCGCGTTGAGATCCTCGGTGTAGCCGATGACGCGTGCGAGGATCGGACCGTGCTCCGGCGGCGCGTAGCCGGCATTGCGGCCCGCGCGCGCGAGACACACGGCGAAGAACGCGAGGCTGGCGAGGCCGAGCAGGATCGGAACGATGGAACCGTATCCGGGCGAGGAGGAGCGCGACGACGAGACGGGCATGGAGGGTGGGGCGGGCGCCGGCACTGGAGCAGGCGTGCGCGGGCGCGGCGAGTTTCGAGTGGTCGGCGTCGTGTGCGGCCGACATCATCGCAGCCGACCCAAGGCCCCGTGATCACCAGCATCCATTTCCAGGACTTCCGTGTCATCGAGCGGGCGGACCTGCCGCTCGGCCCGTTCAACCTCCTGCTCGGCCCCAACGGCAGTGGCAAGACCACCGCAGTCAATGCCGTGCTCGCGCTCGGCGACATCGCCGCGGCCCGGCGGGTGGGGCGCGAGCCGCTCGTGCAGCCCGATCTCGCGGGTGCGACCGCGGAGTTTCGCTTCGGGGGGACGCTGGAGGGTGGAGCCGCGCTTGTGCGCTTCGATGCGACCGGGCATCCGGCCACCACCTTCACCGAGCCGCCGGGCCGGGTGGGTACGCCGCTGGTCGACTGGCTCGGCGGCGGCGTGCGCGGCTACGGGCTCGATCCTGTCGCGCTGGCCCGGCCGGTCGTGCGCGAGACCGCGGCCATCCTCGGCCCCGACGGCGCGGGGCTCGCCGCCGTGCTCGCGTCATTGCGCCGTGGAGACGCTGCGCGCTGGGGCGAACTGGTGGCGGAGTTTCGCCGCATGCTGCCCGACTATGCGGACATCATCGCGGGCCAGACGGTCGACGGCCTCGTGGCGTTTTCCGTCGCCGACGTGCGCGGGCGCAATCTCCCGGCACGCAACCTTTCCCAGGGCACGCTCGCGATTCTCGCCATCCTCGCGCTCGTCTTCGGGCCCGGCCGGCCGGCGATGCTCTGCCTCGAGGAGATCGAGCGCGGCATCCACCCGCGGCTCCTGCGCGACGTCCGCGACCTGCTCTACCGGCTCAGTTTCCCCGAGGACAGCGGCGACACCGCGCCCGCCGTGCAGGTGATCACCACCACGCACTCGCCCTACATCCTCGATCTCTTCGTCGACACGCCGGAGGACGTGATCCTCGCCACGCGCGCCGGCGGTACGGAGGGCGCGAGCTTCAAGCGGCTCAGTGACGTGCCCGAGGTCGGCGAACTCGCGCGCGAGGGCCGGCTCGGCGACCTCTGGTACTCGGGCATCTTTGGCGGCACGCCGTGATGGACCCGACCACGAATCTGAAAGACTGAGGCTCCGGGATCACGCACCCGCCGCCCGGATGAAACTCGGACTCCTGAGCGAATCGCCCGCGGACGAGGCCGCGCTGTGCATCCTGCTCGGCGCCGTGCTCGGCACGCGGATCGAGCCGGCCCAGCCGCCATTGCGCGCACGCGGCTGGCCGCATGTCATGCAGGTCCTTCCGGCGGTGATGCACCACCTGCAGTTCCAGACCGACGCCGCCGGCCTGGTCGTCGTCGTCGATTCGGACGACACCCGCCTGCACGACGGCGACCACGCCGATCCCGACAAGTTTCACCCGCTCTGCCGACTCTGCCAGCTCGAGCTGACGATCCGCCGCGCGCGCAAGCGCTGGGTCCTCCCGCCCGGCCGCGCGCCATTGCTCACCGCGGTCGGGCTCGCGGTGCCCGCCGTCGAGGCCTGGTACCTGTGCGGGCGCGATCCCGACGTGGGCGAGGCCGCCTGGCGGCGCGACCGCGAGCGCGACCTCGTGCGCTACACCCGGCGCGATCTCAAGCAGCGCGTCTATGGCACCATGCGCCCGACGCTCCCGCTCGAGACCCGGCGTGCCGAGGAGGAATCCCGCCGGCTGGCGCGCGACATCCACGCCCTCGAGCGCGCGTTCCCGGGCGGCTTCGGCACGCTCGCCAACACCCTGCGACGCTGGCGCGGCCGCGACGACGGGGTGGATACGGCCGGGGATCGGCCCTCCGTCGATGCGCGCGTCGCGCTCGAAGGCCGGCCTCCGGCCTGAACCTTCCCGGGCGCCCTCCGCGCCGCGTCCGGGGGATATTGCTCACAAGCCAATAGTTGACATATCAACAAATGACAGGCAAACAGTGCCGCCATGAAGGCCGAACTCGCCGGGGAACTCGTCGTGCAGGCGCTGCGCACCGCCGGCACGATGGTGCGCGCGAGCCGGCGGGTGTTCCGCCCGCACGGCCTGAGCGAGGCCCAGTTCAACGTGCTCAACGTCCTGGCCGACCCGGATCGCGCCGCCGGCGTGACGCAGCGCGAGATCAGCGACGCGCTCGTGGTGGACCGCTCCAATGTCACCGGCCTGCTCGACCGGATGGAGGCGGCCGGCTGGGTGCGACGCGAG
>Ga0315910_10002720_pt1 | contig 15327 bp, 12 predicted proteins | sample EdamamesoilMG_FD_204470 | JGI IMG/M metagenome (GOLD analysis project Ga0315910, IMG submission 204470) | Garden soil microbial communities collected in Santa Monica, California, United States - Edamame soil | ecosystem: Environmental > Terrestrial > Soil > Garden | place: USA: California...
GAGGCGGACCAGGGCGCCGACAACCGCCGGCTTGTCCTTTCCCTTGTAGCGGCGCTGGGCCCACCACCAGGCTTGTTGAGGGGCATACTCCCAGAAGTAGATACCATGCCCTAACCAGTCGTCGTCGTTCGTGCTGGCGTCGAAAGCGTCCCCACGCACTAGGCGTCGGGCGGTCTCCTCCCGAGTTCCGTGAAATGCGATGACGGTTCGGTCGTAGTCGAACGCCGCCTGGCGGGTGGGTATGGAGCTAGGCGCATTCATCGTCGTGCATCTGGGTAATGGCTGCTGGTCGAGGCGCGTTTCCGAGGGATTTGTTGGATCATGGATTCACGTCGGCCCGGCCCAAGGATCAGATGTCGTGAATTGTCCATAAATCGTTCATGGCGGTTCCGAAATGTCGCGAGATGTCGCGAACCACTTCGCAGAGTCCGCGTTTGGCGACATCTCGCAGCATTGGCCGGCGGTGCCGTGGCGATCGCAGCGGGGCAAGATCTACTTTTCCGCCAAGACCTCGACCAACTGCGAAGCCAGATATTCGTAGTCTTGGATCAACGGGCCAACGAGCGATGGGTCTTCCTCGAAGTGGTTTGCCAGTCCTTTGGCGAGGTCCCTTGTCCGCGCGTGGAGGTCGTCCTGCTGGAGACCTCTGTTCCCGTAAGAGTTCCATCGGCGCATCGCGATCTGAGCGGTTGTCTCGGCGTCTCGCGCTACTGGGCAGCCCTCTTGCGCCGCCTTGAGCACGGCCAAACGGATACGGTCGAGTTGTGTCGGCTGGTTCACTTCGTCATCGTTTTCGATCGCAAGGTCTATTCGTTTGGATCGAGACGCCCCAACGCATCAGCCCAGTCCTCGAGCCCGGCGCTGGCGAGCGCTTCATCTTCTTCGGACCCATTCGCTAAGCGCTGCAAATCCCACCGGGCGGGGTCGGGCCGGCGCAGCACGATCACCCCCACGCGATCACCGGCGCGAAGCGGTAGGGGCTTCTCCGGCTTGAGCACTCCGTCTTCGTAGCGGGCTTCTACGGGTCGCATTGTCGTGAGGATAGCACGGGCCTGAGGGTTGTAGTTCGGCTGCATCTTTTCCGCTCCAGATGGGCAGGGGCAATCGTTCACGCCTACGCCAGGGCGAGCCCCAGCGACTCTGGCGTGTCATCGATGTGTATCCGCCCCGCGCATCACTGGTCGAAATCAGGGTCAACGCACGAGGCATCGGACTTCGGTTGGCAGGTGGAGGTGTCAGAATCGCAGGTGAGTCCAGCCTCACAGCGGAGCGTTTCACTGCCGTCAACGCTCGGGTTTTCATGGACCCCGCACGGCTCACCTTCCCCGGACGCGAGCTCACACACGCCTTCGAGGGAACACTGTCCGGGGCACTCGCGAAGGCCCATGGTGCATTGATCGCCCACCCGCTTGCCCGGAAGGCAGCTCTTGTTCCCTTCCTCCCCCACGCATTGGTAGCCTGCGGCACACTCTGATCCACCCTCGCAAGGTTCAGTGCGAGCTCGCTGACAGGTGCCTCCTTGCTCAGGATCTTGACTATCGATGGCGCAGTAGAGGTCCCACTGGCAGTCGGGTCGGGCCTCACAGGGCTCTCCTTCCCCTGCCGGGATGGTGCATTGAGCGTCCGAGCCGCATTGCCTGGGCCACAGGCACGGGGTGGTGTTGTACGCGCCCGCACAGCTCTCCCCTTCGGACAAGGCAGGCTGGCAGCTCGAAACACACGTTCTCGAGATATCGGGACAGTAAAATCCATCCTCACATTCATCCCCCAATGACCCCATGGTCAGGTCGTTGCAGGTGCCTTCGCGAGGAATGCCGCCCTGGATCACCTCCAGGCAAACGATGGTGCGGCAATCGCCCTGGGTGAGAGTGAACAGGCAGCGGTCCGCTTGTTCAATATCGAGGGAAATCCGACCTGCGGCTTCCGAGCGCTTGGCGAGTTCACAGTCCAGGTCCAAAGCTGCCAGCCAGTCCTCGACGGTGCCGCCGTGACACTGCACCTTGTATTCCGCTAGGGCAGTGGGATACGCGTCGCAGAATTCCGCGACGGTGGAAAGCCCGGAGCTCGGCGCCGGATCGAAGATGCCGCCCGAGGTGGTCTGCCCTCCCGTCGCGCTGGCGGAGCTTGTCGTGCTTGTCGCGCTGGCGGAGCTTGTCGTGCTTGTCGTGCCGGCGGAGCTTGTCGTGCTTGTCGTGCTGGCGGGGCTCGTCGTGCTTGTCGTGCCGGCGGAGCTTGTCGTGTCGAGATTGGGGCCACCAGCGGCTCCATCATTAGCCTCCCCGCAACTCACGCTGCCCAGCAAACCGAGGCCACCCAAGCACGCGGCACCGAGGCGAACCCCAAGGCCCTTCCCAAGCCTTGCGCACGTCCTAAGAAGCATTGGACGGGAGTCTAGCGCAAGATCTTGGCCGTGTGACCATCTCTGTCCACATGGACGTGAGCTGGCTCACTCGGCTCATGAGTGAAGAAGTATAGTCGATACGGCCCCGTTCGCAGGACGGTTGGGCATTTCCCGTTGCGTTATAGTGGGTTGGGTTTCGCGCGGGAAGCGTCCGGAGCTTGCTCATCCGCGAGCGAGGCCGGAACTTTCAATCGTTACCGGTGAGCGCGCCTTCGTGCCCGAGGAGGACTCTGGTCGTTTCGCCCCTCCGCGTTCAAGGTCGTGGGTCTAGAGAAGTCGATCGAGCTCAAGGCGGCCGCCGGGCGACCGAAAGACCAGATCGGGCCATCCGCGCTTCGAGCTAACGTCGACCAGATTCTCGCGACGCAATGGGGGGCGAGCAGCAATACGGTTGTAGCCACCGGCCAGGATGGAGCCCACGTCCACCGAAACACCGGGGACCCGGGGACCACCTCTCAGAGCCTCCCTTTGGTTCTGTAGCTGCCGCATCCTGACGAACGCGGAGCCCGCGTCAAGGGCACCGAAGGTGGCTCGCGAACCCTTGACGCGGGCGAGCATTCGCGGATGATGGACGGACGAGCCAACTCCGCCCTCGAACCGGCGAGGTAGGTCCGCTAGCCCGGCAGACAACACGCGCACCGCGGCGGCGTGGCGGGGATGGTCCGAGCACTCCCACCGAGGGGGTATCCCGGTGTCCGGTGATAGTGATGAGATTGGTACCCACCCTGACCGGTGTTAACATAGGGTACGAAGGCATGACCCACGCTTTACCGATGCTAAGCTCGGTCGATGACTGCGGTTGCCGAAATTCTCGAAGCTGCCCTCAAGCTCGGAGCGAACGACCGGGCGCAATTGCTTGAGGAGTTGTCAGCGAGTCTGCACGGAATCGATCTGAGCGACGAGTGGGAAGCCGAGATTCGACAGCGGGTCGACGAGGCGGACTCAGGTCAGGTGCAGCCTGTACCAGGCGAAGCGGTTCTCGAACTTCGAGACTGTCGCGGTGGCGCACTTCGGCGCATCCGAGCGTCGCGAGCTGCGTCTCGTCCAGGCTGCTGCGGTTCTCCAGTCCGGAGACATCGGCTTGGTCGATGTTCGATTCGCTAGCGACGGCCGCCTGCGTTTTTCCGATCGCTTCGCGAACCGCGCGCAAGGTCAAACGCACGCCTCGCTTGGCGCGCAGCTCCCTGCCAAGTATCCGAACTGGTTCGCCTTCAGACGCGCTGTTCTTCACTGACTGCTTCATGCATACGGCTGAAGCAGCCAGCACAGGGCATCGTGGGAGCCACGGAGGAACCCGGGGATAAAAATCGCCCCCGGGCGCCATCAATTCTCACCCAGACCAGAACGAGAACAATCATGTGCGCCGGTGAAGCGATCGGGCTTCGTTTACTCGACTCGTTGCTGTAACGACAAAGGGCTGCGCACCATGATGCCTGCTGCCGCGCTCGAGTCGGAGCCCGTCCGGACCGCTGTCAGCTCCTGCGCTGGCGGGGCCGGTTCGCGGGCGCGGCGACCATACCCGCCGAAGGATTTCTACACGATGCCGGAGCAACCCAAGCCAAGCCACAGCGTCCTCTGCTTCCTGGCGGCCATGGGCGCGCTTGCTTGCGGTCAAGCCAGCACCGGCGCACCATCCACTGGCAGCGGCGGTACCGAAACCGCGGCACCTACCAGCGGAACTGGCACCACCGGTGGCAGCGTGACCGGTGGTAGCGCCGCCAGCACCGGCACTGCCACGACGCCTGCCGGCAGCAGCTCGTCGACCACGGGCGATGTCACGGCAACCACCGCCAGCGGAGGCACAACCGCTGCGTCGACTGGCGCATCCGACACGGCGGGCACCGACACCGCCGGAGTTGGCACCGGCATGACCGGGTTTGGCGGTGCAGCGACTACGGGCGACACCAGCACGGGCGCTGGTGGGACCGGCATGTCAAGCACCGCCACCACCGGCGTCGGCGGTCCCACCCTGCCCCCCACCACCGACTACGCCGCCGCAGGCCCTTGCGAGACCACTATCGACACGAATACCGGACCCGGTGGTGGGTACACGATCTACCGACCTGAAACCCTTGGTGAAGACGGCTTTTTGCACGCGCCCATCGTTTTCGGGCCTGGCATCGGCATGCAAGCCAGTCAGTTGGCGGGGCTATTGACTGCGTTCGCTTCACATTGCTTCGTTGTGGTTGGCACGCCGGTGCTCGAGGGCGGTCCGAACGATCCGGGCAATCTCAGCAAGATGCGGGATGGCCTCGATTGGATCATCGAGCAAAATACTCAACCGGGCATCTACGAGGGGAAGCTCTACGTCGATCACGCGGTCTCGATGGGTTACTCGGTAGGCGGCACCGCCGCGGTCGAACTCGGCGGGCACGAGGCGGTCGCAACCACTGTCTCCATCCATGGGCATATCGCCGAATCGGACATGCACGGACCCTTGCTACAAACCAGTGCGCTGGGCGACACCGTGGGCCTTCCCATGCAGCGTGAGACCTTCGCCATGTCTCAGGTCCAAACCTTCCTGGGGATCATCACCGACGGGGACCATGGCTATATCCAGGCCAACAATGGCGGCGCCCAGCGGCCCGCAATCATCGCGTGGTTGCGCTACTGGATCTACAACGACACCGGGGGCCGGGAATACTTCTATGGCGACGACTGCGTGATGTGCAGCGATCCGTGGGAAAGCCCCGAGCGCAAGAACTGGCAATGACTGTCTAGCAAGGTCAACTCCGGGGATGCCTAGATTCGGGATGGCAGGAAGCGGCGTTCCGTTACTGCCCGCGCCGCAGCGACGCGAGATCCGACGCGAGACGCTCGCGGCGTTCCGCCGCTACGCAGAAATGGTGTTCTACCTGCGGCCCAAGCTGCGATCGATCGCGTTCTGCCTCAGAGATGGCTACCCCGGGATTGAACACGACTTTCGATACTCGTGCGACGAAACGCCGCTCATGCAACACAGCTGCGGCGAAGGCGCGAGTTGGTGCAGCCGTTGCGAAGGCTGGGACAATTTCCTGCCCTGGAGTGCTTGGCTGGAGGACTGGAACGAGCGTTATGGCAACGCCGAAGCCTTCCTGGCGTACTGCGCGGGCGTCCACCTCACGCCGTACGCGGTGGCGCGGCGCGGTCCCCAAGTCGGCCTCGCTCGCCTGCTATCGCGCTGGGGAGCGCCCTGGGGACTCACAAAACACTTTCGCGGCTCCGCGCCGGATCTCGAGATAGTGGCAACGCCGCTGCGTCCATGGTTCGAGCCCGACGAAGTCATCGCCCTGGCCACCACTCCCAGCGAGGCGGCGAGCCCATTGTTCGACGCCGTGTACGCAGCACCTCTTGCAGACGCACCGAGGTTGACGCTCGCGCTGCAGCTGACCGCCGAGGCAGACCCGCGTGGCGCGTACATCACCGAAGCGGTCGCTGCGAAGAAGCTCGACCATGGTAGCGAGCTGCTGGTCGCGCATCGAGCCGACTGGCTGGGACCGCTGCGTCTGGTTGCACAGGTGGATCGTGCGGCGTTCTACGGGGGGTTTCCTGAGGCACTTGCGGTGTATTTTGCGAATCACGACGCGGTCGCGGCCTCTGCGAATCACCGAGCCTGGGCTACCGTAACGCAGCTCGAGTTTCTGGATCCGAGGGATTTTCCGCTGCGTAGGGGCAGCTTCATTGAAGACATTCAACCCATTACTCCCGCGATGAAGTCGCTCCAGATGCTGAGTGGCGTTCGCTCTCGGGGAATTAGCAGCCTCGAAGACCTCACCATGCAGCTTGGCGTTTGGTTCCTGGAGGTTACGTGCGAATCGGTCGACGAACTGGAACGTCTGCTGCGCGTTCGTTGCTTGGTCGAGCTCGACTCACTCGTGTTGGGGCTGCGGTTCCCACTGCGCCCGGAAGCCGACATCTGGGATCGCCTTTGGACACGAGCGCCCTGGAGCACGACACTGCACAGGCTGACGGTGCGGATTGATTCGCACTTGGCGCTTTGGAGCCGGACCCGCGCGCAGCCGGGCGCGGAACTATACTATTACGACAGCGTGGGCAGTTTTTCCTTTCGAGCCAGCGAAGCCGGAACCTTCTCGAGCGCGCGGTGCTACGAAAGGAGTCGATCGGTCGATCGCACCATCGAATTGCTCGCGCAACTGCCCTCACTGGACTCGTTCGAGCTCGAGCATGCGCCGCGCTGCCCGTTGAGCAACCAGGAACGATGCGTCCTGGCGCGAGAGCTCGCGCGCGTCCACCCGCAAGCGCGCCTCCAAATTACAGCCCGCGCAAAGTGAAGCACCGGGGAACCTGAGCGGCCCTCGTAGCGACGAACGCTAGGTGAGGGGGACGAGCCTGTCGGCGACGTAGCGGACGGCGTAGCCAACGGCCGTCCCAGGTAGCGGCAGAGGCGTTCGAGCTGAGCCCTGTCGTTGGCTCGCGATGACGTTGTTGCACACGACTGCCGAGCGGGTACCTCGTCGGCGCCCGGCAGCCGCAGGCGGCGACTGGGATCGATACTGCACCTGTTGTGCGTCGCGGTCGCGGCTGCGCGCTCTGGTGAGCTCCGTGAGTCGAAGGCACCAAATCCAGCCGAGATGGAAACGGTGCTGCGCCGCTTCGAGGGCGCGCGCCTTCACACACCTTGGGTAGAGCTGATACATTGAGCTACTTTGGTTCTGTGTGCCCTCAGTCGAGTTTTCGGTCCGTGGCGAACCGTCGTCTGCTTCTTGATCGGCGCCCTCTGCGTTCACTGTCAGCGCGGCGACGACTCGGTTCCCGAGGCGCTACGAGGGATGCGCTTGATCGATCAGGACGGGGCGCATCTCGACGCGAACGACTGGAGTGAACGCATCCTCGTTCTGAACTTCATGTTCACGAGCTGCCCGAGTGCCTGTCCTCGGCTCACCCAATCGATGCGCCAAACCTGGGATTTTCTGCCGGAGCAGACCCGAGACGACGTGCGATTTCTCTCGATTTCCGTTGATCCGGATCGCGATCAGCCTACGGCGTTGAAGGAGTTTGCTCGGAAGCATCGCGCCGACTTGCCCGAGTGGCGGTTCGCCCGGATCGACGGCGCCGAGCTTTCCTCCCTGACCCAGCGACTCGCCGTGTTCGAGCCGGGATCTCGGGCGGTTCCGTCGGCGCACAGCATGGCTGTCTACGTATTCGATCGGAAGGGCCGTCCCCGTCAACGCTACGACGGCGGGACGATCGATCCCAGGCACCTCGCCCGCGAAATCGGATCCCTCGCTACCCTGGAGCAGTCGTCGAAATCATGAAGCACCTACGTCCGCAGGCGGCTTGGCCGAAGCTCGCCGCTCTGGCCGTGCTCGCGACATCGGCCTTGGCTTGTTCCAGGGCGGGTGATCCCAAACCTTCGCTGACTCTGCGCAAGGCTGCCCAGCCGCTGGTGGTTACGGATGCGTCCACCGCGCTGGCCATCCTGCTCCCGGAGCCCGTCGATCCGGCCTTCGATGATCTCGAGGTTCCGGCCGACGCCGCGACGAAGGGGATGTGGTCGGAGGTCTTCGACTGGCCGCTCAACGGCCTGCATTCAGTGCTGCTCCCCACGGGGAAAGTCCTCACCTACGGGACTCCCACTGGCGCGCCGTCAACCCAAGATGGGCGCACGTTCGACATCTGGAGTCCGGAAGCGGGGTTCGGGGCGGCAAGCCATCGAACCGACTTCGACTCGCAGCGCGCGAACAGCTTCTGCAGCAGCGCAGCGTTCAATTCAGACGGGTCGCTCCTCATCACCGGCGGCAACTCCCCCCTCGAGAGCAGTGTGTTCTCCACGGCGAGTGAGACGCTCGAAGCGTCGCCGTTCCTGCTCGCGAGCGAGCGCTGGTACGGCACCATGATCACGCTCCCCGACGGGCGCTTCCTCATGATGGGCGGGTCCGGTCCTTACGAGGCCCTGCGCGCCTACCAAGATCCCGCTGCAGCCATCGCTGCGGGGTCCGTCGCGATGACTCCCGAGATCTACGAACCGGAAACGGGGTTTCGAAGCCTCTTCGGAGCCTACAGCCGTGAGGCCTTCGGGCCCGACCATCATCGCTACTGGTACCCGCGAGCGTGGGTCGCTCCGGACGGCGACGTCTTCGGCATTTCGTCCGAACAGCTGTGGCGCCTCGACTATTCGGGGGACGGCGCCGTCACGAGCCTGGGAGGTTTCAAAACCGGGGTCAATACGACGACGAAGCCCAACATCGGGCCGACGAGTACTGCGGCGATGTTCGCGCCCGGTCGTATCCTCCAGGTCGGTGGCAATGGCTACCACGATGGACACGCCACGCCGAGCAGCGCGCTCGCTACGGTCATCGACATCAACGGCGACGGGCCGGTCGTGACCGAAACGAACCGGATGAACCATGCTCGCCAGTGGGCAAACCTCACGGTGCTGCCGGACGGAAAAGTCGTCGTGACCGGCGGCACAGCCTACGCCAACAACGGCGGGAGCGACGCCGTCTACGCCGCCGAACTTTGGGATCCCACTGACGAAAGCTGGACGGAAGCGGCCAGCGCCAGCGTCATCCGCGTGTACCACTCGGCTGCCATCTTGATGCCGAACGGCACCGTTTTATCGACGGGGGGTGGAGCGCCTGGTCCCGTCAACAATCTGAATGCGGAAATCTACTACCCACCGTCGCTCTTCCGTTCGACCTCGGGCGGCGCGGCGCTCGCTCCGCGCACGCGGCCTCTCGCCGTGAGCGCTCTGGCTTCCGACTACGGAGAAATCCTCAACGTGGATCTCTCCGGGTCCCCGACGGTCGAAAAGGCGGTCCTCGTCGGGACGAGCAGTGTGACCCACTCGTTCAATACGACGCAGCGCCGCATCGAGCTGCCGTTCCTCCAAGCAGAGAGCCGCGTCGCCGTAGAGCTGCCCGCGAGCGGCTATCTCGCGCCACCCGGCTACTACCACCTCTTCTTTCTCGACGAAGCCTCCGTGCCGTCCCGCTCCGTCATCCTTGCCCTGGGCTCCTCGGTGGCGGCGGCCCCCGTTCCCGTGGCACTTCCCGAGGGGCTGGAAGTGACGTTCGAGAGCGTCAACCTGTCGGACCATGTCCTCGCTACAGGCGACGATAACCTCGGTATTCTTCGCGCGCTCGAACCCGACCTTTCGGAAGCGGAGGAACGGGCGACCCGCTTCATCGTTCGCGAGGGTCTGTCGAACCCTGACTGCGCCTCGCTCGAGTCCGTCGCCGCTCCCGGAAAATGGCTCCGCCAGCTCGACGACCGACTTCGACTGGACGCGGACGATGGGTCCGAGACTTTCGCGAGCGATGCGACCTTCTGCCCAGAACATGGACTGAGTGGAACGGGCGTGACGCTGCGATCGGAGCGGTTCGAAGCTAGCGTCATCCGGCACCGAGGTCTCGAGCTGTGGCTCGACCCCGAAACGGCTGACGAGGACTTCAAGGCCGACGCGACGTTCATCGTGCGCAGTGAATCCACTCCTGAAATCAGCGTCGCGGCGCCGATCATCCAGGCAGGCGAAAAGGCCAAATATGCGCCGGAGCCCGCGCTCTCGAACGCGACGTTCAGCTGGGATTTCGGCGATGGCTCTGCTCCCACCGGAGAAAGCGGCGCCGCCGACGTCAACCACCGCTTCGTGAGCGCCGGACTCTACCTGGTCACGCTGACGATTCGCCTTTCCGATGGACGCCGCGTGAATCACAGCTTCATTCAAGCGGTGGGCCCGGCTCTCGTGCCTGGGAACGCTCAGAGTTCTTCGCTCTTCGCCGCATCGGGCGGCACGCAGGAAGAGCGCCTGTGGGTCGTCAACCCCGACAACGACTCCGTGACCGTGCTCGACGTCGACGCGCTCGAACGAGTGGCGGAAGTCCCCGTCGGGGCGGCGCCTCGCGGGATAGCGAGGGCCGAAGACGGAAGGCTTTGGGTGACGCTGCGCGACGAAGCCGCGATGGTAGCCCTGGATCCCGAATCCCTGAGCGTCGAAGAGCGGGTCGAATTTTCGGCTGGAGCGCGGCCGTACGGCATCGTGTTTTCCCCTGTCGACGGCACGGGCTACGTGAGCCTCGACGGGTCCGGGTCCGTGGTCGAGTTCAACCCGCAGACGGCCAAGGTTACGAAGTCTTTGGAAGTCGGGGCCACGCCTCGCGGCCTCGCGCTCAGCGCCGACGGCGAAAGGCTCTTGGTTTCTCGCTTCATCAGCCCGCCCGCGAGCGGGGAAAGCACGCTCGACGTCGAGACGGATACGGCGTTGGGCGAGCTGCGCGTGATCGATCTGCCTGATTTCGATTCGGCGCGGATCGTCTCCTTGGCCTTCAGCGACCGCGTGGATGGCTCCGTCCAAGGGCGGGGCATCGTCAACTATCTGGGTGCGCCAGCGCTGTCACCCGACGGCAGGACCGCGTGGATCCCCTCCAAGCAGGACAACATCGCGCGAGGAACCCTTCGGGACGGTACGGCTTTGGACTTCCAGAACACCGTGCGCGCCGTGGCTTCCCGCGTCGACTTGCTCACGGAAAGCGAGCGTTCGGACGGACGTGTCGATTTCGACAACTCGGGACTCGCTCGCGCCATGCTCGTGCACCCGACCGGCGCCTACGCTTTCGTAGCGCTGGAGACGAGTCGGGAAGTCGCCGTCTTGAATGCGCTGCTCGGGACCGAACTGTTCCGCATCGACGTGGGTCGCGCTCCCCAGGCACTTGCCCTTGCCGTCGATGGGAGCCAGCTCTACGTCGAAAACTTCATGGATCGTTCGGTGAGCGTGGTGGATCTCACACCGCTCGTGAAATACGGTGTATTCGACGCGGATGTCGTTGCCAGCCTCGATAGCGTGACGACGGACAAGCTGTCTCCGGAGGTTTTGCTCGGAAAGCAGTTATTCTACGACGCCAGCGATCCGCGTTTGGCGCGCGACGGCTACCTGAGTTGCGCGACCTGTCACGCCGAAGGTGAGCACGACGGACGCGTCTGGGACTTCTCCGGGCAAGGCGAAGGGCTGCGCAACACCATCAGCCTGCTCGGCATGCACGATCGGGTCGGTCGCCTGCACTGGAGCGGGAACTTCGATGAGGTGCAAGACTTCGAGGGACAGATCCGGAGCCTGGCTCTGGGCTCGGGTCTGCTCTTGGATGCTTCGTTCGAACAGGGTACCGTCAGCGAACCCCTGGGCGACCCGAAGGCAGGCTTGAGTGAAGAGCTCGACGCGCTAGCGGCTTACGTCAGCGCCCTCAGCAGCCTGCCGCACACTCCATTTCGAGAGGGCGACGAGCTTTCCGAACTCGGCCAGGAGGGGCTCGAGACGTTCCTTCGCGTGGGCTGCAACGACTGCCATTACGGAACCTCGTTTTCCGATGAAGAGCATGTCCAGCTCTACGATATCGGCACGCTCAAGCCTTCGAGCGGGCAGCGGCTCTTCGGTCCACTCGAAGGCATCGATGTTCCGTCGCTTCGCGGAGTTTTCGCCACGGCCCCCTACCTTCACGATGGCTCGGCGAGCACGCTGGAGGCTGCCATCGGCGCGCACGACTTCGTTCGACTCGACCCGGAGGAGCTCGTTCAAATCGTCGCGTTCCTCCATGAGCTCGACGGCGACGCTCCTGCCGTCGCCCACCTCGGCTGTTTCGACGGTGCCCAGAACGGCAATGAAACGGGCCTGGACTGCGGGGGCAGCTGCGTGGGCTGCGAAGGCGACCCACCAGACGGCGCAGGCGGCGCGACCTCGTCCGGCGCAGGCGGCGCGACCTCGTCCGGCGCAGGCGGCGCGACCTCGTCCGGCGCAGGCGGCGCGGAATCATCAGGCACGGGCGGCGCAACTTCGGCCAGCGCGGGCGGCGCGACCTCGTCGAGTTCGGGCGGCGCGACCTCGTCGGGTGCGGCCGGTGCGACCTCGTCGAGTTCGGGCGGCGCGACCTCGTCGGGTGCCGGCCCGGGCACGAGCGGCGATGCGGGTTCGGGAGGCGCTGCGGGTTTGGGCGGCGCGACCGCCTCGGGTTCCGGAGGCGCGGAGTCATCGGCAGTCGGCGGTGCCTCGGGCACAGGGGGCGGGGCCTCGGCAGCGAACGCCTCCGCCGCCGGCGGCGCGCCTTCCGAAGCGGGGGCTTCGGGATCCGTCGGTGACACTTCCGAAGCGGGCGCCGCGGGTGCGGGCGGGGAGCCCCCCGACGATTCGGACGCTTCCCACGGTGCAGGAAGCGACGGATGCAGCTGTCACGTCGTCGGGAGCAGCTCGTCCCGCTCGTCTCCACTGCTCGGCATGGCCCTGATTTTGAGCCTGCTGACACGCCGTCGATCGGGCAGGACGGCACGAAGAGAACGAGCGGGGCGGCTCGGGCAGCTCTAGTCGAAGTGCTGGAGCGTGACCGGATCCACGTGGGTGCCGTCCGGCACGTGCTCGACAGAAATCGCTCCGCCCGTGGTTTGCCACCACCGATAACGGCACGAATCGCCCCCGAGAAAGGCGCTCAGCAAACACCGGGAGAGGTGAGCGTAGCGCTCGGTGACAGTGAGTCACCTCGTCACCAGCACCACAAGGTCAGGCCTGATCAAGCCTCGGCCCCGATCTTCTATTTCAATCTTTGCTTCAGCTGCATTCGTTTTCCTGGACGCAAACTAAGAGCGCTCTAAGCTAGTGCCGCGTTTGCCGCCTATTCGGAGCACTACGCAAACTCGCCTGCGCAGTACTACGACTTGAACGCGGTCGTTGCCTCATGTAAGCCTAGCTGCGGCTCTGCCGGCGCTCGGCCGGTTCTTGGGAGGAAGAGCTATGGAACTGAGGACCTTGGAGAGCATGATCCGTTGCTGGTCGCGAGTGCGCTTGCATGTCGAGCGCGGGTTGACGTCGCTCTTCAAGCGCCCATCGCTCTCAGCCTCGTCCGGCCTCATACCGAACTGGCCGATTCGCTGCAGCGCTTTCCGGGCAGTCGGTGTCTGCGTCTTGCTTTCACGGAGCGCCTTGGCGATAGGCGAGTCCAGCCCGATTGCATCTGAAGAGCCGCCACGCGTCGAAACGTCGGCCGGCAACACTGGGGAAGTGCCAGACGACTTGTCTGACGAGGCAAGCCCGATTCAACAGGAACATCCTGCACCCCTCACCGTGCCGTCGGGGGATTCTGCAGAAGAACCGGGCTCTCCCTCCGGCAGCCCCGAGGTCCCATCCACGACCCGGAGCTCAGCGAGGAACTTCGAAGCGGCGCGAGGCAACATGGACGATGCGCCGGGGGTAGAAGAGCAAAAGGAGCTCCCTCCGCCTCGGAAGCCGCCGTTTCATTTTATGAGCCCCTTCACGAACCTCGGGCACGCTTGGACTTCGGCAGAACGCTCCATCGCCGACTGCGGCGACTGCTCGTCGCAAAGCCTCGACTTGGCCGATGGTGGCTTTCTGGAGCCCGGGCTAGCGATTGGTTGGCCGTTGCGCCCTGCCGGCGTCGACTTCCGAGGTTCCTTTCGCCAATATTTCGGCGAAGCAGCCATGGCCAATGAACTTCGTATCGGGTTTGCTCTCATGCTCTTCTAACTGGCAGCGAGCGACGCTGAAGACCGGGGGGCCTTGACCTCGAGCCTCGCCGTGGCAGAGTGCTCACTCGCGGCAGTCGAGCTCTGCATCGGCCTCCAGCTCCGGAACCCAGGCGGTGCGATCGTGGCCGTCCCGTCGAGGTGCAAGCACTGGGTGTTCGACTCGTAGGTGGCCTGGTAGGTGGACGTGTGGTCGATATCGGGCCCAAGGGGACGCACCGCGCGGTAGCGACCGTTACCGACGAAAGTGCTGGACGATCCGCTCGTCGTGAGCAGGTCTTCTGACTCGAGTACGATCCGCATCCCACCCAACTCGAGTTCGGGACTGGTGGCGAGCGAGATGCCGACGGAGGACTCGTCGATCGCACAGGTTGCGACCATTTCTCCGTTGAGACAGCTGTGGCAGGCGGCCCTGCCCGCCCCACAGACGACCGAGGACCACCCGGCGCTGCTCGCCTGCTACAGCGCGGCTACTCAAGGGTTGAACTTGTTCGACCCCCTCGACCTCATCGCTCGCATCGTTGCGATGAACCATTTGTCCCACGTCGCGTCGCTCTCGGCCGGCGCGCTCGGTTGGGTTCGAGCCAGAATTCGAGGATCGAGTCGATGTCAACTCACGCCGGTGGAGGGTAAGGAGGGTTCAATGGGCCCGCCAGGATTCCGCGGGGTTGCTGCCCGTGGTCAGTGCCAGGCGAGAGAGAGCTGGGCCTGCGGGGCGAGCTGCCAAGGGGTCAGCGTGCGCACGGGCTGGCCCTCGACCAACACGTCATAGTGCAGCGTTTTCAAGGCGAGCTCCGCCCCGACGGCGGCACCTAGGCGGACTGAGCCGAGGCTCACGAAACGACCGAGTGTGGCGGTGACGAGGGGGCGTTCGGTCTGTTCGCTGGAGCGCAGCTCGACGTTCGGATCGATCTGTTCGGGCTCGAAGCTGAGCCAGTCCCAGCCGAAGCCGAAACCGAAGTGCCAGGTCGGGCGCCGAGCGTCAACCGTGGCGAGTACGAGGCCGACGCGGAGTGCCGTCGTGTGGACGCGGAGATCTACGTGTTCGCCGGGCTCGGTGTGCTCGAACTCGTAACGCCCGCCCACGATCAGGCCAAGCCCCCAACCGCCCCCGTCGAACCATCCCTCGAGGGTGGCGGCGGGGCCCTGGGCGACGCCAGCAGGCCCGCGGTAGATCACGCTGTAGCCGGCGGCGATGGCAGCGGAGAGCGAACCGGGCACTGCCGGCCCGCTCCGGGCCGTCGACGCACCGGGCGCGCTCGAGTCCGTCGTCGGCACACCGATCGCGGTGGTCGTTTCGCCGGGTTCAGGACTCGCTGAGGCGGCCGAGCCAGCACCGGCAGGCGTCTTTGTCGCGGCCGTGGCTGTGGCTGTGGCTCCATCAGCACCAGCCACAGGCCCGCTCGACGCCGCAGTGCCCGACGAGGTCGCGCCCGCCGCCGCAGGGCTGGGCGCCGTATCGACGG
>Ga0315910_10002721_pt1 | contig 15324 bp, 11 predicted proteins | sample EdamamesoilMG_FD_204470 | JGI IMG/M metagenome (GOLD analysis project Ga0315910, IMG submission 204470) | Garden soil microbial communities collected in Santa Monica, California, United States - Edamame soil | ecosystem: Environmental > Terrestrial > Soil > Garden | place: USA: California...
TGTATGCCTGGCTGCTGACCATTCCCGCATCAGCGCTGGTGGCGGCCGGGGCCTGGTGGGTGGGAAGCCGCCTGTTCAATCCCTGACACGGATCAGCTTCGCGCGGCGCGCAGCATCGCCTTCAGGCTCTTCTGCACATCCTCGTCCTGCGTTGCCCAGGAGCAAACACTGATCCGCATGGCGGTGCGCCCCTGCCATTGGGTGGTCCCGCACCAGCAGGTACCGTCCTGCTGCAGGGCGGCGATCACCTCGCGGGTGCGTGCCGCGTCGCCGAATGACACCAGCACCTGGTTCAGTACCACGTCGTTCAGCACCTCGAACCCGGCTTCGCGCAGCCCGTCCGCAAACTGCCGCGCGTGACGGCAGCATCCTTCAATCATCCCGGCCACGCCTGAGCGGCCCAGCGAAGCCACCGCAGCCCAGATGTCCACGCCGCGTGCGCGACGGGAAAGCTCCGGGGTGTAGTCGCTGGGGTTGCGTCCGCCCTCCGTGGGGAGGTATTCCGCGGTGACAGCCATGGCCGCGCGCAGGGCTTCGGCATCGCGGACGAAGGCGACGCCGCTGTCGTAGGGCACATTGAGCCATTTGTGAGCATCGGTTGCCCAGGAATCCGCGTGTTGCGCCCCGCCTGCGAGATGCGCGCGTTCCGGTGCGGCGCGCGCCCACAACCCGAATGCTCCGTCCACATGCACCCAGGCATCGGTCGCATGTGCCTGCTCGATCACCTCGGCAATCGGGTCGAACGCGCCCGTATTCACGTTGCCGGCCTGCACGCAGACGATGGTGGGACCTTTGATCCGTGGCAGCGCTGACGCACGCATGCGGCCCTGGTCATCCACCGGCACGCGAACCACGCGGCTGCGTCCCATGCCCAGCACACCCAGCGCCTTCAACACCGTGGGATGTACTTCATCGCCCACGATCACCGTCACCGGTGGTGCACCGAAGAGGCCATCGGCTTCCACCGACCAGCCGGCTCCAGCCAGCACGCGATGTCGTGCGGCCGCGAGTGCCGTGAGGTTGGCCACGGTGGCACCCGTGACGAATGCGCCAGCGGAATCGCGCGGCAGGTCGAGCAGTTCGAGCAGCCAGCCCAGTGCGATGCGTTCCATCTGCGAGGTGCCCGGGGTGACGGCGAACAGTCCGGTGTTCTGGTCCCACGCGGTGGCAAGCCAGTTGGCTGCAAGCGCGGCCGGCAGCGAACCCCCGATGACGAAGCCGAAGAAGCGTGGGCCGGCCATCGCCATCGTTGCTGGTGACACGATCTCGTCGAGTCGCGCCAGCACCGCCGAGGGCGCCAGTCCCCGGGATGGCAGCGGCGCGTCCAGTTCCATCAGTCTGGCAATGGCGGCAGGTGACGGAGCCACTGCCCGGTCAGGAAGGTGGGCGAGATAATGGTGCGCCCGCGAGGCCGCATCCGCCAGCAACTCCAGACTGACCGAGTCCGCTTTTGACTGCATTTCCCTGCTCCGATCCGCCCCGTCCGCCGTAATGATATCTTGGCGCATTCCGGCCGCCGGCCGGAACCGCAAGTTCAAGGGGAAGTCATGCTAGTCCGCAAGTTCGCTCTGGGTCTCGTTGCTTCGCTGGTGGCCGTGTCCGCACTGGCCGCAGACATCGATGGAAGGTGGAATACGTCCGTCGAATCGCCGCAGGGCACCTTCAACCTCGTGTTCGAATTCAAGGCCGAGGGCGAGAAGCTCAACGGCGCGATGTCCGCTGAGATGATGCCGGCGCCCGCGCCCATTTCCGACGGCGTGATCAAGGGAAATGACGTGAGCTTCAAACTCTCGATCGATCTGGGGCAGGGTGGGCCGCCGCTGGTCATTTCGTACAAGGGCACGCTGAAGGGCGATGAAGTCAACCTCGTCAGCACTGTCGACATGGGGCAGGGACCCATGGAGTCGCCGGTTGTGCTGAAGCGCGCCAAGTAGCGCGGAGCGATGGAGCCGGGCATTGATCCGGCAATGGCGGCGCGACGGAAGAATTGATGTCGCGCCGCCTCGCATCGCTGCGTATGTTCCAGTCGGTACGCGCGCGACTGCTGTTCTGGATCCTGGCAGTGGCGCTGCCGATCTACGCCACCGGCATGTGGCTGTCCTATCACACGGCGGAGCAGGGTCTCGAAGCCGATGCCATCCGCCGCGCTGACCAGCTCGCGGAGCGCCTGGCGAGCGACCTGGATGCAGTCATCCGCCCCATCGAGGGCGGGGTGTACACCGTCGCGCACCAGCTCGAGGAAGTCGATCCTCCGCGCAGTGAATACCTGCAGCGCATCCGCGGCATCCTGAACGCCTGGCCGGAGGTGTACGGTTCGACGATTGCTGTCGAAACCGGCGGCCGCAACCGGCAGGTGCGCCCGTTCGCGCCCTATCTCTTCCGCCGCGGCAGCCAGATCGAATTCTCGAATCTGGCGCGCGAAAGTTACGCCTACAGCAGTTTGCCCTGGTATCGGAGCGCGGCGGACGGACTGAAACCCTTGTGGTCCGCACCGTACTACGACCTGGGTGGCGGACAGGTCTGGATGATCACCTATTCGGTGCCATTCTTCCGCAGGCTCGAGAACAGGACGCGGATCCTGGCCGGCGTGGTCACTGCAGACCTCGATCTGGACTGGGTGCGAAGAACGGCTGCCCGGGTGGCGCTGGATCCGGGCGGGATGGGCTGGTTGGCCGCGGGCACCGCCGACGACGCATTCGTCGCACCCATCGGCGACACGCAGCAGTACCTGGTGCGATTCGATCCGGCACTGCGCGATACGACGATCCGCCATGCCGCGGCGGCGATGCAGCAGCAGAACCGCAGCTTCGCTGCGCTGCCGGATGGACTGTCCGCCCGGCCTGCCTATCTTGCGGTCCGTGAGCTGCGGACCCTGGGTTGGCAGCTGACCCTGCTGATGCCCGAAGCGGAACTGCTGGCCGGGGCCCGCCGCCAGCTGAACCGGCAGCTGCTGCTCGGCACGACCGGCCTGCTGCTGCTGGTGATTGCGGTTTCGCTGGTGGCCGCCGGGGTGGCGCGACCCATTCGCCGGCTCGCCGAGGCGGTGGGGGAGGTGAGCGAATCGGACCTGCAGATCAGGCTTCCTGAGCGCACACGCGGCGATGAAGTCGGCGTCCTGACTGAAGCGCTGCGCAGGCTTCGCGACTCGCTGCAGCAGCATGTGCAGATGCGCGCGCAGAGCATCGCCGCGGAGCATCGCCTGGAGCATGAGCTGCAGATATCCGCGCAGATCCAGCAATCGATGCTGCCGCATGGTGAGGCCCTGCGCGTGATGCCGCGCGGCGTGGAAGTCTGTGCGGCCCTGCTGCCGGCGCAACAGGTGGGCGGTGACCTCTACGACTACTTCCCGGTGCAGGGAGGGGCGCTGCTGTTCACCATCGGTGATGTCTCGGACAAGGGAATACCTGCGGCACTCTTCATGGCGCGGCTGTCGGCGCTATTGCGCGTGCTGGGCGCCCAGGGCGGTGGGCCAGACCGTCTGCTGGCCGAGGTCAACTCGCGGCTGGTGGAAGGCAACGACGCCTGCATGTTCGTCACCGCAGGCTGCGGCATCATCGACCCGGCCACCGGCACCGTGCGCTATGCCAGCGCCGGGCATGAACCGCCCTTGCTGCTGCAGCTGGAGGGCACGGTGCGCAGTCCCGCGCCGGATGGCGGCGCGGCCATCGGTATCAATGCAGGCGAGATCTATCCATTGCAGGAAGTGCTGCTGGCGCCAGGGGACCTGCTGCTGCTGTACACGGATGGCGTTACCGACGCCGAGGATCGTGCCGGTGCCCGCTTCGGACTTGATCGGCTGGCCACCCTGCTGCGCGACAGCGCCGGCCTGCATCCCGCCGCGGTGGTCGAACGCGTGGTGCAGACCGCGGCCAGCCATGCGGAAGGCTTCCACGCCACCGACGACCTCACGGTGCTGGCATTGCGCCATGTGCCGGAAGGCGTCACGGCGGTGTCGATCGCCGGCGTGCCGCGCTGGTACATCAATATCGGCGACGACGCCGTTGGGATGCAGGTGGCGCAGCGGCGGCTGCGCAGCATCCTGGTGGCGCGGGGCATCGTCGGCGGGCGGCTGCATGACGTCGAGCTGATTGCCGAGGAGTGGCTCACGAATGTGCTGCGAGCCGCAGCCGGGCGAAGCCTGCCGCGCCTGTCGCTGGAGCTCGCACTGCCCGAGGCGGGCATTGAATTGGTCTTCCGCGATGATGGCGAGGCCTTCGATCCGCTGGTCGCGGAGCCGCCCGAGCTTGAGCTGCCTGTCGACGAGCGGCCGGTGGGTGGCTTGGGCATCCACCTGATCCGCCAGACCGCGCGCAGCTGCGAATACGAACGCCTGGATGGCTGCAACCTGCTCAGAGTGCAACTGGACCGCATCGAATAGCGAGGAGTACCGCATGTCCCTGACCATCGTTACGGAAGACACCGGAGTGCCCACGATTTCGCTCACCGGCAGGCTGGACACGCACACTGCGCCGCAGCTCGACGCCGAACTGACACGGCTGCTGGCGGAACGTGGCGCCGTGACGAGGCTGGTGTTCGACCTGGGGCAGCTCGAATACCTGAGCAGCGCGGGCATCCGCTGTTTCGTACGGTCGCGCAAGGCAATCGAACCCCACGGCGGCAAGGTGGCGCTGGTGAATCCGCAACCGCCGGTGCGCAAGGTGCTGGAGATCGTGAAGGCCATGCCGCCCGGTGGTATCTTTTCCAGCATCGCCGAGCTCGACGCGTATCTGGATGATATGCAGCGCAAGGTCAGGGAGGGGGAGTGAAATGACGAACGTGGAAGGATGGCGCCGGCTGTGCCGGCGCGCGAAGGTGGCGTCCGCGGCCGTGCTGGTTGCCGCAACCTGGATGGCGTCCGTTCAGGCTGCGCAGGCGCCCGCGGCAGCTGGACCGGCAAAAGTGGCCGAGGTGGAGGGAATCACCGAATACCGCCTCGACAACGGCCTGAGGGTGCTGCTGTTTCCCGACCAGTCCAAACCCACGATTACCGTGAACATGACCTACCTGGTCGGTTCCCGCCACGAGAACTACGGCGAGACAGGCATGGCGCACCTGCTGGAGCACATGCTGTTCAAGGGAACAAAGAATCGCCCCGAAATCGGCAAGGAGTTCAACTCGCACGGCGCCCGCTTCAACGGCACTACCTCGCTGGACCGCACCAACTACTACGAACTGTTCCAGGCGACGGACGAGAACCTCGACTGGGCGCTCGGGATGGAAGCCGACCGCATGGTCAATTCGCTGGTGCGCAGGGAGGATCTGGACACCGAGATGACCGTGGTGCGCAACGAGTACGAGCGGGGCGAGAACTCGCCCACCTCGGTGCTGTTCAAGCGCCTGCAGAGCATGTCGTACGACTGGCACAACTACGGCAACTCGACCATCGGCAATCGTTCCGACATCGAGAACGTGGACATCTCGCACCTGCAGGCCTTCTACCGGACCTACTACCAGCCGGACAACGCCGTGCTGCTGGTGGCGGGCAAGTTCGATCCGGCGAAGACCCTGCAGCTGGTGAGCAAGTACTTCGGCGCGATTCCGAAGCCGGCGCGGCAGCTGCCGAAACTCTGGACCGTGGAGCCGGTGCAGGACGGCGAGCGCAGCTTCGTGGTGCGCCGTGTGGGCGACCTGGAGGTCGTGATTCTCGGCTACAAGGTGCCCTCGGCCCTGCACCCGGATGTGCTGGCGCTCGACTATGCCGGCTACGCGCTGGCCGACACTCCATCGGGCCGCCTGCACAAGGCGCTGGTGGAAAGCGGCAAGGCGGCGCAGGTGTTCGCGGACCGTCTCGACGGCGTGGACGGTTCCCTGCAGGTGTTCGGCGCCATCGTGAAGAAGGGCGAGCCCGTCGATGCCGTGCAGGCGGAGCTCATCCGGCAGGTGGAGAGTCTGCGCGACAGTCCGCCCACTGCCGAGGAGATGCAGCGCGCGAAGGTGACCTTCGCCAACGCCGCGGAGCGCATCCTCACCGATCACGAGAACATCGGCCTGCGCCTGTCCGAGTACATCGCGCTGGGCGACTGGCGCATGTTCTTCCTGTCGCGCGACCGCACCGACCAGGTCACCGTGGCGCAGGTGCAGGAGGCGGCTGGCAAGTACCTGCGGCGTGACAACCGCACCGTGGGCATTTTCCAGCATGACGAGAGTCCGCAGCGCGTGGAAATGCCCGTAGTGGCCAGCGCCGCCGACATGCTGAAGGATTACAAGCCGAAGGCCGCGCTCGCGGCCGCCGAGGCCTTCGATCCCAGCCCGGACAACATCGATTCCCGCACGAAGAAGCTCGACATCGATGGCATCAAGGTGTCGCTGCTGCAGAAGAAGAATCGCGGCGAGACCGTGGTGCTGCAGATGGCGCTTCAGTCCGGGGACGAAAAGTCGCTGTTCGGCCGCAGCTATGCCCGTGGGGTGACCGGCCAGATGCTGATGCGCGGCACCACGCGCTACACGCGCGAGCAGCTGCAGGACGAGTTCGAGAAGCTGAAGGTCACCGGCGCCGTGCAGGGCCAGGGCGCGAGCTTCGAGACCACGCGCCCGAACCTGCCTGCGGCCATCCGGCTCGCGGCGCATGTACTGCGCGAGCCGTCCTTCCCGGCCGCCGAGTTCGAACAGCTTCGGAAGCTCATGATCACCTCGGTGGAGTCGCAGCTGAGCGACCCGGCGGCACAGGCCTCTTCCGCGCTGTCGCAGCACTTCAACACGTATCCGAAGGGAGATGTGCGCTATACCCCTACGCTGCAGGAGGCTCTCGATGAGTACAAGGCGCTGTCGCTGGAGCAGGTGAAGGCCTACTACAAGGAGTTCTACGGCACCGAGCGCGCGCAGATCGCCATCGTCGGGGATTTCGACGAGGCCGAAGTAGTGAAGGCGATCCGTGAATCTCTGGGTGGCTGGCGTGGCGCCGCGCCTTACACGCGCATCACCCGCCAGTTCCGCGACATCACGCCGGTGAACCGGTCGATTGAGACTCCCGACAAGGAAAATGCCATGCTGCTGGCGCGGGTGAACCTCGATCTCAACGAAGAGGATCCCGACTATCCTGCGCTGTACGTCGCCAACTACATCCTCGGCGGCGGCGCGGGCTTCGACTCCAGGCTGCTGCAGCGCATCCGCGTGAAGGAAGGCCTGAGCTATGGAGTTTCTTCCGGCGTGTCGGCGGGACGCTATGACCGCTCAGGCAGCTGGATCGCGCAGGCCATCGCCGCTCCGCAGAACGTGCAGAAGGTCGAGGCCGCACTGCAGGAGGAGCTTGCCCGGCTGGTGAAGGATGGTGTGACGGCCGACGAACTGACGAAGGCCAAGTCCGGCATCGCGCAGCAGGCGACACAGGGGCGTGCCCAGGACCAGCGCGTGGCGTCCGAACTGCTGTCCGACATCGAAAGTGGTCGCACCTTCGCCTGGGACAAGCAGTTCGAGGGGAAGATCCAGGCGCTCACGCTCGAGCAGGTGAAGGCGGCGGCCGTGAAATACATCGTGCCGGCGAAGCTCAGCATCGTAAAAGCCGGCGATTTCGCCAAGGCGAAGGCGGCCGGCGCGGCTCCGGCAGCTGCGCCGGCAGCGGGAGCGGCGGCGCCGAAGTAGTCGCGGCGCTACTGTTGGCGGAAAGCCCTGAATGAGTGCGCCGGCACGTCGAATCGGGCCACACCCGATTCGCTGGCCGGCGTGACGCCGCGGGCGGGAATCTGCCGCGTGGTCACTTCGATGGCGTCGCCCGTGCGGATGTCCGTCAGTGCCCCCGGCGGCCGGCGTACGAACACACTGGTGACGCTGACCGCTTCGTCGCGGAAATTGTGCACGATGAACGTGCCGTTGTCGTAGGCGAACAGGCTCACTTTCGCCGGCGCCTCGATGCGCACCGGCAGGTGAGGGGTCAGCACGCGGCGGATCTCGTTCAACGGCTGGGCCGGATAGTGGTAGAAGTCGGCAAAGTTCTCCGGCACCGTCAGCACGAACAGATGCCCGCTCCCGTAGTCGGCGTCATGCAGCAGCGGCCAGCCATTGTCGCCGGCGATGGCTGATACCAGCTCCCATGAATCATTGGTCCGGTAGGCCAGCTGGGGAATCAGGATGGCCTGGCTTCCTTCAGTGAGCTGGAAGCCGGTCAGGAACTGCGAGAACAGCGCCACGCGGCCGGTGTGCTCGATCTCCGCGATCCGCCCGATGCCGCGCGATTGAAGCGCACGCAGCAGCCCGGAGGTGATGACCGCCGACTTGCCCGACCGCACATGCTTCTCGATCTTCTGGACGATATCGGGATCGGCCGCGGCGCTTTCAGTCAGCAGCACCACCGGCTCGTTGCCGGGAAAGGCCGGCACGATCTCCATGGGCAGACCGATCATGCCGAGGAAGCTCTGCAGATGGTCCTCGCCCACGGAATGGAAGGGCTTGTAGCTCTTCAGCGCCATGGGATGGCCCAGCGCGGCGATCGTGGTGTCGACGGCGTCGAAGGCTCGGGCAGCGGCCTGCACGGCAGTGAGTGGATCGCTGCCTCCAGCGGCCAGCGGTTGCGTAATGCTGCGCCAGTCGAACAGCGCCACCTGTCGGCCGGATTTCGCGAACAGCGTCAGCCAGAGCTGCTCGGCATAACGCGCATAGCCCCGCGAGGCAAAGGGATCGACCCAGCCGCCGCCATTGCGGCCCGGGGCCAGGTTCTCGAAATAACGCATGATCGAATAGCCGTGGTAGGGCTGCAGATGCTGGGCGCTGCGCACGGCATCGCGGGTCTCAGTGCCCGTGTAGATGCCATCGAAGATGCGCGGTCCGTTAGCAAGATCGAAGCCCAGCCCCTGGAAATGCTCGTACCAGTTCGGATACTTGATGATCACCCGTACGCGCGGATTGACCTTCTTCGCGGGTGCCACGACCAGATCGCGTCCGGCGTCCGACATCAGCCTGAGCCGGAAGTCCGTCCAGCTCCGGTTGCCGCGCGCCTCGATGTCTGTGGCGGACTTCGCGCTGGTGAAGAAGAAGTCATCGAGGATGACCTCATCGAAGTGCCGCGCCGCGAATTGGGCGATGGCGCGTACCCGTTCGCGGTGCGCCGGCGTGCTGTACGAGAAGGTCTCGAAGCGGTTGGGTTCGCTGATGGTGTAGGTGATGCCGCCGGCGGTTCGCACGCCGCGCGCTGCAAAGAAAGCCTTCGCGGCTTCCAGCGTGGCGGCGTCCGGCATGACCCCGTCCCGGTGTACTTCCAGGTACACCTTGTCGATGTGCACGGCGCCCGAAATCCTCGCCCACTCCCGCTCGAGCCACGCCGGATCGCGCATCTGCGCCACCTCCTGGGCCCGGCAGTACACGGCGACCTCGAAATTCTGGTAGGCGGAGGCTGCGCCGGCGCCCAGCAGGGCGCAGAGGGCCAGCAGCAGTCGGGCCATGGTGTTGTTGCGCAAGGCGAATCCCGATCCGTGGAAACCCGGAAAGATGGCCGCTGGGCCTGCTTTAAGTCAATCTCCGGCCCCGGCAGCGACTGGCCGGCAACCCGGACCGGGATTACACTGCCGCGCCTGGAACCATGATTCTTACAAGACGGGGCGTGACATGAGTTTCAAGACCAAGATGGCGTCGCTCGAATCGTACGACAAGGGCACGATCGAGCTGAATGACGACCTGCGGCACTATGCGTTCTCGAACATCTTCGAGGTGTGCAGCAAGTCGAAGCCTTACGAGCGGGTGATGGTGGTGTCGAACCTGGAGTACGCGGCCGAGGCCGTGCGCGCCGAGGGCGCCTCTCCCTGGTATACCGCTCCCCATGACGAGTTCGCCATCGTGCTCGACGGCGAGATCGAGTTCACCTTCTTCCAGCTCACTGATGCCGAGAAGCCTTCGCACAAGGCCGGTGCGGCGCGGTTGAAGGCCAACCCCGCCGGCAAGCGGATGGGGCGCGTCGTCGCCCGACGCGGCCACGAGGTGCTGCTGCCCAAGGGCGCGGCCTACCAGCTCAAGGCGGCCAAGCCGTCGGTGACGCTGATCCAGACCTCGGCGGGTCCGGAGAGCGTCGAGAAGTGGTCTGAAATCTGCGTGCTGAAGTAAGCGCGCAATCGACATCAGCGAGGAAACACCATGAACGCTGTACGAATCGAGAAGGTCCAGGTCATCGCGTCGGAACCCGATCCGGTGCTGGGCTACCGCAAGTTCAAGTTCGGCAATTTCACCTTCGAACGCGACGCCTACTTCGTCCATGTGCGCTGGCCCAAGGGCATGCACACCATCGAGGTGGACCGCTTCCTGCGCGCCATGGTGCGCGATATCGGCTGGGGTTTCTTCTACGGCTGGATCTTCTTCGACGACGTGTTCGGCACCCAGAACCACTACGGCACCGTCGATATCTTTGCCGGTACCTACAGCAAGGGCCATCGCGACACCAAGGTCGACTTCCTGGAGACCTTCAATACCGAAGACGTCCGTGTCGCCTTCGAGACCATTTCGGTGAACTGGATCAACGAGGGCTACGACCCGTTGCGCGCGCCGATGGAAACCGGCTCGCCCCTTGGCGCCAAGACCCGTGAATCAAAGGGTCCGCTGATCCGCGGCTTCGATCCTGCCAAGCGCATGATGGGGCTGCCAGGCGACGTGACGCCGCGCTCCGACGCCAGCGGCCATCCCATCAACCGCGCCTTCGCCGATGTGACCTACGACAAACCGCTGGTCGAGCCGGAACCGGGCTTCGAAGGCCAGATCCACGCCTTCAACCTGTACGACCACATCGCGCGGGCGGACATCACCTGGAACCCCTCTTTCACCTCGATCACCGGGGCGTGCATCTGCTGCGTCACCAGCGAGGAGCATATGCTGCCGGTGATCCACGGCAACGACCGCAACGAGTGGTTCATCCAGCTCAGCGACGAGATCCACTGGAACATCCAGGACAAGAACACCGGCAATCCGCGCGGTCGCATCGTGATGAAATCCGGCGACGTCTGCGCCATGCCCGCTGATATCCGTCACCAGGGCTTTGCGCCAAAGCGCTCGATGCTGATGGTGCTGGAGAATGGCACGCCGGGCCTGGAACAGCGCTACGCCAAGGGCGAGCTGGAGCCGTTCCCGATCACGGCGAGCCGCTGGAAGTAGCAGAGACGCGCAGAGCCTTGATCGCAGGGGTTTCGACCCAGTCCTCGAGTGTCTTGAACCCGGTAGTACGAGAGTGCTGCCGGGTTTTTCGTCAGGAGTCCGTTTGAACAAGCCCAAGTTCCAGAGCCAGTTGTTCATCAACAATGAATTCGTCGATGCCGCGGATGGCGCCACCTTCGACGTGTTCAATCCCTTCGACAACTCGCTGCTGGCGAAGGTCGCCGAGGCGAAGCCGGCCGACATCGACCGCGCCGTGGCTGCTGCGCGCAAGGCGTTTCCGGCCTGGGCGGCGATGTCGCCTTCCGACCGCGGCGTGCTGATCGGCAAGCTGGCCGACGCCATCGAACGGGATCGCGACAATCTCTCGCTCATCGAAAGCCTGGATACCGGGCATCCGATCCGTGACACGCGCAACCTGGATGTGATGCGCACGGTGGCCACCTTCCGTTACTTCGCCGGCATGCCGGACAAGAACGAGGGCACGGTCATCCCGGTGGACACCGGCTTCCTGAATTACGTGACCCGCGTGCCGGTGGGCGTGGTGGGGCAGGTGGTGCCCTGGAATTTCCCGCTGATGTTCACCAGCTGGAAGCTCGGGCCGGCGCTGGCCGCCGGCAATTGCGTGGTCATGAAGCAGGCGGAGTTGACGCCGCTGTCCACCCTGCGTGTGGCAGAGCTGGCGCGCGAAGTCGGCTTCCCGCCGGGCGTCATCAACGTGGTACCGGGATACGGCCACATCGCGGGCCAGTACCTCGCCGAGCACCGGGGTGTGGACAAGATCTCGTTCACCGGCTCGACGGCAACCGGCCGCAAGATCGTCCAGGCCTCCGCTGGCAACCTGAAGCGCGTGCAGCTCGAGCTGGGCGGCAAGGGCGCCAACATCGTGTTCGACGATGCCGACATCACCAATGCGGTCAATGGATCAGCCTTCGCGATCTTCCACAACCAGGGACAGGCCTGCATCGCCGGCTCGCGCCTGATGCTGCATGAGAAGATCGCCGACCGGTTCCTCGAGCACTTCCTGAAGCTGGCCGCCTCGATCCGGCTGGGCGATCCCCTCGACCCGACGACGGAGATGGGGCCGCTGACGTCGAAGATGCACCAGGAGCGCGTGTTGAATTTCTGCCAGGTGGCGAAATCGGAAGGCGGCGAGATCCTGCTGGGCGGCAAGGCGCCGTCGGCTGCGGCATTGCAGGCCGGGTGCTTCGTCGAGCCCACCGTGGTGCGCGCGAAGCTGACCGACCGCGTGTGCCAGGAAGAGGTGTTCGGACCCTTCGTCACTGTATCCACGTTCAAGGACGACGCCGAGGTGCTGGCCATGGCCAACAACACCATCTACGGCCTGGGCGGTGGCCTCTGGACCAGCAACCTGCAGCGCGCGCATGTGATGGCGCGGCACATGGAGGCCGGCATGGTCTGGATCAACTGCTACAAGCGCTTCCACCCCGGCTCGCCGTTCGGCGGCATCAAGGACTCGGGTTATGGACGCGAGATGGGCCACTTCGCGATGCATGAGTACACTGAGCCAAAATCGGTCTGGGTGAACGTCGACGCGAAGCTGCCGGTGTTCTACCCGCGTTAACAAGGGCAAAAAAGCGATGACAGGCAAGGGCATGAATGCGCAGCAGCTGAACCTGCTGCATGACGTGGTCCGGGCGGACATCCGCGCCGGGCTGTACCACGGCGCGGTGATCAAGGTTGGAAGGGCCGGAGAGACCGTGTTCGAGGCGGCCATCGGCGCGGCCGATGCGGAGCAGAAGCAGCCACTGCGGCTGGATTCCGTGTTCAGCATCTTCTCCGTGACCAAGGCCTTCACCAACCTGCTGGTGCTGCGCGCGGTGGAGCAGGGCCGCTTCTCGCTCACCACGCCCATCAGCGAGCTGATTCCCGAATTCAGCGGCCATGGCCGCGAGAAGATCCTGATGTGGCACCTGCTGTCCCATCAGGCCGGCTTCCCCATCATTTTCGAGGTGAAGCCGGGCTGGTACATCAACGATTTCGCGGAAGTCTCGGCCACGGTGATCGCGGAGGTGAAGCCGGCGGAGGCGCCCTGCGACAAGGTCTCTTATTCACCGCTGGTCAATCACGTGCTGATGGCCGAGGCGCTGCTGCGCACCGACCCGAGCAAGCGCGGCTACCGGCAGCTGGTGCAGCAGGAGATCCTGGATCCGCTGCAGATGCGCGATTCGGCGGTCGGCCTGAGGGCGGACCTGAAGCCGCGCAAGGTCGTGCCTGACTTCCGCAACAACTATCCCATCGGCCACAAGAGCCGCAACTCGCCGGGCCCCAATGGCGCCTTCGAGGACGAGACGGCCGAGATGCCCTGGGTGGGCGTGGTCTCCACGGTGCCCGACCTGTTCCGCTTCGCGGACATGTTCCGCAGCGGCGGCACGTGGAACGGCGTGCGCATGATCTCACCGGCCATGCTGGGCATGGCGACGCGCAACTGGACGGGCGACAAGGTCAACGAGCTGTATGCCGCACGTGGCCGCGCCGAAGGGCTGGTACCGGCGCCGGCGTATATCGGCCTGGGGTACTCCGTTCGCGGCGAGGCGCTGTGCCACCACATGTTCGGCACCCTGGCGACGCCGGGCGCGTTCGGCAATTACGGCGCGGGCACTTCGCTGTTCTGGATCGACCCGGTGCGCGACATCACCTTCACCTGCCTGTCGGCGGGAGTGATGGAGCACAACGCCAACATGCGTCGCTTCCAGAAGATCGCCGACATCATCCACTCGGCCGCGTTGTAGCGGCCGGATTGCGGCGGCTTTGGTGTAACGCCAGCCTTCGCTGGCGGGCGTCCGCCGTCTACTGAACGAAGCGTAGCGTCACGGGCAGCCGGATGGGTCCGTGGCCAATGGTGGTCATCCAGGGCTCGGGTTCGCCGGCGGGCTCGAAGGCCGCCACCTGCTCGATCAGCGCGCCCAGCAGTGCATCGGCCTCCAGCAACGCCAGCACCCGGCCCACGCAGGCATGCACGCCATGGCCGAATCCCAGGCTGCCAGCGGTATTGCGCCGCACGTCGAATTCCAGCGGCCGCTCCCAGCGGCGCGGATCGCGGTTGGCGGCGGCGAACATGAGTCCGCAGCGCTCGCCGGCGGGGATCACATAGCCATCGATCTCCACATCGCGCATGGCGATGCGACCTGCCATGCGGGAGGGTGAATCCCAGCGGAGGCTTTCCTCGAAGGCAGCCCTGGCCAGCGAGGGATCCGAGCGCACCAGTGCGTACTGGTCCGGATACTGGCTGAAGGCGCGGATGGTGTTCGCCAGCGTCAGCACGGTGGTATCGGCCGCAGCCGACAGCAGGATGCCCACCAGCAGGTTCGCCTCCTGCGCGCTGCATTCGCCGCGGTCGGCCGCCTCGTACATGGCCATGCCGAGGCTGCCCGCCGAGAGGTTCTCCCGGTTGCAGCACTTGCCCGCCCAGTCGAGCACTGCGCCGCTGGTGTCCTCCATGGCCTCCTTGAACAGCTCGTTCATCGGGCCCATCGTGGCCCACACCATGTTGCCGAAGGCGTACATGTGCTCGCGGCCTTCCTGCGGCAGGCCGATGAGGTCGGGCAGCACCTTGTAGACGAAGGGTTGGGTGATGTCCTGGACGGCATCGATGGGCCCGGGAGCCCGCGCGCGCAATCCGGTGACGATGGAGCGCGCGTCGCGACGGAAACTCTCGGCCATGTGGTTCAGGGCCTTCGGCGTCAGTGCATTCGAGACCACCGCGCGCACGCGCGTGTGCTTGGGCGGATCGTCGGTCAGCAGCAGTTCGGGCCGCACCGAGTTCGGATCGTGCCAGGGCCGCGAAGTGGACGAGAAGGTCTTCCAGTCCTTGAGGCCCGAGGCCACGTGCTCGTAGCGCGCGAGCATGGTGATGTTCTCCTTCGGCAGGCGCACTACCGGCGAAAGTTCGCGCAGCCTGTCATCGACGGCATTGGCATTGCGCACGGATTCGCGCGAGAACGGATCAGTGTCGAACTCGGGTATGGCCTTGGTCATGGATCAGCCCGCGGCGGCAATGCCGCCGTCCACATGAAGGATCTCGCCGTTGATGAACGAGGCCGCATCGCTCAGCAGGAATGCGGCGGCCTCGGCATTGTCTTCCTCGCGGCCCAGCCGCCGCAGCGGGATGGTGCGGGTGCGGCGCTCATATTCGGCCTTGTCGTTCAGGCCCAGCGCGCCCGGCGTCGGCACCGAACCGGGTGACAGCGCATTGACGCGGATCTTTCGCGGGCCCAGTTCCGCGGCGAGCACCTTGGTGAG
>Ga0315910_10002722_pt1 | contig 15324 bp, 15 predicted proteins | sample EdamamesoilMG_FD_204470 | JGI IMG/M metagenome (GOLD analysis project Ga0315910, IMG submission 204470) | Garden soil microbial communities collected in Santa Monica, California, United States - Edamame soil | ecosystem: Environmental > Terrestrial > Soil > Garden | place: USA: California...
CCTTTTTCCTGAAGTATGCTTCTTACTTTTGCCATGATTAGAAATTTGCAATCGATTGAAGGTAAAATCTTTTGCTAAAAAAAACAAGCAAAAAAATACGGCCTGACGACAATCAGGATTATTTAGTAGACAAGCCTTGCTTTTGTTTAGCGGAGGAGGTTCAGTAGCGTGTCGGGCACGATGGCAAGGCTGATGTTGATGAGGATCAGGATAAAAATCAGCACCGTTGTGGAACTGGAAAACTCGATGCTTTTACTTTCCGATTCCTGAAAATACATCGCGATTATAATCCGGAAGTAGTAGAAAACACCGATGAGCGATGTTACGATAGCCACAATCACCAATCCTAAATAACCGTTTTCAATAGCCAGCGCAAATACCATGTACTTACCGAAGAAGCCCGCCAGCGGAGGAATGCCAGCCAAGGAAAGCAAAGCAATGGTCATGCCTACTGCAAGCAACGGGTTTCGTTTGAACAGCCCGTTGAAAGAGTCGATAGTAGTATGGTGATTGTCGCGTTCCAGCGTGTGCAACACATTGAATGCCGCTAATGATGCTGCGGCATAGGCAACGAGGTAGTAGAAGATGGGAGCTGAAGCGGTTGCAGGACTGGCAATGAACGCCAGCAGAATATACCCGACATGCCCAACACTTGAATAGGCCAGCATACGTTTAACACTGTTTTGATACACGGCCGTTACATTGGCCAACACCAGGGTGAGCACGGTGATAACCTGCAAGGCATTGATGGTAGTGGCCTGAACGGATGAAAAACAAAATGAGAATATCCTGTAGAAGGCAGCAATCGCTGCAATCTTCACCACGGTGGACATGAAAGCGGTAATCGTAGTAGGTGATCCTTCATACACATCGGGCGCCCAGAAGTGAAACGGTACGGCCGAAATTTTAAAACTCAATCCAACCAGCATAAGCAATACACCGGCATAAAAGAATCCTGGTAATTCACTGGCATGGGTGCTTGTAAAATCAGCGATAGTAGCAATATGAAATGATCCTGTGGCACCATATACAAGTGCGATACCCATCAAAAGAAACCCGGTTGCGAAAGAGCCCATCAGAAAATACTTGAAGGCTGCTTCGGTGGAAAACAGACTATCTTTCTTGCTTCCGGCCAACACATACAGGGAGATGGATAGGATTTCAATTCCCAGAAACAGCATAGCCATGTTATTGAATGAGGTCATGATGATGGCGCCAACAAGGGCAAACAGCACAAGGGCAGACCGATCGGTGAGGTGTGGTTGCAGGGTAAAGTAATCGTATGCCATCCAGAACCAGAAGAAAGCTGTTACCAGCAGCAATCCTGAAAACGCCAGCGAGAAATTGTCGAACTCCAACATATCGTTGAAGTGCGAAGTCACGGTTCCAAAGTCAAGGACGATAAGTGTAGTGGCAGCGACCAGGCCGATCAGTACAAAAATCGTAAACCATTTTTTCAGGTTAGCGATCTCGGCTACCAAGGCTAAAACTCCGAGGCCACAAATGACAAATAGTGCGTTCATATTACTTTACAGAAGCAGAAAAGTTCGAATAAATTTTCAGAAGGTCAGCAACTGCCAATTCGGAAATCTCCAGCAGTGGCGCAGGGTAAATTCCAATCAGCAGAATTAACAGCGCGAGTGGAAACAACACCAGTTTTTCCTGCGTGGTTAAATCAACAAATGTTGCCGTTGTTGTGTTCGGTTCACCCGACATGGACTTCTGAAATGTTTTCAACATGTATACTGCGCCTAGTATAATCGTTAATCCGGCAACGGCACCCATTACAGCATGATACTGAAACAATGAATTGATCAACAGGAATTCGCCAATGAAACCACTGGTAAGCGGCAGGGCTACACTTCCCAGCATCACAATGATAAACACGATGGTTAATACCGGTGCAACGTTACGAATGCCACCAAGCTCCGAAAGGGTACGGGTCTTGGTGCGATCGAAGATAATTTCAATAATGTAGAACAAGGCTACGACCACGATGCCGTGACTGATCATTTGAATCATGGCACCTTGCACACCCAGCTGGCTTAAGGTTAATGCTCCAGCCGAAATCAGTCCTACGTGCGCAATAGACGAGTAGGCGATAAGGCGCTTAAAATCTTTTTGAACGATAGCAATACATGACGCGTAAATGATTCCGATTACTGAAATCACTACCGCGGTAAATCCCCATGATGAAACACCCAGGGGTACTATTGGAATGAGCCAGCGGATCAATCCGTAAATACCCATCTTCAACATAATGCCCGATAGCAGCATGGTGCCTTGCACCGGAGCCACAGTGTAGGTATCGGGTTGCCAGGTGTGAAAGGGAAACACCGGCATCTTAATGGCGAAGGCAACAAACATGGCCCAGAAAATCCAGCTTTGCTCGTAACCCGAAAGTGATCGGCCAGCCTCGTAGAGTGCCTGAATTTCGAACGTGTGATTTCCCGGAGTATGGAAGTAGAGATACACAAGCCCCACGAGCATAACTAAACTTCCGGCTAAGGTGTACACAAAAAACTTGAACGTAATTCGTCCACGGTTTTCACCTCCCCAGATCAAGCAGATGAAATAAATTGGAATCAGTGCTACTTCCCAGAAGAGGTAGAACAGGAGCCCGTCTGCGGCAGTAAAGACGCCAACTAACGCCATCTGCATCATCAATATCAATCCATAGAAGGTGGAGGGTTTGCTGTAGGTGTGCGGGAACGATGAAAGAATAATAAACGGTACCAGTAACGTGGTTAACAGTACGAGTAGCAGGCTGATGCCATCCATGCCAATAGAAAAACTCAAACCTAGCGATTGCACCCAGGGCACGTTGATCGCAAACTGCTGACTGGTTATGGTATTATCAAAGTCGAAAGCAATGACTAGCGATGCAGCAAATTCAATTAATGCAGCAGCGAATGCCCACACCTTTGCCTTGACCGGCTTCAGCACAAAGAGCAACAAGGCAATGAAGAGCGGAAAGAATATCAGAAAGACTGTTAACATACTTTTTTCGTTAGCCTGGCCTTTCGGCAGCAGGGTTAGTTGTTGTTATCGAATAACAGCAAGGGTTAATATCACGACAATACCGATCACCATCACAAAGATGTAGTAGCCAATGCCACCGCTCTGTAGCAGGCGCGCAGCGTTGCTCAACGGCACAACACTGTTGCCAATGGTGCTTACCAGTTTATCAATACCTAAACGTTCGATGATGGTATCAAACAATCCGGAAATCCAATACAAAGGTTTTACGATGATGAAATCATAGAGCTCATCAACATAGTATTTGTTTGAAAGCATGTTGGGTAGTGTGCCGAGCGGTTGATCATCTCCGGCAGGAACATGATTCTTGTTAACATAGCGATGGTAGGCAATACCAATCAGCACAAGCGTAAAGAACACAACAGTTCCCATCAGTATAAATTCTGTTGCATGACTTAAGTGATGCGCTTCAATAAATTTGCTGGACGGGGCAAATACGGGAGCCAAAAATCCACTTAACCAGTGTGATCCCCACAATACTTCAGGTACCCCCATAAAACCACCAACAACCGAGAGGATTGCCAACACCATTAACGGTAAGGTAATACTCTTGGGCGATTCGTGTAGATGCTCGAGGGTATGATGATCGGCCCGTGTTTTTCCGAAGAAGGTAAGGAAGAGCAGGCGGAACATGTAGAACACCGTGAGCAACGAAGCCAGCACGGCAAGGGCCCACACAATTTTATTATGCGCAAAAGCGCTCGCCAGTATTTCATCTTTCGAGAAGAAACCGGCAAAGGGTGGTATTCCGGAAATGGCGAGCACACCAATCAGGAATGTGATAAAGGTGATGGGCAAGTATTTTTTCAGTCCACCCATCCTACGAATGTCTTGTTCATGATGCATGGCATGAATAACACTGCCTGCCCCGAGGAATAGTAACGCCTTGAAGAAAGCGTGCGTAGCCATGTGAAAAATACCGGCTGTAAAGGAACCTAATCCAAGTGCCAGAAACATTAAGCCCAACTGACTCACTGTTGAGTAAGCCAGTACTTTTTTAATGTCGTTTTGTTTGAGAGCAATGGTGGCTGCAAAAAGTGCTGTGGCTAACCCAACAATCATGATGAGTTCGAGTGCGATTGGCGATAACGCATAAAGTACATTGTTGCGCGCTACCATGTAAACACCAGCTGTAACCATGGTAGCCGCGTGAATCAATGCAGAGACCGGTGTGGGGCCTGCCATCGCATCGGGCAACCAGGTATAAAGAGGCAACTGTGCACTCTTACCCATGGCACCAATAAAAAGTAGAATGGTAATTAACGTGATGGTGGAAGTATCTATGTCTGTTGCTTTTGGAAACACTTCACTGTATTGAATGCTGCCGAAGTGAATAAAGATCAGGATAACGCCCAGCAACATACCAAGGTCGCCAATGCGGTTCATGATGAATGCCTTGTTGGCCGCATCGTTATACGCCTGATTTTTGAACCAGAAACCAATCAACAGGTACGAACATAATCCTACTCCTTCCCACCCGATGAACATTACCAGGTAGTTGGCGCCCATCACCAGCAAGAGCATGAAGAAAACAAACAAGTTGAGATAGGAGAAGAAGCGATTGAATCCTGCATCATCGTGCATGTAACCGATGGAGTAAACATGAATGAGAAAGCCCACACCCGTAATAATCAACAGCATCAAAGACGAAAGCGGGTCGACCAGGAAGCTGAGTGATGCAGAAAAGTTACCTACGGAAATCCAATCGAAGAGCGTAACGTGAATGGCTTGCTCGCCTGTTGAAATGCCCAGAAGGTGTGTAAACAAAATAATAGAAATGATAAACGATACCAACACCGCGCCACAGGCAATAACTGAAGTAGCGCCATGCGACAACTGTTTTGATCCGAAAGCAACAATCAAGAATCCCAGCAGCGGGAAAAAAGGTACCAGACTTGTGAGTAACTCGATACTTACCATTTTAAGCGATTCAGAATATTGATGTCAATTGTTTTGGTGTTGCGATACATCATCACCAGGATGGCGAGCCCAACAGCAACTTCGGCAGCGGCTACAGCCATGATAAAGAATACAAATACTTGCCCGGCCGCGTCATTCATGTAACTGGAAAAGGTTACCATCACCAGGTTAACCGCGTTAAGCATTAACTCGATGCACATGAAAATGATAATCGCATTTCTACGATACAACACACCCAGTACACCAATGGAAAACAATATGGCCGCGAGCCAGAGGTAATAGTGAATTGGTATGGTATTGATCATCGTGTTATTTATTAACCTTTGATTCTTTTTCAGATTTTCCCAGCATAACGGCACCTACCATCGCAGCCAATAGTAGTATCGAGGTAATTTCAAACGGAAGTAAGAAGTCGGTGAACATTACTTTGCCGAGGTTCTTTACCAGCCCGATAGAGGAATCGGTGTGTTCAGAATATGTCAAATCCGATATTCCTTTCAGTGAGCCGATCAACACAACCATAATCAGTCCGCCACAAATTGTAGCGGCAATTTTCAGGATGGTTTCTTTATGGAATGCGGATTCCGTATTGAGGTTCAGCATCATGATTACATAAAGAAAAAGTACCATGATGGCTCCGGCATAGACGATTACATGAACTGCTGCCAGAAATTCAGCGTTAAGCAACACGTAAAACCCAGCTATGCAAAAGAACGTAATGATAAGATAGAGTACGCTGTACACCGGGTTCTTTGAAAAGACAACCAGTAAAGCCGACAGGATGGCTACAAAAGCAAGAAAGAAAAAAACGTTTAGCTCCACGTGTTGAACAAGTTACCGGTTATGACTAAGTCTTTTGTTTTGTTTGAATTCCAGCACAGCCGGTGTTTGTCGTTTTGATACATCAACACGGGCATCAACTTTTTCGACAAGTTTATCTTTACCGTAAATAAAATCCTCACGGCCATAGTTGGTGGGCATAATGCGGTCGGTAAGAAAGATCGCTTCCTTTGGACAAGCTTCTTCACACAAGCCACAGAAAATGCAGCGTAACATGTTGATCTCGTAGGTGGAGGCATACTTTTCTTCACGGTAGAGATTTTCTTCACCCTTCTTCCGTTCAGCCGATGTCATGGTAATCGCTTCAGCCGGACAAGCCACAGCACAAAGACCGCAAGCGGTACAACGTTCAGCACCGTTATCATCGCGCTTTAGTACATGTTGACCTCGCCACACGGCACTTACTTCGCGCACCTTTTCGGGGTAGCGAATCGTGGCGCCTTTTCTAAAAAGATGCTTGATGGTAATGGCAATGCCACCCAGAATTGCCGGCAGATACATTTTCTCCGCCAGGGTCATCTCTTTTTTTACAACTAGCTTCGATCTGTTTGTTAGCATCGCTTTCGCTGTGTTCGTTTGTTGCTATTCATTAACCGTGTGTGGAAGAGTGTGTGTGTTCGTGTTACGTGTCTTTCATTTCCGTATCGAAGACTGAAGCCTACCGATAACAGATAACCTGATTACTTATCAAAAAGAAGCATCATCAACCCCGTAATGCCAATGTTTGCAACGGCTATCGGAATTAGAATCTTCCATCCTAAATTCATCAACTGGTCATAGCGGAAGCGCGGGATGGTCCAGCGAATCCACATGAAGAAGAAAATGAAGAAGGCAATTTTAGCGAATAAGGCCACCGTGCCCAGTACCGTAACCAGGTTATGATTCAAGCCAAGATCGTTCATGAACGGAAAATTATAGCCACCAAAGTAAAGCGTGGAAATAACGGCCGATGAAATGAACATGTTAATGTATTCAGCAAAAAGGTAGAAGCCGAGCTTCATACTGCTGTACTCAGTGTGATAACCACCTACCAGTTCGGTTTCGCATTCGGGTAAATCAAAGGGTGTACGATTGCATTCTGCGAAAGCACAGATGATAAAGAGCAAAAAACCTATTGGCTGATACACTACATTCCAGAAATTCCAATCACTTCCAATACCACCGGCTTGTTGTGCCGTAATTTCACTGAGGCTAAGCGTACCCGTCATAAGAATGAGGGCGATGATGGAAAGCCCCATCGCGATTTCATAGCTGATCATTTGTGCCGATGCACGAATGGCACCCAACAACGAGAACTTATTGTTAGAAGCCCAACCACCAATCATAATGCCATATACGCCTATGGACACTACACCAAAAACATACAGTATGCCGATGTTGAGATCGGCAATTTGCAACGAGTAGGTCTCACTGCCAATCACCAGCGAATTTCCCCACGGTATAATCACACCCGCCATCAGGGCTGTCATCATCGCGATACACGGACCGAGTACAAACAGGAATTTATTGGAAACAACCGGGATGAATTCTTCTTTCATGATAAACTTCAAACCATCGGCTAATGGCTGAAGGATGCCAAACGGTCCCGCACGATCCGGACCGATACGATCCTGCAGGAAGGCTGCTACTTTGCGTTCAGCATAGGTCGAGTAGGCCGCGATAAAAAGCGTGATACCGAAAACGACAGCCGCAAGAATGAATTTATATAAGAAGAATGATGTCATCATACTGGTGACTGATTGTGTTCAGGTAATTGTTTTCCTTTTTGAAATACGATCTGCCTATCAATTTCCTTTTTTAATTTTTGCAAATCGATCTTTTCGTAATGGTTCTGCGAAATCACCGAATTGCGTTCAATGTGTCGTGGCCCTTCGATGGTCCAGTCGCTCATGGTTTTGTGATCGTAGCGGCATTCGTTGCAGATAAACTCTTTCACTTCACTGTATTGATCTTTACGGGCTGATACGCGCAGTACTTCTTCTCCTTTAGTCCAGAGTACTACCTTACCGGAGCACTTCGGGCAATCGCGATGAGCATCCAATGGTTTGGTGAACCACACGCGACTTTTAAAACGAAATGTCTTATCGGTTAATGCTCCTACCGGGCACACATCAATCATGTTTCCGGAGAAGTCGTTGTCAACCGCTTTTTCAATGTAGGTACTAATCTCGGAGGCATCACCGCGGTTTAATACTCCGTGGCAGCGTTGAGGGGTAAGTTGATCGGCCACGAAGGTACAGCGGTAGCAAAGAATGCAGCGCGTCATGTGCAGCTTGATCTTGTCTCCGATGTCAATCTTTTCAAATGTTCTGCGGTCCTCTTCGTAGCGTGTAGCGGATGCACCGTGTTCATACGCCAGATTTTGCAAGTCACACTCACCGGCCTGATCGCAGATCGGGCAATCTAGCGGGTGGTTAATCAACAGAAATTCAACAACACCCTTGCGGGCCTCGAGCACTTCTGGTGAAGTGATATTTTGTACTACCATGCCATCCATCACCGGAGTGCGGCAGGAGGCTACCAACTTTGGCATGGGGCGTGGATCCTTTGCTGAGCCTTGCGCCACCTTCACTAAACACACACGGCACTTTCCACCGGTGTCTTTTAATGATGAGTAGTAACACATTGCTGGCGGAACAACCTCGCCACCGATCTGTCGTGCTGCGTTTAATATGGTTGTTCCGTCAGGAACTTCGATCTCGATACCGTCTATTGTTACTTTAGCCATCTTACTTTATTTATTTGGCCTCATCCCAAATCCTTTTCCCGAGGGATTAAAGTCCCACTCTTTCGAAGAGGGTTTTAGGGTGAGGCTTAAGCCACAACTAAATTCTTTTCTGTTCCTAAAGGTTCGATCTCGAAGTGCTTCGGATTCTTCACCTTCTCAGGGTACTTCACATGATATTCAAATTCTTCGCGGAAGTGACGGATCGCGCTGGCAACTGGCCAGGCGGCTGCATCGCCCAACGGACAGATTGTGTTCCCTTCAATCTTTTTGGCAACATCAACTAATAGGTCGATGTCTTCCATGTGGCCGTGGCCGTGTTCGATGCGATGAAGGACTTTCTCCATCCAACCTGTGCCTTCACGACAAGGGCTGCACTGTCCGCATGATTCGTGATGATAGAATCGCTCGAAGGTCCAAAGGTTACGAACCACACAAGCGGTTTCATCCATCACAATAAATCCACCAGAACCAAGCATGGTGCCCGTAGCGAATCCTCCATCGGCTAATGATTCGTACGTCATCAATCGAGGTTCGCCTTTGGCTGTCTTCAGCATCAAGTCTGCCGGAAGGATCGGAACGGAAGAACCACCCGGAACACAGGCTTTGAATTTTCTTCCTTTCCAGATACCACCGCAGTATTCGTCTGAGTAAATAAATTCTTCTACCGGAACCCCCATTTCAATTTCATAAACACCGGGTTTGTTGATGTGACCACCGGCAGAGATCAATTTGGTGCCTGTGCTTTTGCCTACACCGATCTTCGCGTATTCATCGCCACCCATGTTCACGATGGGTACTACCGCAGCAATGGTCTCTACGTTGTTTACTACAGTTGGGCATCCATAAAGACCGGCTACAGCAGGAAATGGTGGCTTCAATCTTGGATTACCACGTTTACCTTCCAGCGATTCGAGCAATGCGGTTTCTTCACCGCAGATATAGGCACCACCACCGGGCTGAACATAGAGTTCAAGGGAGTAGTCAGTACCTAAAATGTTTTTTCCGAGAAAGCCTTTCGCTTTCGCTTCTTCAATAGCACGTTCCAGAATAGCGATGATGTACATGTACTCACCACGCACGTAGATGTACGATGTCTTTGCACCCAAAGCATAGCTCGATGTAATCATCCCTTCAATCAACAGGTGCGGAATCTTCTCCATGAGGTAACGGTCTTTGAATGTGCCGGGCTCACTCTCATCGGCATTGCAAACCAAATATCTTGGCTTGTCTGATTTTCTATCAAGAAAACTCCACTTCATGCCAGCCGGGAAACCTGCACCACCGCGGCCACGCAATCCCGACTTCTTCACTTCTTCGGTTATTTCATCGGGTGTTAGTTTCTTCAATGCCTTCTCTACCGATGCATAGCCACCGTGTTTCCGGTAAACATCAAAGGTGTTGATGCCGGGAACGTTGATGTGTTCTAATAATAGCTTTCTTCCCATCGCAGATCAGATTTCTTGTCGGTTTGATTTCAGGTAACTGCTCCGCTTGTCGGATGTTTTCAGTTTATCTAAAAGTGTATCTACCTTTTCGTTCGTTAACTCTTCGTAGTAATCAGCGCCACATTGCAACATCGGGGCTGTTCCGCACGAACCGAGACACTCAACAGTTTTTAATGTGAACATGCCATCGGCTGTTGTTTCTCCATCTTTAATGCCTAGCTTCTTTTCGATGTGCTCCACAATATCATCGGCACCCCGCAGCCAGCATGGTCCGGTGCGGCACACTTCAATTAGGCACTTGCCTACAGGCTTCATGTTGTACATGGTGTAGAAGGTGGCTACTTCGTATACTTCAATTGGCTTGATGTTAAGAATGGAAGCGACATAGTTCATCGTGTCTTCACTCAGCCATCCGCCAAATTCAGTTTGTGCTAGGTGCAGTAGCGGGAGAAGCGCAGATTTCTGCTTTCCTTCCGGGTAGCGGCTGATGATACGCTGGGCCAGTGCAAGACTGTCGTCTGAAAATTTTATTTCGGTCATGTCAATCAGTTCGAATTATGCCTACGCGTCAAGCTCGCCCGCAATAACATTCATGCTACTCATGGTCAGAATAGCATCTGATAGCATGGAGCCTTTTATCATTTCGGGATAAGCCTGGTAGTATATAAAACAAGGTCGTCTAAAATGCAGTCTGAAGGGTGTGCGGCCGCCATCGCTGATGAGGTAGAAACCTAATTCACCGTTTCCGCCTTCTACGCAATGGTATACTTCGCCTTTTGGAACATCGGTTTCGCCCATCACAATTTTAAACTGATAGATGAGCGCCTCCATGTTATTGTATACTTCTTCTTTTGGGGGCAGGTAAAATTCAGGAACGTCTGCGTGATACGGGCCGTCAGGTAATTTTTTGATGGCTTGCTTGATAATGCTGAGGCTTTGCCACATTTCTTCCTGACGAACCATGAAGCGATCGTACACATCGCCATTGGTTCCTACCGGAATGATGAAATCAAAATCTTCGTACGATGAGTACGGTTTGGCAACACGAACGTCATAATCCACACCGGCTGCACGCAGGTTTGGTCCGGAGAAACTATAGTTGAGTGCGCGTTCAGCGGTTATGCCACCAACCTTGATGGTGCGATCCATAAAAATACGGTTGCGCTCCAGGAGGTTTTCAAATTCCTTTAAGATTACAGGAAACTCCGTAAGAAACTTGTGGATCTTATCCCATGCTTTTGGAGAGAAGTCGCGTTCGAAACCACCAATGCGACCAATGTTTGTGGTTAACCGGGCACCACAGATTTCTTCATAGATTTCGTATACCAGTTCGCGTTGTTGAAACATGTACACGAAACCAGTAAGGGCTCCGGTATCCACACCGATAACGGCATTACAAATAAGGTGATCGGTAATACGCGCCAGTTCCATGATGATAACCCGCAGGTATTGCACGCGCTTGGGTATTTCAACGCCTAACAGTTTTTCAACCGTCATGTGCCAGCCGATGTTGTTGATGGGGGCTGAGCAATAGTTAAGACGATCGGTAATCGGTGTGATTTGATTGTAGGGTCTGCGTTCGGCCAGTTTTTCAAACGCCCGGTGAATGTAGCCGATAGTGGGTTCGGCAGAAATAATGATCTCGCCATCCATTTTCAATACATTCTGAAAGATGCCGTGCGTAGCCGGGTGAGTAGGCCCAAGGTTAAGCGTAGAGTATTGTTTCTCTTCGGGAAGTATTTGATCGATGGGAGATTCGTTCAGGTTCATGATCAGCGTTATCGTCCAAACATTGAGTCTTTCTTGTCTTCGCGGGTTTGATCTTCCAGTGGATATTCTTTCCGCAGCGGGAAGATGATCATCTCTTCAACATTCAGCACGCGTCTGAGATCGGGATGACCTTCGAAGATTACACCAAAGAAATCGTACGTCTCGCGCTCCAGCCAGTTGGCTCCGGCAAATACCGTTGTTAAGGTTTGAACCCGCGGATTCTCTTCTGGTAAAAATACTTTGAGGCGAATGCGTTCATTACTCAGCAGGTTGTGCAGTTGATACATCACTGCAATCTGATTTTGATCGGGGTAGTGGATACCCGCAAGGGTAGTGAGGTATTGAAATTTTGTTTCCGGATGATCGTACAGGTATTGAATGATGGTAACAATCTTTTCCGGTTTCAGGCTGATCGTTAGGAAATCATACAGGGCTTCTACCTGAAGAATTTCATCTTCGAATTGTTCTTTTAAAATCTCAATTGTTCGTTCTGAACTTGACATTCGTTGGTTTAGATATTAGCTGTAGACGCGAGTCGGTAATGACTGGTCTACTTATTCAATTCCATATTTATTCAACATCTCCTTGTATTCGTTCGAGTCTCTTCTGCGAAGTGATTCAGTTTCAACGAGGTGTTGAATTTTCATGATGCCGTCAATAATTTGTTCGGGGCGTGGCGGGCAGCCGGGCACGTAAACATCCACCGGAATAATTCTGTCGATTCCCTGAAGCACGCTATAGGTATCGAAAATTCCACCACTGCAGGCACAAGCGCCAACGGAAATAACCCATCGTGGCTCGGCCATTTGTTCGTACACCTGGCGTAACACCGGTCCCATCTTTTTGGCGATGGTACCCATTACCATGAGCAGGTCGGCTTGGCGGGGCGAAAAGCTAAGACGTTCAGAACCAAAGCGGGCCAGGTCGTAATGCGCGCCCATGGTTGCCATAAATTCAATGCCACAGCACGAGGTGGCAAAGGGTAGTGGCCAGATGGAATTTTTGCGGGCCAGGCCAACAACTTTTTCCAGGCTGGTGGCAAAGAAGCCAGCACCTTCTAATCCGTCTGGTCGTTCGGCCATCGCTATGCCTGATGCTGAATGGTTTGTTACTGTCTCCATGTCAAATCTATTCTTCCCAGTTTAAGGCGCCCTTCTTTATTAAATAGAAGAACCCTACTAATAACAGTCCGATAAACAAAATCATTTCTACAAAGCCCTCGGTTCTGAGTTCTTTGAAATTTACAGCCCACGGGTACATAAAGATCACTTCCACATCAAACAACACAAACAGAATGGCGACCAGAAAATACTTGATATTGAAGGGAATCCGTGCGTTGCCCACCGATTCAATACCACATTCAAAGGGGTCTAGCTTGGTCTTCGATTTGCGTTTTGGACCGAAAGCATGGGTTGCCACCATCGTGGTAGCGACAAAGCCCAGTGCAAGCACAAGCATGATAATAATAGAGAGGTATTCGGGCAGGCTGGCGTGGTTCATATCCTGAATTGAAAGCGCTAATTTCTGCTATTTTATGGTTTAAAGTCCATTTAAGATAAAGATAATATTTTGCACACGTTTGAGGATATTTTAGCTGCACAAACAGCTCTTGCCCTCGTAGTGAAGCACATTGTTGCTTGACACGAAGTATGATATGCACCTGTACTGATTGATAGTATAATGTTGTGGGAACCTTGCCCGATCCAATACAAAATAGCTTAACGAACAGGAATTTAGATCGAATCTAATCTACTGTATTACGTTCGCGGTGAAAGATGAATTCCGGCAGAATGGTGTATGAACTGCACCTGCCGGAATTCAAAAAATCTATGCAAAGGCAAAGCGTACCGTCAGCACAATAAAGAATAGAACCATAATCCACACAAACCATGTGCGGCTAAGAAAGTCTGTGAACTTTTTCATTGTTAATTACTTCTGATTTTTTGAAATGAATAAAGAGATGCTATTTCCTGAAAACAGGAGATAACATGCCCGAAACGCATTATCGCGTTGGGCAAATGAAAACAATCAGAAGATGGAATCAGGGCGCACTGGCCGTATTGAAGATGTAAAACGGGTTTCGTTCGTACGAACTTAGACTACACCATTCGAAAAGAGATGGGAGCAGATTGATCGATAGCGACAGGCACTCATGGAATGCCCAGTCAAAAGAAAATTTTACTTCGGAAGTATCACGCGGGCCAGCGGTTTCCGAAAGCAGACTTTGCGAAACAACAACCAGCTTGTAGGTTAGAGGAGACTCCTTTTGTTTATACGAGGACACCCCGCCTGAAGTCATCGTTAACGACAGGCACAGCGCAACCCCGAAGAGGTTTATCGCGCGGTGGAAACGCCTGATTTTTTTGAATACCTTAACCATGACGGTGCAAAGGTAACTGAATCTTTACCAGAAGATCAATTCTGTAAGGAATGACAGGAAATCGAAATCAGTACTACCGGGTGAGGGAGTAGCTTACACCAAGCGCAAGGGTGTTATACTTTGCTTGATCAGAAGAAGAACTCTTTCCCGAATAAATCGGACTTAAAAATTTATTGGCAGAAAAATCAACGCCTATCCGTTTGGTAACAAGGAAAGTAGTCTGTACCGTGGCCGATGCCAGAAGTTCGGTGTAGCCCTCACGCGAATCCACTTTTACATCCAGTGCCTGAAAGGTTCCGCCTTCGTACGAAGCAGTCATTTTATACGTGGTGGCATTGAGCAGGTATGAGAAGGTTGCACCACCCCTTACTATCAGCCTATTTTTAAAAAAGGTTGTACCGGCCAGTACAGGAGTTTGCAAGTAAAGGGTAGTAGTCTCACCGTTTTTGTCGCTGGTAATAAGCAGTGGTTCACTGCGGTTACCATCCAGATCCTCAAACTTAATACTGCCGATGGGTGCTCCAACAATAACTCCACCCGCTGTAGGGAGTTCCATGTCAACGGTATTGGATTCAAGACTTGTAATGGTCATGGATTGCTTAAACCGAAGATACGAAACCGACAATCCGGTTGTCAGAAAAAACTTCTTCGATAGCCCATAGTCCAGGCTGACACCGGCATCAAATCCAGCGCGCTCCTTATACTGTTGACGGAAACTGGCTGTGGTGGTTTGCGTGGCGATATACCCGACACTGGGTGGAATGGCCAGTTCCATTTCCTCCGTGTGGGTAACATCCGGAATAATGGCATAGTTGGCGCCTGCTTTAAAGGTATAGCGTTGGATTTGGGCCTTGCTGGCAACGCCAATGAAAATAAAGACCAACAGTAACGATTTCTTCATAATGGATATATTTGCATTTCGAATTTAAACTATTTTTCATCCATGACAACAGATCAATTAAAAGATTTGAAGGCTCGCGTTAGTGCCTTGAGGGGGTATCTTTGACTACGATCGCAAGATTGTAGAAGTAAAAGACGAGGAATTAATCACCCACCAGGCCGATTTCTGGAATAATCCCAAACAGGCTGAAGTTGTATTGAAGAACATTCGCACCAAAAAGGTGTGGACGGATGCTTTTGATAAGGTTACCAAGCTAATGGACGACCTGGAGGTACTCAATGAATTTCACGAAGCAGGCGAT
>Ga0315910_10002723_pt1 | contig 15316 bp, 12 predicted proteins | sample EdamamesoilMG_FD_204470 | JGI IMG/M metagenome (GOLD analysis project Ga0315910, IMG submission 204470) | Garden soil microbial communities collected in Santa Monica, California, United States - Edamame soil | ecosystem: Environmental > Terrestrial > Soil > Garden | place: USA: California...
GAGTTCTCGACCGTGGCCAGCTGCTCGTCGGTGGCGCTCTGGCCCACGCGCAGCGAGACCAGCGTCAGCACCGTCAGCGCGCCCAGCAGCACCACCACGGTGAGCAGCGTGCTCCCGCGCTTCGACCCCTTGCCCATGTGGACTCCTCTCAATCGCCTTCGTTGCGGAAGGAAACCGTGCGTTCGACCGTGCTGACCAGGGCGTTGTCGTGCGCGTCGCGCCCGGCGAGCGACAGGTGCACGGTCACGCGGTTCGTGCCCCATTCCAGGCAGAAGCCGCGCTCGTCGATCAGACCGTTCCCGTTCTCGTCCGTGCCGTCGAGCGTCTCGCCCTCGAGGTACTCGCGCACGCCGTTGGTGACGACCACGCGCCGCTCGCCGGCCAGGCCCGGGTTCTCGAACCACACCAGCACGCCCTCGTCCACCAGGCCGTCGCCGTCGTCGTCGGCGCCGTCGTCGGCCTCGTCGTAGTCGAGCGTGTACTGCTCGGGCGGACCCCACTGCGGGGCGCCTGCCTCGTCCGTGCCCAGACCGCGCTGGAAGTCGACCTCCACGCCCGCGAGCGGTGCGGCCACCTGCGGCGTGGAGAGGTCGGAGCTCGCGGTCTTGAGGCTCTCGCACACGCGCTCCAGCGCGCGCAGCGCGCGCGCGTCGAGCTCGGCCACGGCGATGCCGGTGCGCACGGCGCTGGAGGTCGAGTCCGTGGTCAGGAACACGATGCCCCCGATCACGCCGATGAAGACCATGCTGATCGACATCTCGATCAGCGTGAAACCCCGGTTGCGCATGGCGGCTACAGGTCGTTCAGCACGGTGACGAGCTCGAAGCGCCGCGCGCGCCCCTGGGCGCGCCACTCGATCACGGCGCGCACGGGCAGGATGCGGTAGTCGTCGGCGTGGTCGGCGGCGTCGGTGAGGCCGTCGCCGTCGAGGTCGCGCGGCATGCCCAGCTCGGCGTCGACCGCGTCCTCGCGCAGCACGAGACCGTCGCCGGGGAACTCGATGCGGCCGGCCATGCCGTCGGCGTCGTCGGCCAGCGGCGCCAGGCCGCTGACCGCGAAGTTCAGGCCGGGCGACGCCTCCGGGCCGGCCGGATCGTCGGCGGCCGTGGCGTTGTAGCGCTCGAACACCTCGGAGAAGTCCGTGGCCTTGAGGTTCTCGAGCGCGCTCTCGGCCGCCTGCGCCGCCAGGATGGTCTCGCGGTTGGTGTTGTTGAGCGCGCGCGTGAGCGTGAGCGACGTGACGACCGCACCCGAGACCAGCGTGAAGACCGTGATCGAGACCAGCACCTCGATCAGGCTGAAGGCCGCCTGGCCCGCCTTCGTGCGAGGGCAGCGCGCGAACATCAGGCCGCCTCGCGCTGCGCGGGGACCGGCGTTCCGGTCGCGACCGTGGTCGTCGCGGCCTCGGGCGGGCGCAGCGACTCGGTGGCGCGGTTGAGCAGCGCGCACAGGTCCTGCAGCTCGTCGTCGTCGCGGATGCGGCACGGGCGCGTGGCCGTGCCCTGCACGAGCTCGGTCAGGTACACGCGGAAGCGGTACAGCGGGCCGACGATCTTGTGCGTCGAGGTGATGCCGACACCCAGGGTCAGCGGCACGAGGACGAGCGCGGTGACGAGCAAGCTGCTCGCCAGCACCTCGAGCAGCTGCGACTTCAGCTCCACGCCGTCGTTCGGCAGGCCGTCGGCCACGCGCAGCGTCAGGTAGCTCACGACCAGCGCCTGCACCAGCACGGCCAGGCCGGCCGTGGTCAGGAAGGTGCGGACGAAGCGCCACTGCACGCGCGGCTCGATCAGCTTCTTCTTGCGACGCTCTCCCTGGTTCATGTGCCTTTGCTCGGTCGGGGTCCCGGAATCCTTGAGGGGGGGACTCACGGCGGATCGACTTCCTTGAGGATGCCCTCGGGGATCGGCTCGCCCAGGGCCACCAGGGCCGACGCGGCCGCGCGCACCACGGAATCCTCTTCGTCCTCCAGGGTCGCGCTCAGGGCCGGCACGGCGGCGCTCGAGCCCAGGCGCGCCAGCACCAGGCAGGCCACGCGCCGCACCTCGGGCGCCTCGTTCCCCAGGGCCGCGCCCAGCTCCAGCGCGAGCTCGTGGCGGTGCAGGCGGTGGCGCGCGACCTCGCCCAGCGCCCCCAGCGCCACCGCGGGCACGTCGGCCAGGCGGGCGGCGAGCGCCGCGCGCTCGGCCTCGAACCAGCGTGCCTCGCCCGCCAGCCACGAGGCCCAGCGGCGCGCGTCCTCGCGGAAGCGCAGGCCCGTGCAGCGCTCCAGCGACCAGGCCGCCGCGGCGCGCACGCCGCGCTCCTCGCTGGCGAGCAGCTCGATCAGGCGCCCCACGCAGCCCTGGTCCTGGGCGTGTCCGAGGGCCAGCGCGGCCTCGCGCACGAGCTGGGGCTCGTCGAGGTCGAGGTAGGGCGTCACGGCCAGCGTGACCGCCTCGGAGAGGGGCTTCGGCGCCGCATCGGCCAGGCGTCCGATCTCGCTCAGCAGCACGGCATCGAGGTCGCCGTCGTCGCCCAGCAGCGCCGCGCAGAACTCCAGCGCGCCCGCGAGACCGCTGTCGCCCACGGCGCGGATCAGGGCCGGGCCGAGCGCGTCGGCCGACTGCACGATCCACAGGCGCACGCTCGCCAGCGCGCGTCCGTCGCGGCCGAGCAGCCCCGCGACCGCGAGCTGCACGTCCGGCTCGAGGCCGACCGAGCCGCCGCGCTCGGCCGCGCGGCGCGTGAGGCCGAGGTCCGGGCTCATGGCCACGCGCGCGAGCACGCGCAGCATGGCCTGGCGCTCCTCGGGCTCGACCTCGGCGCGCAGGCGCTCCTCGAAGAAGGGCCGCAGCGGCGCCGCGCCCAGCGTGCCCAGCGCGACGAGCAGCGCTTCCTCGCCCAGCGCATTCGGCGCATGCTCCCCGTCGGCGCCGCGCACCAGGGCCGTGAAGAGCTCCGGCGCCGCGTCGGCGCCGAGCCGGGCCAGGCGCGCGCCCAGCTCGGCGGCGGCCGGCGCGGGCTCGCGCTCCGTCTCGGCCAGCAACGCGACGACGGAAGCCTGGTCGGTGGACTGGGGGGCCGGCGCCAGGGCGAGCGCGGTCCGGAGCAGGACGATCGAGAGCACTGCGGGGAAGCGCGAGTGGCGCGCCTCCCCTTATCGCTCCCGGGGCGCGAGGACCTGAATCGACGCCGAGCTCAGGGTCGGGTCGAGACCCTCAGTCGGAAGCGTTTTCCCCGGTGGGCGCCTCGGCCGCGCGGCGGCGGTCGAGGAAGGAGCGCGCCGCGTAGGCCAGGCGCGCGCGCCAGCGCGGCAGCGGGAAGGCGAGCGTCGTGCAGGCGCGCAGCTCGCCGCCCCAGTCGCGCTTGTGGCGCGAGTCGCCGGCCATGAAATCGTAGGCGCGCACGCCCTCGGCGATCAGCGCCTCGACCGCACGCGCGCGCAGGGCGATGCCCGGGCGCTCGTCCTCGAGCGCCGGGTCGTAGCCCTCCTGGATCTGGTAGTAGCGTCCGCCCGCCAGCAGGCCGAACTGCGCCGCCAGCACCTGGCCCTCGCGCTCGAGCAGCGCCAGGCGCAGCGCGTTGGCGGGCAGGAACTCGCGCGCGAGCTCGAGGTAGAACGCGCGCCGGCGCGGGTCGGCGAAGCTGCCCTCCTTGCCGGCCGCGCGCCAGCGCAGCTCGTGCAGGCGGTAGAGCTCGTCCATGTCGCGCGCGAGCTCGTCCGCGCGCGTGGTCCAGCGCAGCGCCGCGCCGCCCTCGGCCGCGCCGCGCAGCGCGCTGCGCACCTTGGTGCGCATGCGCGGCTTGAGCGCGGCCAGGTAGTGCTCGAGCGAATCGGAGAGGTCCGTCGTCAGGCACGGTACGGCGTGCTCGCGGCGCGCGAGGCCGCGCGCGCCGAGCTCGGCCCGCAGCTCGCCCAGGAAGCGCGAGTCCTCGGGCAGGCAGCCCAGCACGAGCGCCTCCAGGCCCGGCTCGCCGCGCGCCGCGTCGATCAGCGCGCGCGCGAGCTCGCGCTCGTGGCCGGGCACGACCGGCGGCGCCAGGTAGTCGGAGTCGAACGAGCCGTCGGCCAGGAACAGCGCGCGCCGCAGGGCCAGCGTCCCGCGCAGGGGCTCCCGCTTCAGCGCCAGCACGCCCGCCGCCCGGCCCGTGCCGTCGAAGGCCGTCCAGCCGAAGACGTCGCCGTCGGGCGCGAAGGCGCGCGCGTGCGCCAGCGTCCAGCGGTGGCCGTTGCACAGCGGATCGAGGGCGGCGGCGGCGCGGCATTCCTCCCAGACCGATTCCTGGGCGGCGAAGCCGGCGTGGCCGCGCCAGGCTCGCAGGTCGAGCGTCACGGGGCGGGAGCCAGGCCCAGCGCTGCGCGCAGCTCGCGCGCGCCCGCGCTCAGCGTGCACGGCCGCGCGTCGAACTCCTCCAGGCAGAACTCGAGGATGCCGGCCATGCGGTCGTACAGGTGCTCGACGTCCTCGCGCGTGCGGACGCGGCCCGAGGCGCCGGGCACGAGCTCGTTCGAGTGCACGAACACGTTCAGCACGGGTGAGCCGCCCGCGACCAGCGTGCGCGCCGCGCGCTGCATGAGCTCGAGGTCGAAGCGCACGGGGTACAGCCAGGCGAAGTCGATCACGTCCAGCCAGTCGCGCGAGAGCAGGCCGCGCATGCGCGTCACCTTGGGCAGGCGCACGTAGGCCTGCTGCAGGAAGGGCGGCAGGCGCTTCGTCAGCGCCACCGACACGGGGATCTCGAGGATGGGCAGGTCGCCGCGCCGGCCGGCGTCCTCGCGCGCGGGCCGATACGGGTGCTGCGGCGCGCGGCGGAAGTCGGGCCCGTGGTCGACGGTGTGCTCGGCCAGGGGCGTGATCGAGGTGTCGACCTCGTAGCCGAGCGGGATCAGCTCCTGCAGCGTGGCCGCGTCGATGCCGAAGCGACCGGCGCGGAAGGAGCGCGGGGCCTCGCCCGCGATCTCGCCCACGGCCTGGTGCAGGCTGGCGAGCTTGGCGCGGAAGCGCTCGGGCGTGAGCTCGTACTGGTAATAGGCGTGGCGGCGCTCGTCGCCCTCGCGCCCGAGCACCGGGCCGAAGGGCGGCGTGTTCCAGGCGTGCAGGTGCGTGCCGATCTCGCAGCCGCCGCGGCGGTGCAGGGCGCGCAGCGTGGCGGCCGCGTCGGGCGCGGTGGCCACGGGGTAGGTACACAGGTAGGTGGGCTCGACCCCGAGCTCGCGGCACAGCCCCGCCAGGCGCGGCAGGGCGGCCACGTTGGCGACCGAGATCGGGTCGGTGATCTCCCAGCCCGGCATGTCCTCCTCGACGTCGATCGTGAAGAAGAGCAGCGGGCGCATGGGGGGGTGGGCTACTGGCCCTTGCCGCCGAGATATCCGAGGGCACGCAGGCTGGCCTCCATCTCCGGCGTCAAGGCGGCGGGCGCGACGTCGCGGAAGCCCTGCTCCTGGAGGAACTGCGAGTGGCGCGTGAGGCGCGCCAGGAGCTCGCTCACGAGCTCCTTGTGCTCTTCCTCCCGGAACAGGTTTCTCCGCTCCGACGGGTCCGTCTCTAGATGGTACAGCGCTTCGTGGCCGTAGCGCGGATCGCTGGGCGGGAAGAACTCGTTCTGCTCGGTGAGCACGAGTTTCCATGCGCCCGAGCGCACGCCCGAGAACACGAACTCGCGCTGGTTGGTGTCGTCCTGGCCGAACTCGCTCTCGAGGAACTGGTCTTCCTCGGGCGGCGGCTGGAGGCCCTGCACCTGGCGGTGGAAAGTCCTTCCGTCGCCGAAGGTCTCGGTCACCGGGCCGGCCAGCGAGAGCACGGTCGCGGCCAGGTCGAGGATCTGCACCGGCGCCTCGAGCACGCGCCCGGCCGGCACGCCCGGACCGCGCAGCACGAGCGGCACGTGCACGACCTCTTGATAGAGCGAGAAACCGTGCCCGATCACGCCGTGCTCGAAGAACTCCTCGCCGTGGTCGGAGGTGAGCACGAACAGCGTGTTCTCCCACACCCCGTGGCGCTGCAGCGCGCCCACGAGCTCCTTCAGGCCGTCGTCGCTGTAGCGGATCTCGCCGTCGTACAGGTCGATGCCCACGCGCCGCTTGCGCTCGTTGAAGAAGGACAGCGGGTGGTCCTGCGCGAACTCCTCGCGGTAGCGCGCGGGCGGGTCGTAGGGGATGTGCGGGTCGATGTAGTGCGCGTACAGGAAGAAGGGCTGGCTGGCGTGGTTCTGGTCGAGCCAGGTCAGCACCTCGCGGTTCATGCTCGAGAAGTCGTTCTCGTAGTTCCAGTTGAACTGGTGGCGCAGGAGCCGCATCAGGAGCTGCCCGAAGTACGTGCCGCGCAGGCAGGCCAGCGTGAGCGTGTCCTCGACCGGCGAGTCGAAGTACACGTCGAAGCCGCGGTCGAAGTCGAACACGCGCTTCAGGTTCGGGTTGGCCACGAAGCCGGCCGTGACGTAGCCGCGCTCCTGGAAGGCCTGCGCCAGCGTGCGCTCGCCCTCGGGCAGGTGCAGCAGGCTGCCGTGGTAGAGCGCCCCGTGCCGCGAGGGATAGAGGCCGGTCAGGATCGTGCCCGTGGCGGGCTTGGTCCAGGCCGCGGCCGCGCTGGCATCGGCGCAGCGCACGCCCTGGGCCGCGAGCGTGTCGAGGAAGGGCGAGGTCGGGCGCGCGTAGCCATAGCACGAGAGGTGGTCGGCGCGCAGCGTGTCGATCGTGACGAACACGACGTTGGGCGCGCCCGCGGCGGCGGCGCGCGCGGGCAGCGTCGCGTAGCGCGGCACGCCGCGCAGGGGCGAGAGCTGGAAGTGGCGCGCGCCCTGCACGATGCAGACGAGCAGCACGACCCACGCGGCGGCCACGGCCTTGCTCGGCAAGAGCGGCCCGCGCGCCAGGCGCGCGCGCACCCACGCGCACGGCACGGCGAGCAGCCGCGCCAGCCCGCCGGCCAGCGGCAGCGCCACGAGGTAGCCCACGCCCGCCGCGCACAGCAGCACGGGATCGCGCCAGCCCTGCTCGCCGCTTTTCAGGACGCGCAGGGCGACGTCGGTCGCCACCTTCGCCAGCGCGAGCGCCGCCAGGGCCACGGGCTCGCTCGCACGCGGCGACCAGGACAGGCGCGCCACGAGCGCGTCGTAGAGCAGGAGGCCGAGCAGCATCGCGCCGATGCCCGCCGCGTCGAGCGCCAGCACCTGCGCGCGCGTCAGGAACGCCAGCGCGTCGTCGGCCAGCCAGGCGAGGTCCACCCAGCCGAAGAAGGCGCCGGCGCACAGGATCAGCGCCGCGGCGTAGCCCGAGCCCTGCTCGTCCGCGCGCCAGCGCCGGTGCACGCGCGCGAGGCCGTGCGCGAGCGCGGCCAGCGCCAGCGCGATGGTGAAGTAGCCCACGACCTCGATGGCCACGCTCTGCACGACGGCGTTCGCCTTCTCGAGCGTGCTCGAGGCCGGGCCGGCCTGGAACTCGAGCACCCAGGTGCGCGGTCCGATCGTGCGCACGGCGTGGACCAGGCCGAGCACGGCGGCCACGAGGGCGCCGGCGTTGGCCGTGCGCAGGATGCGCGCCAGGCCGGGCTTGGCGGTGCTCATGGGGCGTTCACCTGGGGGACGGGCTCGGGCCGGACGCGCGCGCGCACCGCGCCCGTGCGCGGCACGGCCTCGGGGAAGCGCGCGACGAGCTCGCGCGAGAGCCGCACGCGCCGGAAGAGCGGGTTGGCGATCAGCGTGGCCCGACCGACGCTCCCGAAGGCGAGCGCGGCCAGCCCCTTGCGCGAGACGTCCTTCTTCACGTGTGCGTAGCCGACCAGCTCGCGCTTGCCCGCGCGCGCCATCTCGGCCAGGACGAAGCGCATGCCGCCTTCGTAGAGCTTCTTGCCGCGGTGCTCGGGGCTGGTGAAGGCCTTGTAGATGAACCACTGCTCGGGCGCGAGCCGCCGCTTCAGGAGCCCGGGCACGTTGAGGTTGCGCGGGTTGACCCACATGGTGAACACGGCGAGCTCGCCGTGCCGGCCGAGCACGAGCCGGTGCCCGAGGGCCAGGCGCTGCGCGCCCTCGTCGCGCTCGCGCTCGTCGAGCTCGGTGTGGAAGGGCGTGCAGCGCGCCAGGTCCTCGGGCGTGCCCCAGGTGAGCCGGTAGCCGGGCGGATCCCCGCCCACGGCCTCCGACGGCGGCGGCACCGGCCGCACGAACACGTCGTAGACGTCGTACACGAAGCGCCGGCGCACGCGGCCCAGGAGCTTGCGCGCGCGTCCGAGCGCCCCAGGGGAACGGGGGGAACCGGGCGAACCGGGGGAGCTCTGCGCCATCCGAGCCTGGAAAGCTACCGGATGGCGAGCCCGGACACGAACCGGGGCCTCCGTCCGCGGCGGGAGAAGCGGAACGGGGCGCGGGGCGCGGGGCGCGCGTCAGCGCGCGCTCCTCACGACGACGTCACGCGCCACACGGCCCAGCCGTCGAGCACGTAGTCCTCGCGCCCGAGGCGCACCCAGCGGCGCGGCGCGGCCAGGAAGCGCTCCAGCACGGGGGCCAGGCGCTCGGGCCGTGCGGCCAGGCGGAAGACGCGCGTGCCGGAGAGGCCGAAGAGCTCGCCCGCGCGGTTGGCCACGGCCACGCGCATGCCGCCCGGGGATCCCGGCGGCAGCGTGGCCAGCGCGACGAGGTCGCCCGTGAGCCCTTGCTCGGGGCCGGCCACGGGGGTCAGCTCCTGGCTCTCGGGATCGAGCGCGAGCAGCCAGCCCTGCGACGTCGCGACCAGGAGGCCGGCGCCGCTGGGCGCGGGCGCGAGCGTGCGCGGCTGGCCGTAGCGCGGATCGAGGCCGGCGACGAGGGCGCGTCCGAGGCCGGCCATGAGGCCGAGCGAGGCGTCGACCGAAGTGCTGGCCGGGGCCTGCACGCTGGCGCGCTCGTACAGGAAGTCGAACTCGCTCACGTACAGGCTCCAGCCCGTCGTGCTGCCCGAGCCGGCGGTCGAGGGCGCGATGACCAGGCCCGAGGGGTGGTTCAGGTAGCCCGAGCCGATGCGCGCGAAGCCGTCCTGGTTGGGGGCGTAGCGCACGAGCGACCAGTCGTCCTCGGAGATCGAGTACACGCCGCCGGCCGCGTCGACGCACAGGTCGCCGTCGCCCCACACGGAGTCGTTGGTGAAGTTGATGCCCGAGAAGCCGGGCTGGACCTCGAGCACGCCGTCGGAGAAGCGGTAGCGGTCGACCGTGCCCTGGAAGCCCGGCCCGTTCCACTCGCTCACGTACATGCCGCCGCCCGGCGTGGCCGCGAGGCCCCGCGCCTCGTTGGCGTTGACGAGCAGCGAGGCGACGCCGCCCGAGATCTTCAGGACCTTGCCGAGGCCCCAGGCGTCGCGGTTGGCGACGTAGAAGTCCCCGTTCACGTCGCGCACCAGGTCCTTGCCGGCCGTGATCGCGTTGGTCGGGTCGCTGAACACCGTGGTCACGCTCAGCGGACCCTCGGTGATGCGCTGGATCGGGCCCGGGCGCGTCAGGCAGTACAGGCTCGCGTCGGGCGCGACGACGATGCCCTCGACCAGGCCCGAGAGGCCGTTGGCGCTGCTCGCCACCGTGGCGATCGAGGGCGTGGGCGAGAGCGTCACGCGCTTGACGAAGTGCGTCGAGCCGAACTGCGAGCCGCCGAGGAGCAGGCGCCCGCTGGCGTCGGCCGTGAGCTCGTAGCACTGGAAGCCCAGGGTGAGGTTCAGCTTGACGCCGGGCCCGGGCACGAAGCCCTGGTCGGCGGCGATGACCGCACCCGGCGCGTCCACGCCCGGGAGCTCGTGCACGAGCGTCGGGTTCGCGCCCTCGGCCACGTACAGGCTCCAGCCCGTGGCGCTGGCGCGCAGCGGCGTCGAGGCCGCGATGGCCGAGCCGCGCAGGACGCCGAAGCCGGACGCGAAGAGCGTGGTCGTGCCGCCGGCGCGCGAGCGCTTCCACACGTTGCCGCTGGCGCACCAGTACACGTCGCCGTCGGCCTCGAGCGCCATCGTGCCGTCGTCCAGGGCCGAGCTCGTGCCCGGGTGCGTGACGGCGTCGAGCGCGCTCGTCGGCCGCAGCGGATTCCCGGCCGCCACGAGCTGCAGGTTGCCGCCGTTGTTCGCGTCGGCGATCAGGACCCCGTTCGTCAGCGGGTCGTGCGCGAGCTGCACGGGCGAGTGGCGCACGAGGTAGTAGCCCCAGCGGAAGCCGTCGCTCGAGACCCAGTTGATCCCGCGCAGCCCGTTCGAGGGCGTCGCGCTCGCGATCAGGAAGTTGCCGCGCCCGTCGACGATCAGGTCGGTCGGGTCCTGGATCATCAGGTCGTTGTCGTGGACGCGCACGGCCGTGCCGCCGTTCGCGGGCACGAGGCGCACGTCGCCGAACTGGTCGACCACGGCGAGGCTCCCGTCCAGGGTCTCGGCCACGGCGCGCAGCGGGAAGGGGAAGAAACCCGTGGCCAGCACCTCGACCGGGCCGGTGCCCGAGAAGCGCCCGACCGTGCCGCCGGCCGTGCAGTAGACGATGCGCCCCTGGGCGTCGCGCGCGAGGTCGCGCACCTCGCCCGCCAGGATCTGCACCAGGTCGCCGGCGCCGATGCTGGGGCCGGTCTTGGGCGGCCCGGCCGGGACGCTCGTCTGGGCGCTGGCGTAGCCGGCGAGGGCGGCGAGCAGGAAGGGTGTGGAGCGCGGGAGCATCGTCGAGGGGTGGCCCGAAGTTGCCCGGGGGGTGGCCCGAGGAGGTCGCCGGGGAGCCCACGAAGGCCCCCTTCGAGGAGTATATCTCCGCCGACGGCGAGGTCGGGACCGACGGAATCCCTTTCCCGGAGCGGACGCCTCCCTCGGCCGGGAACGCGCGCGGTTCGACCTCGGCAAATGGGTCGTCCGCGCGGTGACTCGCTCGCTCGCGCCGCGCTAGCCGGGTCCATGCAGGCCGCTTCCGCGCTCGTCGTCCTCGCCGTCGCCCCCTTCCTCTCCTCCGGGCCTTTCGCGCAGCAGGGGAACTTCGTGCCCTGCACGCGCGTCGTGCACACCTTCGAGGGCGAGGCGGCCGGCGACCAGTTCGGCTGGGTCTCGGCGCCGCTCCCCGACGTCGACGGCGACGGCGTGCAGGAGCTCGTCGTCGGCGCGCCCTTCCACGACTCAGGCGGGAGCAACGCCGGGCGCATCTACGTCTACGACGGCCGCACGGGCCTGCTCCTCTTCCACGCCGACGGCGGCGCGGCCGAGGAGCGCCTCGGGAACTCGGTGCGCGACGCGGGCGACCTGGACGGCGACGGCGTCGGCGACGTCCTGGCCGGCGGCCCGGCCACGACCGGCCCGGGCGTGGCGCGCGTCTTCTCGGGCGTGGACGGCGCGCCGCTCCTCGCCGTGCCGATCGGCGGCGCGGGCGACGGCTTCGGCTTCTCGGTCGCGTCGCTCGGCGACGTGGACGGCGATCACGTGCCCGACCTCGCGGTGGGCGCCACGCGCGAGGACAGCACCGCGACCGACGCCGGACGCGCCTACGTGGTCTCGGGCGCGGACGGGACGACGGTGCTGCGCTCGTACCTGGGCGAGCTCTCCGGCGACAACTTCGGCAGCGCCGTCAGCCGGCTGGGCGACGTGAACGGCGACGGCGTGGCCGAGCTCGCCGTCGGCGCCGGCGCGGGCGGCCCGAACAATCGCGGCAAGGTGTACGTGTTCGACGTCGTCGCGGACGCGCTGCTCTGGGCCGTCGTGCCCGACGCGAGCGGCGCCTCCTTCGGCCAGTTCTTCGTCGACCCGGCCGGGCACATCGACGCCGACGCCTTCCCCGACCTCTACGTGGGCGACTTCGCCGACGGCGGCGGGCGCGGCAAGGCCTACGTCTTCTCGGGCGTCGACGGCGCGCGCCTGTTCACGTTCACCGGGCGGCTGGGCGAGGGCTTCGGCATCGGGCGCGGTCTCGGCGACGAGGACGGCGACGGGCGCGACGACCTCCTGCTCGGAGCCTGGACGTCGAGCTCGGGCGCGAACCGCGCCGGCAAGCTCGAGGTGTACTCGGGCGCGGACGGGACGCTGCTGCGGCGCGTGACGAGCACGACGGCCGGCGAGAACCTGGGCTTCGACGCGCATGGCCTCGGGGACGTGGACGGCGACGGCGTGCCCGAGCTGGTGGGCACGGCCGCCACCTTCGGCGGGGCGCGCGGGCGCGTGTACGTGATCGCCGACCGGCCGCTGGAAGCCTTCGGCGTCGGCCTGGCGGGGAGCGGGGCGGTCGTCCCGAGCCTGTCGCTGGGCGGCTGCCCGCGCCCGACCCAGGTCGTGACCTTCGACGTCGGCGGCGGCCTGGGCGGGGCGGCGGGCGTCCTGATCGTCGGCACGCGCCGCATCGACCGGCCCGTCCGCGGCGGCGTGCAGTACCCGGATCCCTTCGTCTTGCGCCAGGCCCATCTCCTGGGGGGCGGCCCGGGCCTGGCCGGGCAGGGCACGGCCTCGCTCGTGCTCTCCGTGCCCGGCGACCCCGCGCTCGTGGGCCAGACCTTCTACGCCCAGGCGCTGTACGCCGATCCGGGCGCCGCGCAGGGTGTCTCCTTCACGCCCGGGTTGCGCCTGACCGTCTACTGACCGGCGACGTGGCCGCTTGATTTGGCCGGGCGGCTGTGGAACCTTCCGTCGCTCGCGCGCGCGTTTCCTCCGCGCCGCGGCAACCGATGAAGACCACGCGCTCCCACACCACGTTGCTCGTCCTGTCCCTGCTCGCCCTCGGCTCGTGCATGACCGTGCAGCGGCCCCACCGGCCGCTCTCGCCGCCGCCCGAGGAGGTGAGCATCAAGCCCGGCATCAACGCCGACTTCCTGGGCGAGGAGGTCGACGTGGCGCGCTGGGTGAACACGTTCGAGACCGAGGCGCGCGAGATCGCCGTGCAGAAGCAGGCCATCGTGGCTTCGATGAAGCTGCGCCGGGGCCAGGACGTGGCCGACGTGGGCGCGGGCACCGGCCTCTTCCTCGAGCCGCTGGCCGACGCGGTCGGCGTGGGCGGCAAGGTGTACGCGCTCGACATCGCCCCGGCCTTCGTGGAGCGCCTGAAGGAGCGCGCCAGCTCCGAGGGCCTGCAGCAGGTCGAGCCGCGCCTGACGCGGCCGCGCTCGGTCGACCTGCCCGACTTCTCGCTCGACGCGGCGCTGGTGTGCGACACCTACCACCACTTCGAGTACCCGCAGCACGTGCTCTTCAGCCTGTACGACGCCCTGCGCCCGAGCGGCAAGCTCTACGTGGTCGACTTCGAGCGCATCCCCGGCGAGTCGCGCGAGTGGGTGCTGGAGCACGTGCGCGCCGGCAAGGAGGCCGTGAAGAAGGAGATCCTGGCGGCCGGCTTCGTGTTCGAGGAAGAGCTCGACGTGCCGGGCATGCACGAGAACTACGTGCTGCGCTTCCGGCGCCCGTAGCGCATCTCTGACGCGCCCGTCCGGACGGCCGGCGGGGGCACGCCCTACAATCGGGCGCGTTGCCGCCCGCCGCCCCCGAAGAGCCGATCACGCCCGGAGGCGCGCCGGGAAGCACGCCCGCCCCGGCGCATGGCCCGGGCCGGCGCCTGGGGCTGGCGAGCGCGAGCCTGCTCGTCGTGGCCAGCATGGTCGGCACGGGCGTGTTCACGACCTCGGGCTTCTCGCTCGCCGCGCTGCACGATCCGAACCTGGTCCTGCTGGTGTGGGTGCTGGGCGCGCTCGTGGCCGCCTCGGGCGCGCTGTGCTACGGCGCGCTGGCGCGCGCCATCCCCGAGTCGGGCGGCGAGTACACGTTCCTCGCGCGCACCGTGCATCCGCTGGCGGGCGTCGCGGCCGGCTGGATCTCGCTCTTCGCCGGCTTCACCGCGCCCATCGCGGTCACGGCCCTCGGGCTGCAGGAGTACCTGGACTCGACCTTCGATCTCGGCGGCGATCCGCGCTGGATCGGGACGGGCGCCATCGCGGCGGCCGGCCTCCTGCACGGCCTGCGCCTGCGGCCGGGCGTGTGGGCGCAGAACGCGGCCGTGGTCCTGAATCTCTCGCTGATCGCGACCTTCGTCGTGATGGGCTCGTGGGACGTGCACGTGCGTCCGCCCGAGCTCGTGCCCGGCGCGCACGGCATCGACCTCGGCGCCCTGGCCGTGTCGCTCGTGTGGATCTCCTTCTCGTACTCGGGCTGGAACGCGGCCGTGTACGTGGCGGGCGAGGTGCGCGAGGCCGAGCGCAACCTGCCGCGCGCGCTACTGCTCGGGACCCTGGTGGTGGCGCTCGCGTACCTGGCGCTGAACATGGTGTTCCTCTCGGCCGCCCACGTGCACGAGCTCGCGGGTCAGCCGGCCATCGGCGCCATCGCGGCCGAGGCCCTGGGCGGCGTCGCCCTGCGGCGCTTCCTGACCGCGATCGTGGCCCTGGCCCTCTTCACATCCGTTTCTTCGATGGTCATGGCCGGGCCGCGCGTGTACGCGCGCATGGCCCAGGACGGGGTGCTGCCGCGCCTGTTCGCCTTCGACGGCGAGGTGCCGGCGCGCTCGGTGGCGCTGCAGGTGGCGCTCTCGATCGGGGTGGTGTGGATCGCGCGCCTGCGCGACCTGCTTTCGTACGTGGGCTTCACGCTGGGGCTGTGCGCGGCCGCGTCGGTGGTGGGGCTCGTGCGCCTGCGCCTGGCCCGCGGGCGGGAACGGGTGCCCGTCCCGGGCTGGCCGCTGACGCCCCTGATCCACGTGGGCGTGACCCTGTTCGCCTCGGTCTTCCTGGTGCGCAGCCAGCCCCGCGAGGCGGCCATCGGGGTGGCCACGTTCGTGCTCGGGCCGACGCTCTTCTTCCTGCAGCGGCGGCGCGCGGCGCGCCGGCCGTGAGCCCGGAAAGGCTTTCCTCGACCGCGCCCCCGCGGGGGGGATGTATCCTTGCGGTGGACGAGCGCTCGGCCCATCGATCAATGTCATGAGGGGCCTTCCCGAGGGGCCCGGATGGGGGACAATTGTCTTGCTCCGAGCTCGCCCACGCTCGTCGTCCGCATGCCCGTAATGAGTTTCCATCCGACCGAAATCGGCCCGTACCGCGTGCTACGCGTGCTGGGGCAAGGCGGCGTCGGAACGGTGTACCTGGCCCAGCAGGAACAGCCCATGCGCCGCAAGGTGGCCGTGAAGCTGATCAAGCTGGGCATGGACACGCGCGAGGTGCTCGCGCGCTTCATGCTCGAGCGCCAGGCGCTGGCCATGATGAGCCACCCGAACATCGCCAAGGTGTTCGACGCCGGCGTGACCGACACCGGCCGCCCGTACTTCGTCATGGAGTACGTCGAGGGCCTGCCCATCACCGACCACTGCGACCAGGAGCGCCTGACGATCCGCCAGCGCCTGGAGCTGTTCGCCAGCGTGTGCCGGGCCGTGCAGCACGCGCACCAGCGCGGCAT
>Ga0315910_10002724_pt1 | contig 15312 bp, 11 predicted proteins | sample EdamamesoilMG_FD_204470 | JGI IMG/M metagenome (GOLD analysis project Ga0315910, IMG submission 204470) | Garden soil microbial communities collected in Santa Monica, California, United States - Edamame soil | ecosystem: Environmental > Terrestrial > Soil > Garden | place: USA: California...
GCCCCCGCCCCCGCCGCCGCTCCCGACCCCGTCGGCCACCATCGCGAGGAAGGCCAGGCGACGGTCGGCGTAGGGGGTGAGCTGTGCGTCCGAGAGGCTCGAGCCCAGCACCGTGAACCGCTTGTGCAGGGCGGCGAGGAGGAAATGGTCCTGGTTCTCGGTCCGGACCTTTCCGGGGTGCGTCACGCCGTAGACGTCGATCTCGTCGTCGTCGGGCTTCCGGTCGGGGGTCGTGGCCATCGTGGTCGCCTCCGGAGGAAGGGGGGCCTCCCTCTCTATGCGCCGATGAGCGGGTCGAAGTTTCGGATCAGGGTGCCTCCGCCATGAACGCCTGGAATGCCGGGTCATTGCGGATCGGGTCGAAGGTGGGGTCGAGGCGCAGGAAATGGCGGGTGATCACGGTCTCGTGGGCCATGGCGATCCGGAGCTGGGCCACCGCGGGTTCGGCCCGGCCCAGGATCGCGTAGACGATCGCGAGGGCGTGCACATTGTCGACGCCGAAGTAGGCGTCCTTCTCCGGCGGCAGCAGTTCCACGGCACGCTTCGCGGCGCGGATCGCCCCCTCCGCGTCACCGAGGTGCGCGGACACCCGCCCGAGGTAGGCCTGGTACCCGTAATCGTCCGGGGTGCGGGCGAGGAGCTGGCGGAGGGCGGTCCGTACCGAGTCGTACCGGGCCCGCGCCCCCGCCTGGTCGCCGCGGAGCCGGCGCAGGTCGGCGAGGAAGATCGACCGCTGGATCGAGGCCCCTCCCGGGTCCGCGGCGGCGCTGGCCTCGATCGCCTGTGACAGCGCGTCGTCCGGTGCCACGACAAAGGCGATCTGACGGAGGGTGCCGACCAGCAGCTTGACGGCGGGCATCCGGGTGGCCCCATCACGGAGGAAGGCGCGCGCGGCGGCGGTATCCCCCGAGCGCGCCACGCTCGTCAACGCGAGGAAGTAGTAGGCGTCGGGCTGGTCGGGGGCGATCTCGATGGCGCGGCGGTACTCGGCGTCCGCTTCCGCGAACCGGTGGACGACGGCGAAGGTCTCCCCGAGCTGGGTGATCGTGTTGGCCGAGCCGGGGTCGAGCTCGCGGGCCCGCGTCAGGTGCCGGAGCGCGTCGTTCCATTTCCCCAGACGCCGTTCCACGAACCCGATCGAGGACATCAGGTCGGCGCTGTTCGGCTGCGACCGCTCCACGATGGCGAACTCGGCCAGCGCCTTCTCGTACTCCCGCTTCCGGTACCAGATGTTCCCCATCGCCCGGTGCGCCTCGGGGAGGTCGGGCTGGAGGGCGAGCGCCCGCTCCGCGGCCACCTGCGCCTGGGCGAGGGTCTCGTCGGTGCGGCGGATGTAGAGCCAGTGCACCAGCCCGAGCTGCTCCGCCAGCCGCCCCCAGGCGAGCGCGAAGCTGGTATCGAGCGCCACGGCCCGTTCCAGCAGCGTGATCGAGGCCTCGTTGTTCTCGCGGGCCAGTCCGCGGCCGGCATAGTCGATCGCCCGGAGGTACAGGTCGTACGCCAGGGCGTTCTGGGTCGGCCGGCGGGCGAGGGCGGTCCGCTGCGGGTCGGAGACCGCCACCGCCAGCGCATTCGCCACCTGCTTCGAGACGTCGGAGTAGACATCGAAGACGCTGGTGAGTACGGCATCGTACCCGTTGGCCCAGACCGAGGTGGTGTCGGACACGCGGATCAGCTCGGGACTCACCCGCACCCGCGCCTCGCGCCCCGGCGCTTCGTCCCACTGCACGGTCCCGGTCAGGACGTAGCCCACCCCGAGTTCCCGGGCGATCTCGCTCACCGACTTGGCGCTGCCGCGGTACCGCGCCGCGGTGGCGCGGGGGATGACGCTCAGCGCGCCGATGCTGGTGAGCTGGCTGGTGATCGCCTCGGTGACGCCGTTGGCGAAGTAGGTGCGTCCCGAGTCCCCCAGGTTCTCGAAGGGGAGGACGGCGACGCGCCGGTTGTCCTCGACCGCCGGGGCGGGGGCTCCCCCCTTCGGCCACCATGTGATCCCGGCCCCGGCGAGCGCCACGATGGCCACCACCGCCACCAGTGGCACCCAGCGGGGACGTGACCGGACATACCCCGGGGTCACCGTCGTGGGGGGGTGCCCACCGCTCGGGGTGAGCACCTGGTCGAGCTGATGGGAGATCTCGTCGGCCTGCTGCCAGCGGTCGGCGGCGCGCTTCTCGAGGCACCGCATGACGACCGCGGCGAGGGCAGGGGGACAGGTGGTGCGTCGCTGGGTGACGTGGTCGGGCGCCTGGGTGACGTGGGCCGCCAGCACCTGCTGCGGCGAGGCCCCGACGAAGGGAGGCTTCCCGGTCAGGAGCTCGTACGCCACGACGCCGAGGGCATAGATGTCGGCGCGCTGGTCGATCTGACCCTCGGCCATCGCCTGCTCGGGGGCCATGTACGCCGGGGTGCCGAGCGCGATCCCGACGCTGGTGATGGCGCTGGGCCCCGTGGCCTCGCTCACCGCCTTCGCGATCCCGAAGTCCATCACGAGCGCGTGGCGTCCCGAGAGCATCACGTTGTCGGGTTTGATGTCCCGGTGGACGACCCCCTGCCCGTGGGCGTAGGCGAGGGCGTCCGACATCTCGGCGAGGATCCGCACGACCTCGTTGACGGGGAGCTCCCCGCCTTGCGCCAGCCGGTCGCGGAGGGAGATCCCCTCCACGTACGGCATCACGTAATAGAGGAACCCTCCCGACTCCCCGGAGTCGAAGAGCGAGAGGATATGCGGGTGCTGCAGCCGGGCGGCGACCTCGATCTCGCGGAAGAAGCGCTCCCGGCCGAGGGAGGCGGCGAGGTCGGGGCGGAGGACCTTCACCGCCACGCGGCGGCGGTGCTTGATGTCCTCGGCCAGGTAGACGGTCGCCATCCCCCCGGAGCCGAGCTCCCGGAGGACCTTGTACTGCGAGGCGAGGGCCTCGGTGACCTTGTCGATCATCGGGTCCCGGAGGTGCTGCCGCGCTGCATCATCGCGGGCCAGTTCTGGAGGTAGACGATCTCGCCGAGCCGTCCCTGGCGGACCATCACGAAGCTCCGGCCGTCGGGGAAGACGTCGTAGTTGGCGTGCGGCTGCGCCAGCTCGTAGGCCACGTTGGAGAAGAGCGGGGTGCGGGAGACCACCCGGAACTCCGGCGTCGTGCTCACGGCGGCCACGATCATCGCCGTCTCGCCGGTGGCGCGGGTACCGAAGTAGAAGAGCTCCCGGCCGCTCCGCGCCCAGACCGGCTCCACCCCCCCGCCCTGGGAAACGAGCGTCCGCGCCCCGCCGCTGGGGTAGGGACGGACATAGACCTCGAGCCGCCCCGACTCGTTGGACTGGTAGGCGATCCACCGCCCGTCGGGAGAGATCGCCCCGTGGCTCTCGGCGAAGCGCGTCGCGAGGAACTGGGTCACCGGGTGCGCTCCTTCGAGCGAGAGCTGGAGGAGGTCCCAGCTCCCCCCGATCCCGGTGTAGGATCCCACCGCGGTCCGGCCGTCGGGAGCGATGGAATGGATCGACATGTTGTTGAACACCGCCAGCGACTCCGCGGTGCCGCTCCCATCGGCCCGGCTCCGGAAGATCCCCATCCCGGTCCCGCGTGCCGTCATGTACGTCACGGCGCGTCCATCGGGGGTCCAGGTCGGGTCGTGCCCGTCGTTCTGGAAGGTGATCCGGGTGCTGGTCCGGTCGCCCAGGTCGTGGAGCCAGACATCACGGGTCTGGGCACTGATGTCATAGACGATCCGGCGGCCGTCCGGGGAGATGCGCGGGTTGTGATATCGCTGCGGCTCTCCCAGGAGCACGGTCTCGTGGCCGTCGCGCCCCACGCGCACGAGGGTCGTCGGCTGGGCGGGGAGGTAGGCGATCGCTCCGCTCGCCGAGACCGCGACCTCCGGGAGCCCCCCGGGCACCACCCGCACCGCCGGGGCGAGCTGGGTGACCTCGGTGCCGAGGGTGAGGTCGTCGGGGTCGAAGCTGGCGGTGAAGAGGGCACCCGCGGCGTCGGTCCAGACGAGGGAGCCCTGCGCATACCAGACCCCTCCCGTCCCGGTGGTCAGGATGCGGCGACGGGCGCCGGTCTTGGGGTCGATCGCATCCACGGGGCCGAAGGAGGCGGAGCTGGTCCAGACGGTCACCAGGATGGTCCCGTCGGGGAGCACGTCGAACGGGACGAGTCCGGCCTCGCCGTTGACCGTGTCGGGGACGGCGATGGTATCGATGGCGCCATTGGGCCCGAGGCGGGCGAGGGTGAGCCCGACGGTCGCGATGATGAAGCCCTGATCGTGGTCCCAGACGGCCGCGCTGACCCCGCCCGGCGGGAGGGCGACAGTCGTCGCCGGACCCCCCTCGGCGGGCATCCGCTTGAGGGCGGTCCCCTGGAAGAACGCCAGCCACCGGCCATCACGGGAGTACCGGGGGTCGGCGGTCCCCTCGGTGTTGGGGATAAGGGTCGGGGTCAGGTCATCGAGACGTCGGTGGAACAGCTCCTGGCCCCGCTCGGTCTCGCCGGTGAAGACGACGGTGCGGCCATCGGGGGAGAGGGCGATGACCGAGAAGGGGGCGCCGGAGATCCGCTGGTCCTCGGGGACCTGAAGCGTGAAGCGCGCGGGCGGGGCGCTCACCGCCGGGTGCGAGAGGCCGCGACCCACGAGGAGCCCGGCGAGCAGCAGCCCCGCGCCGGCCAGGGGGAGCGCCCAGCGGCGCCGGCGGATCGCCGCGAGGGAGACGGTGCCACCGCGGGGCACCGCCGACCGGGAGTAGCCGCGCGTCTCCCCCGCGGGACGGGCGAGCGCCGCCGCGAACTCGGCCGCGGTATTGAAGCGGTCGGCCGGGAGCTTTTCGAGCGCCTTGGCCAGGGCGTCGGCGATGTGTTCCGGCACCGATCGGCGGGCCTCGGTGACGGGCCGCACCGGCTCGGCGATGATCTTCATGATGATCTGCTGCGCCGTGGCCCCGGTGTGCGGGGGGTCGCCGGCCAGCATCTCGTAGAGCACGCTCGCGAGGGAGTAGATGTCGCTCCGCCCGGTGAGTTCCCGTTCGGCCGTGGCCTGCTCGGGGCTCATATAGTGCGGGGTGCCGAGGGACATCCCCGTCTCGGTCATCCGGCCCCCGGCGGCGGCGGAGAGGGCCAGGGCGATCCCGAAGTCGGCCACCATCGGGCGGCCGTCGTGGAGGAGGATGTTCTCCGGCTTGATGTCGCGGTGGATGACCCCGTGGCGGTGCGCGTAGTCGAGGGCGTCGGCCACCTCGGTGGCGATCTTGATCGCCTCGTCGATCCCGAGTTGGCGCTCGCGGTCCAGCTTGGCGCGGAGGGTCTCGCCCTCGATGAACGGCATCACGTAGAAGAGGAAGCTCCCCGCCGTCCCCGAGTCGAAGAGGGGGAGGATGTGCGGGTGCTGCAGTGCCGCGGTGGTCTTGATCTCGACCACGAAGCGGTCGGCGCCGATCACGGCGGCCAACTCCGGCTTCAGGACCTTGAGGGCGACCTTCCGGTCGTGCTTGAGATCCTGGGCCAGGTAGACGGTGGCCATCCCGCCGGCCCCGAGCTCCCGCTCGATGCGGTAGCGGTCGGCGAGGCTTGCCCTGAGGCGCTCAGTTGTCATGAGCCGAACTCCGGGCAGGGGGTGCCGAAGGGGTCGTCGTGAGGCGGGCGGTGTCGGTCATCGGGTCACTCGTTCACCGCGGCCTGGAGTTCCCGGAACCACCCCTCGATCCGGATCGCCTTGGTGGTCGTGGTCGGTCCGTCCCGCCGGAGGGGGGCGCCGAAGAAGAAGCCCCGACCGCTCGGGTCAACGGCGTACGAGGTGTGGAAGGCGTCGATGACGAACCCGGAGGCGTCGAAGAGGGACTGGACGCCGGTGACCGCGAAAGTGGGTCGCGTCACGACCTGCGCCGCGGAGAGGCTCCCCGGCGCGTGCAGGAAGTAGATCTCCCTCCCGTCGCGCGACCATCGGGGTTCGATCCCGCCGGCCGTTGAGACCTGCCAGCGGCCGTCATTCGTGTTCGGGAAAGGACGGACATAGATCTCGTTCTGTCCTGATTCGTTCGACGTATACGCGAGCCACTTGCCGTCGGGGGAGATCGCGGGATGGAGCTCGGTGAACGGGCCGCTGACCAGGTCGACCGGCGTGGTGTCCCCGCGCATCCGGACGCCGACCAGGTCGCCGACCCCGGCGGCACTGTTGTCGGTGCGCGCGACCAGCCAGAGACCATCGGGGGACCAGTCGACCCCCTGGACCTGGCGTGACAGCCGCATCAGCAGCGTGTCGGGCCGGCTGCCATCAGCGTAGCGACCGATGACGAGGGAGGTCCCGAAGGTGTCGCGGATGAAGGCGACCATCCTGCCGTCGGGGGACCAGGCGGGCCGCCGGTCTGCGCCCCCGAAGGAGAGTCGGGTGAATGCTCCCCGGTCGAGCTGCTTGGTGAAGATGTTGAGGGCACCGGTTCCCCCGCCGACGCCGACGGCCAGCCGGGTCCCGTCCGGGGAGGGGGAGAGGGAGAGGAGGACGCCGTGCCACTCGGGGTCGATCGGGGTCGCGACCCCGGCGCGGCTCACGCGAACGATCGTCCCCTCGGTGACCCGCGCGGCGCCCGCCGCGTAGACCAAGGTCCCGGTCTTCGACCAGGCGAGCTGGGTGTATCCGTTGAAGACGAAGACCCCCGTCAGGACCGGGACGCCGGCGCCGGTGATCTCGAGCTTGTCGAGGTCGAACGGCGCGATCAGCGACGTGCCGTCGCGCCGGGTATACAGGAGATGTCCGGTCGGGAGGTACCAGGACTGGCCGGCCTCGCTCACGAGCAGCCGCTGGGTCCGGGTACGCAGGTCGAGGACCCGGAGCGACATGGTGGCGCAGCCGGAGGAGCAGGAGACGAAGAGCACGCCGCGCGAGTCGGGGAGCGCGGTGGGGTAGCCGAAACCGCTCCCCTGGAGTTCCCGATTGTCGAATACCGGCGTGCTCACCCCGCCCCCCGCATCGACGCGCCTCAGCTCGGCGAGGCGGGGGGCAACGTAGATGATGGAACCATCGTCGAGCCAGGTGCCTCCACCGAAGCCGCCTGCCGCGGTGTCGGAGAGGGTCACGATCGTCCCCGTCGCCAGCCGGATCTTCTTGAGCTTCTGGTCGGCGGTGAAGAGAAGCCACTCCCCATCGGGAGAGAAGACCGGGTTGCTGGCGCGGGCGGTCCCGGGGAGCGGGGCCGCCTCGAGCTGATCCCGGCGCTTGATCCAGAGCAGGCCATCCTGGCGGGAGTCCTTGAGCGCCATCGTCTCCCCGTCCGGAGAGAGCGCCAAAGACGGCCCCACGAACTGCGTGGAGAGCGAGAGGGAATCGCCGAAGCTGATGTACTCCCTCGTCGTGGGCCTCGCCCCTGGCGCCCGGGACCAGCCCCAGATGGCCATGGCGGTGACAACGGCCAGCGCCGCCCATAGCCCGCGCATCGTCCAGACCCGCCGCCGCGCCACCGGGAGCGCCACCGTCCCACCCCCTGGTCGCTTGCCGGTCCGGATCGCGCTCGCGCTCCCGGGATCGCCGAGCGCGTCGGCGAACTCCTTTGCCGTCGCGAACCGGTCGGCGGGGAGCTTCTCGAGCGACTTCGCCACCGCGGCGGCGATGTGCTCCGGCACCGACTTCCGGTACTTGGTGACGCTCGGCGCCTCCTCGGCGATGATCTTCATGATGATCTGCTGCGCCGAGTTCCCCATGTGCGGGGGCTCCCCGGCGAGCATCTCGTAGAGCACGCTCCCGAGGGAATAGATGTCCGAGCGCCCGGTGAGCTCCTTGTCGGCGGTCGCCTGCTCGGGGCTCATGTAGTGCGGGGTCCCCAACGACATCCCGGTCTCGGTCATCCGTCCCCCCGCGGCCGCCGAGAGCGCGAGCGCGATCCCGAAGTCCGCGACGACCGGACGACCGTCGTGGAGGAGGATGTTCTCCGGCTTGATGTCGCGGTGGATCACCCCGTGCCGGTGGGCGTAGTCGAGGGCGTCGGCGACCTCGCGGGTGAGCCGGATCGCGTCGTCGATGGGGAGCTGGGTCTCGCGGTCGAGCCGGGCGCGCAACGTCTCCCCCTCCACGTACGGCATCACGTAGTAGAGGATCGAATCGGCGTTCCCCGAGTCGAAGAGCGGGAGGATGTGGGGGTGCTGCAGCTGCGCCGTCGTCTTGATCTCGACCAGGAAGCGGTCGGCGCCGATGACGGCGGCGAGCTCCGGCTTCAGGACCTTGATCGCGACCTTCCGGTCGTGCTTCAGGTCGTTGGCGAGATAGACGGTGGCCATCCCTCCCTGACCGAGCTGGCGCTCGATCCGGTATCGGGATGACAGGGCGGAGGTCAGCCGCTCGGTGGAGTAGCTCAGTCGGAGCCTCGCTGACCCGGGGGAAGGTCGGCGTGAGGGGACGGCTATGTAGGAGGAAGGCCACCGGGCGGATGCCGGTGGCCAGAAAGGTAGCCTACTTCTTCTTGGATTCGAACTTGAAGGAAACTTTGATCTTGGCCCGATACGTCAGGGTCTTTCCGCTCATCGTCATGTCGAGCTGGGTCACCTCGGCCACCCGGAGGTCGCGCAGGGTGGCGCTCGCCCGCTTCACCGCGGCCGCCGCCGCCTTCTCCCAGGAGACGGTGCTGGTGCCGACGAGTTCGATGACCTTGTAGACGCTCTCTGCCATGCGCTGCTCCGGTGGGGGGATGCAGGGAATATGCAGGCGGCAGGGGAGTGCGCTAGGTGGATGCACCGCTATCAGCAATCCGCTATCAGACGATCTGGACCACAGGCGAGATCATCGGATAACGGATAGCTGATAGCGCCCTTCCTACCTCAGCGCGAAGATCAGACTCTCCGGCGCCAGCGCCAGGTAGATCGTCGCGTGGGTCAGGTCGGTCCGGGGGGCATAGGTCGCGCGGATCCGCTTCCCCGACCGCGTGACCGCCTCGGCGACCTTCGCGGTCGGGGTCGCGATGTCGGTGACGTTGGAACTCGCGAGGTAGAGGCTCCGTGCCCGGCCATCGAACCCCGCCAGGCGGCCCTCGGCCGAGGCGGTGAGCGATCCCCCGTCCCACCAGAGGCTCGGGTCGAGGGCGACGTAGTGATCGAAGAGCTGGGGGGTGAGGAGGAAGGTCTCCACGATGAAGAGCCCCGCGAGCGATTCCCCGATGATGGCGCGCTCCGGGGTGGTCCGATAGCGACGGTCGACCTCGGGGATCAGCTCCTCGGCGATGAAGCGCCGGAAGGCGTTGGAGCCCCCGACCTTCGGGGCGATGGCGCTGTCCTCCTTGAACCGGGTCGGCCCGGTGAGGTCGCGGCGCCGCTGGGTGTTGGGGATCCCCACGATGATGACGGGGCGGATCCTCCCGAGCGCGACCAGCGAGTCGACGGTCTTCGCGACGTGGGGGAGGTCCTCGTGCATCCCGCCGTCCGGCATGTAGAGGACCGGATAGCGCGTCGATCCCCCGTCCGCATACCCGTCCGGGAGGTGGACGGTGATGGGGCGGGGCTCACCGACCCCCTTCGAGGTGATCGTGAAGGTGTCGGGGGGCGCGATCTCCTGGGCGGAGAGGGAGATCGGCGTGGCGGCGAGGAGGGCGAGTACGAGGGCGCGGAGGTTCATCGGGGGAATTTAGCGCTACGGCGCCCAGCGGGGGTCGAGGGAAGGCTCGTCGGTGAGCTGGGCGTCGCGGTCTGTGGCGAGAGTGCGGAGATACATCGCTTCGTGCCCTCCCCTGGAGGAGATGAAGACGATCCGCGTCCCGTCGGGGGACCAGCGCCCCATCCCGTCGTAGGCCGGGGAGCGGGCCACCGCGCTCCGCGCCCCGGTCGTGACATCGACCAGATCGAGGTCGTAGTTCTCGCCACGCACCGCCTGGATCAGGAGCGAGCGTCCGTCGGGAGACCAATGAGGGACGTCGTCCTGTGACCCATCGTTGGTGAGTCGGCGGAGTCCCCGGCCGCCTGAGTCCATCACCCAGATGTCGCGGCCGCCCCCGCGCTCCGACATGAAAGCGATCCGGCGCCCATCGGGAGACCACTCGGCACGATCATCGGCGCCGAGGGAGCGCGTGAGCCGGGTGAGACCGCTCCCGTCGGCGTTCATCAGGTAGAGCTCGGTGTCGCCGTCCCGCTTCGAGGTGAAGAGGATCCGGCGTCCGTCGGGGGACCAGGCGGGGTCGGTATCGTCGGCGGGATGATCGGTGAGCCGCGTGAGCGAAGACCCGTCGGGGGCCACACTCCAGATGTCGAGCTCCCCGCCAGCGCCGGTGGCGGCGAAGACGATCCGCGACCCGCTCCGGTCCCACCCGCGCGACGCCTTGGCGGCGAGCCCGGTGGCGAGTTCACGCTTGCCGGAGCCGTCGGTCCCCATCACCCAGAGTTCCCAGTGGTCGCGGTCCTGGAGCCCGAAGATCATCCGGCTTCCGTCGGGAGAGTAGACCGGGAAGCGCTCCTGCTCCGGGCGATCGGTGAGCCGCTTCGCGTGGCCGCCGTGGGCGTCGACCTGATACACCTCCCAGTTCCCATCCCGCTTGGAGGCGAAGGCGATCCGGTCGTCGGGGGACGCGAGAGGGGCGGCACCGGTGACACCGAGGCCAAGGAGGAGGAGGGCGGGGTAGGTCAGGGAACGGGACATCGGGGCTCCTGAGGAGGGATCCACGATGGGATGCCGGTGACAACGATAGGGTTGGGAGCCGACTTCAGATATCCGCTATCCGAAGATCGCGGATAGAGGGAGGTCATCGGATGACGGATAGCGGATAGCGTCTGCCAGTCAGGCCGAGAGGTCGCTCCCCTTCGTCTCCCGGACCAGCAGCACCCCGACCAGCGCCGGGAGCGCCATCGCGAGGGCGTAGAGGGAGACCGGGAGGGTCGCGTCGTATCGATTGAGGAGGGCGACCCCGATGATCGGGGCGAGAGCGCCCCCCGCGACCGAGGCGACCTGGTAGCCGAGGGAGAAACCGGTGTAGCGGGCGCTGGTCGGGAAGAGCTCCACGAACATAGGCGACATCCCGCCGACGATGAGGCCGTGACAGGCGCCCCCGATCGCGGCGGCGAGGAACACGGAGGTCGCATCGCCGCTCGCGGTGACGGGGAAGAGGGCGAAGCTCCACGCGGCGGCCAGGACGAGACCGAGTGCGCTGACGGCACGCCTCCCGATCCGATCCGACCAGGCCCCGGCGGCGATGATCACCACCACCTCGACCGCGGCACCGAGGGCCGTCGCTTCCAGCGCCAGCGTCCGCGGGAGCTCGAGCACCCGGGTCAGGTAGACCACGAAGAAGGTCGTGAACACATAGAAGAGCGCGTTCTCACCGACCTTCACCACGAAGACCGCAAGGATCGCGCGCCACTCCCCCACGAGCGTCGGCCAAAGGGGCTGGGGCGGGGTCCCGGCGCGCTTCGCCGCATGCGCCTGATACAGGGGCGACTCGGCGACGCGCCGACGCATCCAGGCGCCGATCCCGATCAGCGCCCCCGAGGCGAGGAAAGCGAGGCGCCACCCCCACCCGGCGAAGGCCGCTTCGCCGAGCGCGATGCCAAGCAGTGCGAGCACGCCGGCCGAGAGGAGATTCCCCGCCGGGCCCCCGATCATCGGCCAGGCGGCCCAGTACCCTCGGCGCTCCGCCGGGAGCGACTCGGCCACCAGGATCAGCGCCCCGCCGACCTCTCCTCCCACCGCGACCCCTTGGATGAGGCGCAGGAGGACGAGCAGGGCAGGGGCGGCGACGCCGATCGTCGCGTAGCCGGGGATGAGGCCGATCCCCATCGTGGCGAAACCCATCAGGAGGAGGCTCCAGATGAGGGCCTGCTTCCGTCCGTACCGGTCGCCGAGGATCCCGAAGAGGACGCCGCCCAGGGGCCGGGTCGCGAAACCGACGGCGTAGGTCATCAGCGCGAAGAGGACCCCGTTCCGGGGGTCGGCCTCGGGGAAGAAGACCTTGTCGAAGACGAGGGCGGCGGCGGAGGCGAAGACGAAGAAGTCGTACCACTCGACGATGGAGCCGATCGAGGAGGAGAGGAGGAGGGTGCGGCGGGGATTGGAATGGCTCAAAGGGTGCTCGGTGCGTGCCAGGTTCGAGTGCCGTGTGCGAGTGCCAGGTGCGTTCGATGTACGTGGTGCCAGGTGCTCTCAGACGGATGGCACGTTCGTACCCAGCACGCACTCAGCACACGCACCAAGCACTCGTACCGAGCACGCACCCAGCACTCGCACGCCGTTCAACTCCGTTCCCGATCCCCCAATACCGGGAGGTACTCCTTCCACGGCCCCACCTCCCCGGCATACTGCTTCGCCATCACCCGTGTCACCTGCGCGATGTGGCCGAGGTCGTGCACCGCCCAGGTGGCAAGGAGGTGCTGCAGCGTGACGGCCCCGAGGGAGGGGTGGGTGGCGCGGAGGGCGAGCTGGTGGGTGGTGAGCTTCCAGCCGTTCACGAGTTCGAGGTTGGCGGCGCGAAGCCGCGCGAACTCTTCGAGGAGGCTTTCGAGGGTCCGACCCACGTTCCGCGTCCGGTGCCGGAACCGGTCATAGGGGGCAAAGGTCGCGGCGGGATCGCCGGCGAGGATGATCCGCGCCCGCGGGATCCAGTCGGTCTCCTCACCGTCGATCAGGTGGCCCACCACGTCGAAGGGGGAGAAGGTCTCGGGGCCCTCGTTCCCCTGCACCCAACCGTCGGGGAGCCCCGCGAGGAGTGCGGTGAGGGTCGCCGGGGTGCGGCGGAGAAGGGCGAGGGTGTGGTCGAGGGAGAATGGCATCGTGATCCGGGGGCTCACGCCCCCGCTCGGCTTCCTTCGTTTTACTCAGGACGTGGGTGGGGCCTCACGGCCCCTGACTCCTGGCGAGGGACGGGACCGCTGTCGCTGACGTCGTGGTCGGCACTGCCGGAACAGGGCGCCCTACCCCTCGCCCCGTGCGGCGGGGAGTGCCGGCCGTTCCCCCATCCTCGCGACGGCCAACGTCCCCGTCGCTGCGGTGGCGCAGAAGAGGGCGGGGACGCCGAGCACATAGACCGCGGGAATGAGAATGCCGAGCGCCAGCGCAACACCGCCGAGGAGGAGCCCGCTGATCGCCCCCCAGAGGGTGAATGTGAGAAGGGAGAGCTCCTCGAACTTCTTGTTGTGCCCCGCGATCCCGAGCACCAGGGAGAAGGCGATCCCCGCGAAGAAGCCGGGGATGGCGAAGAGCGGGATCCACATATCCGTCCCGTCGATCCAGTTCCAACCAACGCCGATATTGTCGAGCAGCTCGATCAGGCCGCCGAGGAAGGCGCCGGCCAGGGCCCAGAGGATCCCCATCCCGATCGCCCCGCGGAGGCGTCGCAACACGTTGTGCATCTCTCGTCGGTCCTCGGTGTGTGAGGTATGGTCAATGTAGAGGAATCGAGGGGCACGCGACATATTCAAGGCAGGACCTGCCCATCCCCCACAGGGGCACAACGCCCCGACCGGAGGCCCGATGTCACTTCGCCTGCACCACCGCGCCCTGCTGGTCGCGCTCTTGATCGCCGGCGCCCTCGTCGCCGCCTGCGCCCCGACCTACGTCGTCGTCCCGGAGCGGCGGGAGGGGTACAACGCCCGCGACACCCTGCACGGGCGGCTCAAGGGGAAGGATGTGCGGGTCACCTTCCGTCACGACACCACCTGGCGGGTGGACACCCTCGTCCGCTGGCGCACCATTTACCGGGATGGGCCGCGGGTGGACACGGTGTTGTACGACACCACCCGGAAGGTCGACACCGTGAAGGTCGGCGGGGGGCGGCGCCCGAACAACCGGGTCGACACGGTGCGGATCGTGATCCGCGACACCATCCGGATCCCTCGGCGCGTCGATACCGTCCGGGTGGCGGGGACCGGCGGGCCGATGGTCAATCCGCAGGCCCCGACCGGGGGAAGTGGAGGGACCGGCGGACCGATCATCATGCCGCGGCCCCCGGTGGAGCCTCGCATCGACACCGTCTGGGTCACGATCAGGGATACGGTCCGGATCGCGAGCCGGGATACGGTGCGGATCACCATCCGCGACACGATCCAGATCGTCGACACCCTCCGGACCGGCGGGGTCGATACCGTGCGGATCCCCGGCCGGCGGACCCTCTTCGTCCCGCCCGGACAGTACCCGCCGGCGGGGCAGTGCCGGGTCTGGATCCACGACCAGCCGCCGGGACAACAGGCCCGCGCCGCGGCGTGCGACGCCTTGGGGACGATCCCCGCCGGGGCCTTCATCCTCTTCGGCGGCGAGGCGTGGGACTTCGACTACGACTGGCTCGCCGATCCGAAGGCGGGCGCGCCGCCGGAGATCATCGCGCTCAAGCGGAACACCGGAAGCGGGAGGTCCAACGCGCCGGTGCGGTCACGCGGGAGGCCCTGATGCCCAGATCGGGCGGGTGAGCAAGCTGCCGTGAACCTCGCGCGAAAGCGCGAGATCGCGAAGGGTCGCGAAAGGAGCGATCGGGGGTGCACGGTCGAGATCCAGACCGTACACCCCCAATAGCTTGTTCGCGCGATCTCGCGCTTTCGTGCCTTCGCGCGAGGTGCTCGGAGCTTCGCTCGAAGCGTCCCCGCTCGTCAGTGCCCCTGTCCCTGCCCGAGGCCCGGTACCGGCCTCCCGAGGAACTGCTCCAGCGGCTGGCGATCGCCGTCCATCCGGTGGTCGTCCATCAGGTTCACCATCCGCGCCTGCGCCAGTGCCGCTTCAGGCGCGACGTGCCGTTCCTGGATCAGGTAGGCACCCCAGAGGTGGCTCGCCCGCCACGCGATGGTGCAGTGGAGGAGGAGCTTCCCGTTGGTCGCCGTCATCGCCTGGGTGAAGGACTTCAGGGCTTCGGGGGAGTACGGGAACTCGCCGTTCCCCCGCATCGGGATGTGGATGTAGGTCATCCCGAGGGAGCGGACCAGCGCCGCCTCGTCGTACGGGACGTTCCGCTGCATCTCCTCCGGGGTGCGGAGATTCACCACGGTGGTGACCCCCTGGGCCCGGAGCTCGCGGAGCGCCCGCTCGGTCGGCTGCCCGCCGATGAAGACATCGTCCCCGACCTTGGCGAACTTGGCGAGGAACCTCCCGGTGGTATCGAGCGCGACCGGGGCGGGGGGTGTGGCGGTCGGCGCCGGCCCGGTGAGCTTCTGCGCGGCCGCGGGGGTCGCGAGGAGGAGGAGGGAAGCGGCGGTCGCCGCGACGAGTGCGGACAGGCGGGGCATGCGAGATCTCCGGGGAGGTGGGGCTCGCCCAGATCTACGGGATCGGCGGGCCCTCGGTTCCAGCGCTCGGCCGCCGGGGCCGGAGGGCCCAGAAGGTGAACCCCGCCAGGACGATCGCCGCGGCCCCCCACCCCCGGACCACGCCGCCTCCACCGGG
>Ga0315910_10002725_pt1 | contig 15309 bp, 11 predicted proteins | sample EdamamesoilMG_FD_204470 | JGI IMG/M metagenome (GOLD analysis project Ga0315910, IMG submission 204470) | Garden soil microbial communities collected in Santa Monica, California, United States - Edamame soil | ecosystem: Environmental > Terrestrial > Soil > Garden | place: USA: California...
CTGATCGCCCCGATCGCCATGGAAGAAGGTCTGCGCTTCGCGATCCGCGAAGGTGGCCGCACCGTCGGCGCCGGCGTCGTCGCCAAGATCATCGAGTAACGAAACCGTAGGAATTGCGTAGGGGCATAGCTCAATTGGCAGAGCGTCGGTCTCCAAAACCGAAGGTTGGGGGTTCGAGACCCTCTGCCCCTGCCACGCAAGACCGAAGGAGCACGAACCGGATCTGATCCAGCAACGATTCCTGCCTCGCAGCAGCCCGCAAGGGACCGTTTCGGTCCGGCGGGCTTTGCTGCTCCAAGGACAGGCTTCGTTGCAACGCCGGTTTCGAGCACGCCGCATCACAGCATGAACACTTCCGCTCCCGTCGAAACCGTCACCACTGGCGCCGACAAGGCCAAGCTGGCCGTCGCCGCCTTGCTGGTCGTCGGTGCCGTGGCTGCCTACTACCTGCTGGGCCAGAAGGATCTGTGGCTGCGCGTCGTCGCGCTGCTGGGTCTGCTGGTGGCCGCGGTCGCGGTGTTCTTCACCGCCGAGCCGGGCAAGGCGCTGGCCGCCTATGCACGCGACTCGGTGCGCGAGCTGAAGAAGGTCGTGTGGCCGACCCGCAAGGAAGCCACGCAGATGACGCTCTACGTGTTCGCCTTCGTGTTCGTGATGGCCTTGTTCCTGTGGGTCACCGACAAGACGCTCGAGTGGGCGCTGTACGACCTGATCCTGGGCTGGAAGCGCTGAGCTGCCCGTCCGCAAGAGGAAAGACATGACCGACGTCACGCAACCGACTCCCGGCGCCGAGCCCGCGGCCAACCCGCTGCGCTGGTACGTCGTGCACGCCTACTCCGGCATGGAGAAGGCCGTCGAGCGCAACCTGCGCGAGCGCATCGACCGCGCCGGCATGCAGTCCAAGTTCGGCCGCATCCTGGTGCCGACCGAAGAAGTCGTCGAAATGCGCAACGGCAAGAAGGCCGTGACCGAGCGCCGTTTCTTCCCCGGCTACGTGCTGGTCGAGATGCTGCTCGACGACGACTCCTGGCACCTCGTGAAGCACACCAGCAAGGTGACCGGCTTCGTCGGCGGCGCCCGCAACCGCCCGGTGCCTATCTCGGAAGACGAGGTCTTGAAGATCGTCAACCAGATGCAAGAGGGCATCGAAAAGCCGCGGCCCAAGGTCGAGTGGCAGGTCGGCGAGGTGGTGCGCGTCAAGGAAGGCCCGTTCACCGACTTCAACGGCTCGATCGAGGAAGTCAACTACGACAAGTCGAAGGTGCGTGTCTCGGTCACCATCTTCGGCCGCGCGACGCCGGTGGAGCTCGATTTCCACCAGGTCGAGAAGATCTAAGTCGAAAGACAGGGCCCCGGCGGTGGGCCGCGCGCCGCAAGGCTCGCGAACACCGCCCGTTGCTGCCGGTGACGTGACACCGGTGTGAGGAGCCAGGGTAGCCAGTCCCTGGCGTTTGCACTCGACCAGTACCGCTCGGCTGTGCGGCGCTGGCTCTAGGAGAAATCATGGCCAAGAAGATTGTCGGCTTCATCAAGCTGCAAATTCCGGCGGGCAAGGCGAACCCCTCGCCCCCGATCGGTCCGGCGCTGGGTCAGCGCGGTCTCAACATCATGGAGTTCTGCAAGGCGTTCAACGCCCAGACCCAGGGTATGGAGCCGGGCCTCGTGCTGCCGGTGGTGATCACCGCGTTCGCGGACAAGTCGTTCACCTTCATCCTCAAGACCCCGCCCGCGACGGTTCTGATCAAGAAGGCCGCCAAGATCGACAAGGGTTCGGCCAAGCCGCACACCGACAAGGTCGCCAAGCTGACGCGCGCGCAGGTCGAGGAAATCGCCAAGACCAAGATGAAGGATCTGACGGCGGCCGATCTCGACGCCGCGGTCCGCACGATCGCTGGTTCGGCCCGCTCGATGGGCATCACGGTGGAGGGCCTCTGATCATGGCAACGCTTACCAAGCGTCAGAAGGCGCTCGAAGGCAAGGTCGACACGACCAAGCTGTACCCGATCGACCAGGCCCTGGCGATCGTCAAGGAATGCGCGGTCGCGAAGTTCGACGAGTCGATCGACGTGTCCGTGCAGCTCGGCATCGATGCCAAGAAGTCGGACCAAGTCGTTCGCGGCGCGGTCGTGATGCCCAACGGCACCGGCAAGACCAAGCGCGTTGCGGTGTTCGCCCAGGGCGCCAAGGCTGAGGAAGCCAAGGCCGCCGGCGCCGACATCGTCGGCATGGATGACCTGGCCGAACAGGTCAAGGCGGGCAACCTGAACTTCGACGTCGTGATCGCCTCGCCGGACACGATGCGCGTGGTCGGTACGCTCGGCCAGATCCTCGGCCCGCGCGGCCTGATGCCGAACCCGAAGGTCGGCACCGTGACGCCCGATGTCGCTACCGCGGTGAAGAACGCGAAGGCCGGCCAGGTGCAGTTCCGCGTCGACAAGGCCGGCATCATCCACGCCACCGTGGGTCGCCGTTCCTTCGAGGCCGACAAGCTCGTGGGCAACCTGCAGGCGCTGCTGGATGCGCTGAACAAGGCCAAGCCGGCGTCGAGCAAGGGCGTGTACCTGCGCAAGGTCGCGATCTCGTCGACGATGGGTGTGGGCGTGCGTGTCGACGTGGCGAGCATCGCCGCGACGACGGCGCAAGCCTGAATTGAATAGGGGCCGCGCGAGAGTCTGGCGCGCGGTTCGACAAGGATTGGTGGGCTGCCCGGGGCCTCGTGTTTCGGGCAGGTCATCAAAGACCGCTGGTGCGGCGCAAGCCGCCTAAATGGAGCTCTCGAGCTTCAGCCAGCGCAGATGGCGTACCCGCTGGAAGGGTTTGCCGTTCGAAGGGGCGAGAGCCGCATTGAACGGGGTTCCTGGACAGAAGGTCGCTGCAACCGGGTGTGCCGGGGTTCGCAGGAACACCGGCACGTTTCATAGGAGTAGACCTTGAGTCTGAATCGCAACGAAAAGGCAGAAGTCGTCGCGCAAGTGTCGGCCCAGGCGGCCAAGGCACAAACGCTGGCTCTGGCCGAGTACCGCGGACTCACGGTGGAACACTTGAACGCGCTGCGCAAGCAGGCGCGCGACAAGGGTGTGTACCTTCACGTGCTGAAGAACACGCTCGCGCGTCGCGCCGTCGCTGGCACGTCGTTCGAAGTGGCCGCCGAGAGCATGTCCGGTCCGCTGATCTACGGCTTCTCTGAAGATGCCGTGGCCGCAGCGAAGGTCATCGCGGACTTTGCCAAGACCAACGACAAGCTGATCGTGAAGGCCGGCGCCTATGCCGGCAAGGCGCTCGACGCGAACGGGGTGAAGGCCCTCGCCGCGATCCCGAGCAAGGAAGTCCTGCTGGCTCAGCTGGCTGGCCTCCTGATGTCGCCGATCTCGCGCACCGCGCGCGTGCTGGCTGCCGTCGCCGAGAAGAAGGAAGCGCCTGCCGAAGCGGCCGCTGCCTGATCACGATCCGAATCTGAACATTCAACCGTATTGAGGAACCCCAAATGGCTTTCGACAAAGACGCATTCCTGACCGCGCTCGACAGCATGTCCGTCATGGAGCTCAACGAGCTCGTCAAGGCGATCGAAGAGAAGTTCGGCGTGTCCGCCGCGGCCATGGCCGCCCCGGCCGCTGGTGGCGCTGGCGCTGCCGCCGCTGCCGTTGAAGAGAAGACCGAGTTCAACGTCGTGCTGCTCGAAGCCGGCGCAAACAAGGTCGGCGTGATCAAGGCCGTGCGCGAGATCACCGGCCTGGGCCTGAAGGAGGCCAAGGACCTGGTCGACGGCGCTCCGAAGCCCGTCAAGGAAGCTGTCGCCAAGGCCGACGCCGAAGCTGCCAAGAAGAAGCTGGAAGAAGCCGGCGCCAAGGTCGAGCTCAAGTAATCGAGCCCGATCGAAGCAGGCTGGGCGCGCTGAAAAGGGCGCCCGGCCTTTCGCACTTCAGGGGCTTGTCCCCTGGAGAGCACCTGGAAGAGCCCGACGGCGCATGATGCCGGGTTCTTCCAAGTGTTCTCTGATCCGACTGCAGAGAACCGGTTTGGTCGGGCCGCGGTGCAATGCCGTGGTTGTCCGCCAGCGGCTGGTAGTGGCCAGCCACCAAGCAGAGCAGGCGCAATGCCTGTATCGCCAGTCGCCGAACGAGCGCAGCCACGGCCGGGCGGTGCTCATTCGACACGGAGTGATTGATGGCGCAAACCACCCCCTACAGCTACACCGAGCGCAAGCGTATCCGCAAGAGCTTCGGTAAGCGCGAGAGCGTTCTCGACGTGCCCTATCTGCTGACGATGCAGAAGGACTCCTACGTCGCCTTCCTTCAGAAGGACGTCCCCCCCGCCAAGCGCAAGCCAGAAGGCCTGCAGGCGGCATTCATTTCCGCGTTCCCGATCGTTTCGCACAACGGGTTCGTGGAGATGAAGTTCACCGAATACAACATCGCCAAGCCGCCGTTCGACACGCGCGAGTGTCAGCAGCGCGGCCTGACGTATGCCGCCGCGGTGCGCGCGAAGCTGCAGATGATCATCTATGACCGCGAGACCTCGACCTCGCAGTCCAAGGTGGTCAAGGAGGTGAAGGAGCAAGAGGTCTACATGGGCGAAGTGCCCCTGATGACCGACTACGGCTCGTTCATCGTCAACGGCACCGAGCGCGTGATCGTCTCGCAGCTGCACCGTTCGCCGGGCGTGTTCTTCGAACACGACAAGGGCAAGACGCACAGCTCGGGCAAGCTGCTGTTCAGCGCGCGCATCATTCCGTATCGCGGCTCGTGGCTGGACTTCGAGTTCGACCCGAAGGACATCCTGTACTTCCGCGTCGACCGTCGCCGCAAGATGCCGGTGACGATCCTGCTCAAGGCGATCGGCCTCAATCCCGAGCAGATCCTCGCGAACTTCTTCGTCTTCGACAACTTCCGCCTGATGGACTCGGGCGCGCAGATGGAGTTCGTGCCCGAGCGCCTGAAGGGCGAGGTCGCGCGTTTCGACATCACCGACAAGTCGGGCAGCGTCGTCGTCGAGAAGGACAAGCGCATCACTGCGCGCCACGTGCGCCAGCTCGAGCAAAGCGCCACCGCGTTCGTCACGGTGCCGGAAGACTACCTGGTCGGCCGCGTGCTGGCCAAGAACATGGTCGATGCCGACACCGGCGAGATCATCGGCAATGCCAACGACGAGTTGACCGAGTCGCTGCTCAAGAAGCTGCGTGCCGCCGGCATCAAGGACATCCAGTGCCTGTTCACGAACGAGCTGGACCAGGGTGCCTACATCTCGCAGACGCTGGCGTCTGACGAGACCGCCGACCAGCTGGCCGCCCGCGTCGCGATCTACCGCATGATGCGCCCCGGCGAGCCGCCGACGGAAGACGCGGTCCAGGCCCTCTTCAACCGCCTGTTCTACGACGACGCGACCTACGACCTTTCGCGCGTGGGCCGCATGAAGTTCAACGCCCGCGTGGGCCGCGACGCTTCCGAAGGCCGCATGGTCCTGACCAACGAGGACATCCTCGACGTGGTCAAGATCCTGGTCGAGCTGCGCAACGGCCGCGGCGAGGTCGATGACATCGACCACCTCGGCAACCGCCGCGTGCGCTGTGTCGGCGAACTGGCCGAGAACCAGTACCGCTCGGGCTTGGCGCGCATCGAGAAGGCCGTCAAGGAACGCCTTGGCCAGGCCGAGACCGAAGCGCTGATGCCGCACGACCTGATCAACTCCAAGCCGATCTCCGCGGCGCTCAAGGAGTTCTTCGGTGCGAGCCAGCTGTCGCAGTTCATGGACCAGACCAACCCGCTGTCCGAGATCACGCACAAGCGTCGCGTCTCGGCCCTGGGCCCGGGCGGTCTGACCCGCGAGCGCGCCGGCTTCGAAGTGCGCGACGTGCACCCGACCCACTACGGCCGCGTGTGCCCGATCGAAACGCCTGAAGGCCCGAACATCGGCCTGATCAACTCGCTGGCGCTGTATGCGCGCCTGAACGAGTACGGCTTCCTCGAGACGCCGTACCGTCGCGTGAACGACGGCAAGGTCACCGACCAGATCGACTACCTGTCGGCCATCGAAGAAGGCAAGTACGTGATCGCGCAGGCCAACGCCTCGCTCGACACGGACGGCCGCCTGACCGACGAGCTGGTCTCGGCGCGCGAAAGCGGCGAATCGGTGCTGACCTCGCCGGAGCGCATCCAGTACATGGACGTCGCGCCGACGCAGATCGTGTCGGTCGCCGCCTCGCTGGTGCCCTTCCTCGAGCACGATGACGCGAACCGCGCGCTGATGGGCGCCAACATGCAGCGCCAGGCCGTGCCGACGCTGCGTCCGGAGAAGGCCTTCGTCGGCACCGGCGTCGAGCGCGTCTCGGCGGTCGACTCGGGCACCGTCGTCACCGCCAAGCGCGGCGGCGTGGTGGACTTCATCGACACCAACCGCATCGTGATCCGCGTCAACGACAAGGAAGCGGTGGCGGGCGAAGTCGGCGTCGACATCTACAACCTGATCAAGTATCAGCGTTCGAACCAGAACACGAACATCCACCAGCGTCCGATCGTCAAGCGTGGCGACAAGGTCGCCGGCGGCGACGTGATCGCCGATGGCGCCTCGACCGATCTGGGCGAGCTCGCGCTCGGCCAGAACATGCTGGTCGCGTTCATGCCCTGGAACGGCTACAACTTCGAGGACTCGATCCTCATCAGCGAACGCGTCGTCGCCGAAGACCGCTACACCTCGATCCACATCGAGGAGCTGGTGGTCATGGCGCGCGACACCAAGCTGGGCGCCGAGGAGATCACGCGCGACATCCCCAACCTGTCGGAGCAGCAACTCGCTCGCCTCGACGAGTCGGGCATCGTCTACATCGGCGCGGAAGTGAACCCCGGCGACGTGCTGGTCGGCAAGGTCACGCCCAAGGGCGAGACCACGCTGACGCCTGAAGAGAAGCTGCTGCGCGCGATCTTCGGCGAGAAGGCGTCCGACGTGAAGGACACCTCGCTGCGCGTCGACCAGGGCACGAACGGCACCGTCATCGACGTGCAGGTCTTCACCCGTGAAGGCATCCAGCGCGACAAGCGCGCCCAGCAGATCATCGACGACGAGCTCAAGCGCTATCGCCTGGACCTCAACGACCAGCTGCGCATCGTCGAGGCCGACGCGTTCGACCGTATCGAGAAGCTGCTGTCCGGCAAGACCGCCAACGGCGGCCCGCAGAAGCTTGCCAAGGGTGCCGTGATCGACAAGGCGTACCTCGCCGGCGTCGAGAAGTACCACTGGTTCGACATCCGCCCGGCGGATGACGATGTGGCCAATCAGCTCGAGTCGATCAAGAACTCGCTCGAGCAGACGCGCCACAGCTTCGACCTCGCGTTCGAAGAGAAGCGCAAGAAGCTCACGCAAGGCGATGAGCTGCCCGCGGGCGTGCTCAAGATGGTCAAGGTCTACCTGGCCGTCAAGCGCCGCCTGCAGCCCGGCGACAAGATGGCCGGCCGTCACGGCAACAAGGGCGTGGTGTCCAAGATCGTTCCGATCGAAGACATGCCGCACATGGCCGACGGCACGCCTGCCGACATCGTGCTCAACCCGCTGGGCGTGCCTTCGCGCATGAACGTGGGCCAGGTGCTGGAAGTGCACCTGGGCTGGGCCGCCAAGGGCATCGGCCAGCGCATCGGCGACATGCTGCAGCGCGAGTCCAAGGTGGCCGAGCTGCGCAAGTTCCTCGACGAGCTGTACAACAAGTCGGGCGGCAAGACCGAGAGCATCGAGTCGCTGAGCGACGCCGAAGTGATCGAGATGGCCGGCAACCTGGCCACCGGCGTGACCTTCGCGACGCCGGTGTTCGACGGCGCGCACGAGTCCGAGATCCGCGGCATGCTGAAGCTGGCCTATCCGCCGGAGATCGCCGAGCGCAAGGGCCTCAACAGCACCTGCACGCAGGCCACGCTGTACGACGGCCGCACCGGCGAAGCCTTCGAGCGTCCGGTTACCGTGGGCTACATGCACGTGCTCAAGCTGCACCATCTGGTCGACGACAAGATGCACGCGCGCTCCACCGGCCCGTACTCGCTCGTCACCCAGCAGCCGCTGGGCGGCAAGGCGCAGTTCGGCGGCCAGCGCTTCGGCGAAATGGAAGTGTGGGCACTCGAGGCCTACGGCGCCTCGTACATCCTGCAGGAAATGCTGACCGTGAAGTCCGATGACGTGAACGGCCGCACCAAGGTGTACGAGAACATCGTCAAGGGCGAACACTCGATCGACGCCGGCATGCCCGAGTCGTTCAACGTGCTGGTCAAGGAAATTCGTTCGCTCGGTATCGATATCGAGCTCGAGCGCAACTAAAGGGATAGGAGAACCACATGAAAGGTTTGCTGGATCTCTTCAAGCAATTCACGCCGGACGAGCACTTCGACGCGATCAAGATCGGGCTCGCATCGCCCGAGAAGATTCGTTCGTGGTCCTTCGGCGAGGTGAAGAAGCCCGAGACGATCAACTACCGGACGTTCAAGCCGGAGCGTGATGGTCTGTTCTGCGCCAAGATCTTCGGTCCGATCAAGGACTACGAGTGCCTGTGCGGCAAGTACAAGCGCCTCAAGCATCGCGGCGTGATCTGCGAGAAGTGCGGCGTCGAAGTCACGCAGACCAAGGTGCGTCGCGAGCGCATGGGTCACATCGACCTGGCCGCGCCCTGCGCTCACATCTGGTTCCTGAAGTCGCTGCCGTCGCGTCTGGGCCTGGTGCTCGACATGACGCTGCGCGACATCGAGCGCGTGCTGTACTTCGAAGCCTACGTGGTCGTCGACCCGGGCATGACGCCGCTCAAGAAGTTCTCGATCATGACCGAGGACGACTACGACACGAAGCGTCGCGAGTACGGTGACGAGTTCATCGCGCTGATGGGCGCCGAGGGCATCAAGAAGTTGCTGGAGGAGATGGATCTCGACATCGAGATCGACAAGCTCCGCAACGACATGACGGGCTCGGAGCTCAAGATCAAGAAGAACTCCAAGCGCCTCAAGGTCATGGAGGCCTTCAAGAAGTCGGGCATCAAGCCGAACTGGATGGTGCTGGACGTGCTGCCGGTGCTGCCGCCGGACCTGCGTCCGCTGGTGCCGCTGGACGGCGGTCGCTTCGCGACCTCGGACCTGAACGACCTCTATCGTCGCGTCATCAACCGCAACAACCGTCTTGCGCGCCTGCTCGAACTGAAGGCGCCCGAGATCATCGTGCGCAACGAAAAGCGCATGCTGCAGGAAGCGGTGGATTCGCTGCTCGACAACGGCCGTCGCGGCAAGGCGATGACCGGTGCGAACAAGCGCGCGCTGAAGTCGCTGGCCGACATGATCAAGGGCAAGAGCGGCCGCTTCCGCCAGAACCTGCTGGGCAAGCGCGTCGACTACTCGGGCCGTTCGGTCATCGTGGTCGGCCCGACGCTCAAGCTGCACCAGTGCGGCCTGCCCAAGCTGATGGCGCTCGAGCTGTTCAAGCCCTTCATCTTCTCGCGCCTCGAGGCGATGGGCATCGCCACGACCATCAAGGCCGCGAAGAAGGAAGTCGAAGCCGGCACGCCGGTGGTCTGGGACATCCTCGAAGAAGTCATCAAGGAGCACCCGGTCCTGCTGAACCGCGCGCCGACGCTGCACCGCCTGGGCATCCAGGCGTTCGAGCCGGTGCTGATCGAAGGCAAGGCGATCCAGCTGCACCCGCTGGTCTGCGCGGCGTTCAACGCCGACTTCGACGGTGACCAGATGGCCGTCCACGTGCCGCTGTCGATCGAAGCGCAGATGGAAGCGCGCGCGCTGATGCTCGCCTCCAACAACGTGCTGTTCCCGGCCAACGGCGAACCGTCGATCGTGCCGTCGCAAGACGTCGTGCTCGGCCTGTACTACGCGACCCGCGAGCGCATCAACGGCCGCGGCGAAGGCATGGTCTTCGCCGACATCTCCGAGCTGCAGCGCGCGCTGGACAACGGCGTGGTCGAAATCACCGCCAAGGTGAGCGTGCGCCTGGTCGAGTGGAGCCGCGATCAGCACGGCGAGTTCGTGCCTTCGACCAAGCTGGTCGAGACGACGGTCGGCCGTGCGCTGCTCAGCGAGATCCTGCCCAAGGGCCTTCCGTTCGCCAACATCAACAAGGCGCTCAAGAAGAAGGAAATCTCGCGCCTGATCAACACCTCGTTCCGCAAGTGCGGCCTGAAGGAGACCGTGGTGCTGGCCGACAAGCTGCTGCAAAGCGGCTTCCGCCTGGCCACCCGCGCGGGCATCTCGATCGGCATCGACGACATGCTCGTGCCGAAGGAGAAGCACGGCCTGATCGAGCGCGCCGAGAAGGAAGTCAAGGAGATCGAGCAGCAGTACGTCTCGGGTCTCGTGACTGCCGGCGAGCGCTACAACAAGGTCGTCGACATCTGGGGCAAGACGGGTGACGAGGTCGGCAAGGTCATGATGAGCCAGCTGGCCAAGCAGAAGGTGACCGACCGCCACGGCAAGGAAGTGGACCAGGAGTCGTTCAACTCCATCTACATGATGGCCGACTCCGGCGCGCGCGGTAGCGCTGCCCAGATCCGCCAGCTGGCGGGCATGCGCGGCCTGATGGCCAAGCCGGACGGCTCGATCATCGAGACGCCCATCACGGCGAACTTCCGCGAAGGCCTGAACGTTCTGCAGTACTTCATCTCGACCCACGGCGCTCGCAAGGGCCTCGCGGACACCGCGCTGAAGACCGCGAACTCCGGCTACCTGACGCGTCGCCTGGTCGACGTGACCCAGGATCTGGTCGTGACCGAGGAAGACTGCCACACCGACAACGGCATCGCGATGCGCGCGCTGGTCGAGGGTGGTGAGGTCATCGAGTCGCTGCGTGACCGCATCCTGGGCCGCGTGACGGCCATCGACGTGCAGCATCCGGAAACGCAGGCCGTGCTCGTGCCGGCCGGCCGCATGCTGGACGAAGACACGCTCGACGAGGTGGAAGCTGCCGGCGTCGACGAGGTCAAGGTCCGCACTCCGCTGACTTGCGCCACGCGCTTCGGCCTGTGCGCCAAGTGCTACGGCCGCGATCTGGGCCGTGGTGGCATGGTGAACTCGGGCGAGGCCGTGGGCGTGATCGCCGCGCAGTCGATCGGCGAGCCGGGCACGCAGCTGACGATGCGTACCTTCCACATCGGTGGCGCGGCTTCGCGTGCCGCGGTGGCGTCCAGCGTCGAGGCGAAGAGCGATGGTCACATCGGCTTCAACGCCACGATGCGCTACGTGACCAACGGCAAGGGAGAGCTTGTGGTGATTTCGCGTTCGGGCGAAATCATCATCGCCGACCAGCACGGCCGTGAGCGCGAGCGCCACAAGGTGCCGTACGGCGCGACGTTGAACGTCAAGGCCGACCAGGCCATCAAGGCCGGCACGGTGCTGGCGAACTGGGATCCGCTGACCCGCCCGATCATCACGGAATTCGCCGGCAAGGCGCGTTTCGAGAACGTCGAGGAAGGCGTGACCGTCGCCAAGCAGGTCGACGAAGTGACCGGCCTGTCGACGCTGGTGGTCATCGACCCGAAGCGCCGCGGCGTCGCCAAGGTCGTGCGTCCGCAGGTCAAGCTGCTGGACGCCGGCGGCCACGAGGTGAAGATCCCCGGCACCGATCACTCGGTGACGATCGGCTTCCAGGTCGGCGCGCTGATCCAGATCCGCGACGGACAGGACCTCGCTCCGGGTGAAGTGCTCGCGCGTATTCCGGTCGAAGGCCAGAAGACCCGCGACATCACCGGCGGTCTGCCGCGCGTGGCCGAGCTGTTCGAAGCCCGCACGCCCAAGGACAAGGGCACGCTGGCCGAGATCACCGGCACCGTGTCGTTCGGCAAGGAGACCAAGGGCAAGGTTCGCCTGCAGATCACCGATCCGGACGGCAAGGTCTGGGAAGAGCTGGTGCCGAAGGAAAAGAACATCCTCGTGCACGAAGGCCAGGTGGTGAACAAGGGCGAGTCGATCGTCGACGGTCCGGCCGATCCGCAGGACATCCTGCGCCTGCTGGGCATCGAGGCGCTCGCGACCTACATCGTCGACGAAGTGCAGGACGTCTATCGTCTGCAGGGCGTGAAGATCAACGACAAGCACATCGAGGTGATCGTTCGCCAGATGCTGCGCCGCGTTCAGATCGTCAACCCGGGCGACAGCACCTACATCGCCGGCGAACAGGTCGAGCGTGCCGCGCTGCTGGACACCAACGACCGCCTGCGCGGCGAGGGCAAGCTGACCGCCACGCACGCCGACGTGCTGCTGGGCATCACCAAGGCCTCGCTGTCGACCGACTCGTTCATCTCGGCGGCGTCGTTCCAGGAGACGACGCGCGTGCTGACCGAGGCGGCGATCATGGGCAAGCGCGACGAGCTGCGCGGTCTCAAGGAGAACGTCATCGTCGGTCGTCTGATCCCCGCCGGCACCGGTCTCGCCTTCCACCAGGCGCGCCGCGTCAAGGAGGAGATGGACGACGCCGAGCGCCGCGCGATCGCGATGCAGGAAGCCGAGGAAATGGCGGCGCTGGCTTCGGCCGGTGCCGACGTTGCCGCGGCGGGCGACGAGCCGGCTGGCGAGTAAATCGCTGGTTCCAGCTCACAAGGGCGGCTTCGGCCGCCCTTTTTCATGCCCGCTTCAGTCGGGTCGCCATTGCGGCGGCGTCAGGACTTGCACGCCGCGCGCGGCCAGGGCTCGGCGCAGTCGAAGCACGGCACGGTCTCGACTGACCAACCAACGCGCGCCGTGGGCGAGCGCCAGGTCGATGAAGATCTGGTCGTCCGGGTCGCTGCAACGCGGCGCCAGCGGGGCGGTCAGCGGGGTCTCGAGGCGGCGGGCGTGGAGCGCCCAAGCTGCGGTCACCTTGTCGAGATCGGGCTGCCAGGGCTGAATCTCCTTGCGAGCGAGCACCAACATCAATTCGGCTTGCATCGCATCGGTGACGATCCAGTCGAGCTGGCCTGCGACCACCGCGTGGGCGATCGGCTGCATCTGCGGTTCGGCGAACACCAGCCAATCGAGCACGGCATTGGTGTCCAGGACGACGATCGGACGAAGGTTGGACATCGGGAACTTTGGGCAGCAGACCCAAGGGCTCTATGGAGTGGGCGCCTTGCGACCTCGGGTTTGCCCAAATATAATCGCGGGCTTTTCGGCGTTCCTACGTCGCGCTCTTTGTCGAGCAGGGCCCGGGCGGCATCGGTCAAGCGATGCGCCTTGCGGCCCCTTCGTGCTTGGCATGCGCTGCGTGAGACGTCGAGAGAATCAGTTAGTCGTAACTTCAAACGGGAACAAGTTACTCATGCCCACCATCAACCAGCTGGTGCGCCAAGGCCGCGAGGTCGAAGCCACCAAGTCCAAGTCGCCTGCGATGCAGAACTGCCCGCAGCGACGCGGCGTGTGCACGCGCGTGTACACCACCACCCCCAAGAAGCCGAACTCCGCGCTGCGTAAGGTCGCCAAGGTGCGCCTGACCAACGGCTTCGAGGTCATCTCCTACATCGGCGGCGAAGGCCACAACCTGCAAGAGCACAGCGTGGTGCTCGTGCGCGGCGGCCGCGTCAAGGATCTGCCGGGCGTGCGCTATCACATCGTGCGCGGTTCGCTGGATCTGCAAGGCGTCAAGGATCGCAAGCAGTCGCGCTCCAAGTACGGCGCCAAGCGTCCCAAGAAGGCCTAAGCCCAGGCCGTCATCAAGGGCGCACGCCAGCGTGCGTCAATCGCGGTGCGCGACGCCTAGAGTGCGCGTGCTGAGTAAGTGGATGCCTCCTGAAATCGGTGTGGCATCCGTGGCAAGGGCGAAGGCCCGAGCCGACTGAAGACTGAAGGAAGAGAAATGCCCCGTCGTCGCGAAGTACCCAAGCGCGAGATCCTGCCCGATCCCAAGTTCGGTTCGGTCGATCTCTCGAAGTTCATGAACGTGATCATGGAGTCCGGCAAGAAGGCCGTGGCCGAGCGCATCATCTATGGCGCCCTGGACACCGTCGAGAAGAAGGCCCAGCGTGATCCGCTCGAGGTGTTCCTCACCGCGCTGAACAACGTGAAGCCGATGGTCGAAGTGAAGTCCCGCCGCGTGGGCGGTGCGAACTACCAAGTTCCCGTGGAAGTTCGCCCTGTCCGCCGGATGGCCCTCGCGATGCGCTGGCTCAAGGAATCGGCGCGCAAGCGCAGCGAGAAGTCGATGGCCCAACGTCTGGCCAACGAGCTCCTCGAAGCGGCCGAAGGCCGCGGTGGCGCGATGAAGAAGCGCGACGAAGTGCACCGCATGGCCGAAGCCAACAAGGCCTTCTCGCACTTCCGCTTCTGACCTAAGCCCATCCGGCCGCTTCCAAGGGTTGTCCCCAACCCGGAAGCGGCCCCTGTATTTGGAGTTCTGCCATGTCCCGCAAGACCCCCATCGAGCGCTACCGCAACATCGGTATCTCGGCGCACATCGATGCCGGCAAGACCACGACGACCGAGCGCATCCTGTTCTACACGGGTGTGAACCACAAGATCGGCGAAGTGCACGACGGCGCTGCCACCATGGACTGGATGGAGCAGGAGCAAGAGCGCGGCATCACGATCACGTCGGCCGCGACGACCTGCTTCTGGAAGGGCATGGACCTGTCCTTCCCCGAGCACCGCATCAACATCATCGACACCCCGGGGCACGTCGACTTCACCATCGAGGTGGAGCGCTCGATGCGCGTGCTCGACGGCGCGTGCATGGTGTACTGCGCCGTGGGCGGCGTGCAGCCGCAGTCGGAAACCGTCTGGCGCCAGGCCAACAAGTACCGCGTGCCGCGCCTCGCGTTCGTCAACAAGATGGACCGCACCGGCGCGAACTTCTTCAAGGTCTACGAGCAGATGAAGGTTCGCCTGAAGGCGAACCCCGTGCCCATCGTGATCCCGATCGGCGCCGAGGAGAACTTCACCGGCGTGATCGACCTCATCAAGATGAAGGCGATCATCTGGGACGAAGCCTCGCAGGGCATGAAGTTCGCCTACGAAGACATCCCGGCCGAGCTGGCCGCCGATGCGCAGAAGTGGCGCGAGAACATGGTCGAGGCTGCCGCCGAGTCCAGCGAAGAGCTGATGAACAAGTACCTTGAGACCGGCGAGCTGAGCGAAGCCGAGATCAAGCAAGGCATCCGTGCGCGCACGATCGGCGCCGAGATCCAGCCGATGTTCTGCGGCACCGCGTTCAAGAACAAGGGCGTGCAGCGCATGCTCGACGGCGTGATCGACTTCATGCCGTCGCCGGTCGACATCCCGCCGGTGCCGGGTCACGACGACGACGACAAGGAAGTCGTTCGCCGTGCGGCCGACGACGAGAAGTTCGCCGCACTCGCGTTCAAGCTGATGACCGACCCGT
>Ga0315910_10002726_pt1 | contig 15304 bp, 17 predicted proteins | sample EdamamesoilMG_FD_204470 | JGI IMG/M metagenome (GOLD analysis project Ga0315910, IMG submission 204470) | Garden soil microbial communities collected in Santa Monica, California, United States - Edamame soil | ecosystem: Environmental > Terrestrial > Soil > Garden | place: USA: California...
GCGCTCGTTCATCACACGCACGGCGAAGTCGTCCGGGCACGACAGGCACTCGAGGGCCGTCTTGAAGGCGTCGAAGCTCGTGCCGGGCTCGAGCTGGACCGTCAGGATCATGTGGAAGTAACCCTCCACGACCTTCTGCGAGACGTCGTTCACGTTGCCCTTGTGCTCGGCGATCGCGGCCGTGATCGCGGCCAGGACGCCGGGGCGGTTCTTGCCCACGGCCGTGACGATGGCCGCCGATTCGAGGGCGGGGTTGTCGTGCGGCTCGGGCAGGTGCGGCAGGCGCTGGCGCGTCGCCTGCGCGTCGGGGCCGCGGTCGGGCGCGGGCTCGCGGTAGGCCGCCGCGCCCGTGCGCAGGACGATGCCGGCCTGCTCGGCCGCCTCGAGCGCCTGGGGCGTCACGACCGTGCCCTCCTCGAGCACGATCTCGGCCGCGCTGGCTCGGCGCACGTCCTCGGCCGTCAGGAAGCGGCGCGCCACGTCAGCTCCCTTCCCCGACGAAAACCGGGCCGCTCGCGGCCAGCCGGAACACGCGCGCGCGTCCGCCCTTGACCTGCACGACGTACTCGCCGTCCTCGGCAAGGAGCTTCTTCAGCCCGCCGTCGCCCTGAGCACCCGGCGCTCCGGCCGCGGACGGGCCCGAACCGCCCCAGCGCACGCGCACGCCGCGCGCGTGCGCGGCCTCGAGCGCGGCCGGCGTGGCGATGGCCTCCTTGCCGAGCACGAGCTCCGAGCCCGCGGGGAGCTCGCGCACGTCGGCCTCGGTGTAGAGCCGCTTCGCCATCGCTCCTAGAGATGCAGGGCCAGGTCCGGGTGCGGGCGCGCGATGACGACCGAGCGCAGGAGCTTGCCCTTGGCCTCGGCGCTCTTCGCGCCGGCGGTGACGGACGAGCGCACGTCGCTGACCGGGCCGGTGAGCGAGAGGAAGGACTTGCCGTCCAGGCCGTTGGCGATGCGCAGGTCGAACAGGTCGACCGTGGCCGTCTTGAGCGCGACGTCGGCGGCCACGATGGCCGAGGCGACCGTGGCCGTCTCGACCACGCCGATGGCGTCGAGGTGGCCGTCGATGTGCCCGCCGCGGCGGCGCAGGGCGGCCTCGACCTGCTCGTGCACCTGCTGGATCAGGAGCTCGTCGACCAGGTCCGCGCCGGCCACCTCGGCGCCGCGCCGCAGGGCCGAGGAGACGTCCTGCACGCTGCCCGTGAAGAGCAGCACGTACTTGCCGGGCTGCACGGGCGAGGCGAAGAGCACCTCGACCGTGGCCATCCACAGGACGGCGTCGGTCACCTCGACGCCGCGCGCGACGGAGCACAGCTCCAGGAGGCCGATGCACGGCCCGAGGCCCAGGTCCTCGCGCAGCTCGGGATTGAAGTCGTTGCGGTTCATGTCTTCCTCCCGGGCTTCGCGCCCGGACGTCGATCGGTCTCGGCCGTCTGGCCCACGCTGTCGCCCGCGATCTCGGCGCCGTCGACCACGGCCACGATCGCGCTCTGGAAGCCGATGTCGTGCCCGCGTCCGATGGCGTGGCGCGCGGCGCGGCCGTAGACGACCAGCACGCGCTCGCCCACGTCGGCGCCGATGGGATCGACAGCCACGATCGTCTCGGCCGAGTCGCCGCCGCCCTTCAGGTAGGGCTGGATGACGAGCAGGCGCAGCCCGGTCAGGGTCGCTTCCTTGCGCGTGGCCCACACCTGGCCCACCACGGTGCCGAGCAGCATCAGCGCGCTCCCTCCGCGGCGGTGAACCAGTCCTGGCTCGGCACGTGGCCGCGGTCGACGATGCCCACGATGGCGGCCTCGAAGGCGTAGTCGCCGTCGCCGCCGAAGGCCACGCGCGCGGCCTTGCCGAAGGCCACGACCACGACCTCGTCCAGGTCGGCGCCCAGCGGGTCGGCCGCGACCACGGGCTTGACCATGTCGGCCGGGCGCTCGCCCGCCGTGTCCAGCGGCTGCACGACGAGCAGGCGCTTGCCCTCGAGGTCCTTCATCTTGCGCGTGGCCCACACCTCGCCGATCACCTTGCCGAGGAACATCAGTCGCTCCCCTGGTTGTCGCGGCCGCCGACGGCGGCGAGCGCGCGCTGCACGGCCGACACAGCGGCGTCGACGTCCGCGTCGCTGCCCGCCAGGCGCAGGCGCCCGACGGCGCCGTTGTTGCCCAGGCCCACCAGGCGGATGGACGCGGCCTTCTCGGCCTCGTTCGCGGCCAGCAGCACCCACACGGCCGGGTTGACCTCGAGCGTGTACAGCGTGTCGCGCCCGAGCACGAGCATGCCCGCGCGGCTCTTGTTGATCATCATCGCCTGGTGGTCGTCGATGGCGCGGATGATCTCGCTCGTGAGCAGGTTCGGCTTCAGGCCGTCCTCGGCGCGCAGCCCGGCCGCGGCCAGCATGCGCCGCCCGGCCTCGCGCACCTGGCCCTGGTCGGGGCCGTGCACCTCGACCGTGCCGTAGGAGCGCTCGGTGATCAGCGCGCCGGGCTTCACGTCGCAGCCCTTGAGCGCCACGTCGAGCAGGCGGTTGACCACGATGCCCGGCCGCACCTCGAGCCAGAAGGCGCTCTCCCCGCTGACCGGGAAGAAGCCGTCCGAGTTGGCCGCCACGACGGCGGCGAACTGGGGCTGCATCTCGTCGATGACGAGCGCGCCGCGGAGCTCGATGGCCGGACTCATCGCGTCGTCGTCGGCCTAGAGCTCTTCCTTGGGGATGGGCGGCAGGAAGCCCTCGAGGTCCACGGCCGGACGCGGGATGACGTGCACGGCCACGAGCTCGCCCACGCGCTTGGCGGCCGCCGCGCCGGCGTCGGTGGCGGCCTTGACCGCGCCCACCTCGCCGCGCACGAGCACGGTGATCAGCGCGCCGCCGGACTTCTCCTTGCCGAGCAAGGTCACCTTGGCCGCCTTGCACATGGCGTCGGCGGCCTCGATCGCGCCCACGATGCCGCGCGTTTCGATCATGCCCAGGGCGATCAGACTGTCGTCGGGTTCGGCCATCTCGTTCCTCTAGCGGGTCGCGGAGGGGTTCACGCCGTGCAGGACCCGGAGAGCACGTCGTGGTGGGGACAACCGCGGCAGGGGCCCATCGGGCAGCCCGCTCCCGCGTGGGAGAGGATGCCCTGGATCTCCAGCGGCGAGAGCGAGACGCCCACGTAGGGGCCGCCCGTCGACGCCGGAGGCGTCGACGGCGTGCTCTTCCTCGCGGCCATCGGCGGCTGCGCCCGCATCGGCGGCGGCGCGGGCGGCGGCGCGAGCGTGGCCGTCGCGGCCCGCGCAGCGGCGGCGGGCGCGGACACGGCCTTCGCGCTCGTCGAGCCGCCGGCGTCCGTGAAGCGCGGCGCGGGCCGGGTCTGCGCCGTCGGCGCGGCGCTCACGCTGCGCGCCTGCACGCCGGGGTTGCCCTGCCAGTTGCTGCGCGGCTCGGTGTCGGCCGCGACCGGTGCCGACGGCGACGCGCTCGCCCCGGCGCGCAGGGCGGGATCGCCGGGCAGGCCCGAGCCGCGCGGCGCGCTCTCGCCGCCCAGGGCGGCGGCGCGCCTGTGGTCGCTCGTCCACAAGGTCTCCCAGTCGCGGCGCGGGAAGGCGGCGCGCTTGATGTTCACCAGGTGGCGCGCGGTGATGTTGTCGGAGGTGATGTTGCCGGCCTGCGGCCCGCAGCCCAGGCTCATCGAGACGACGAAGTTCGTGCTGTAGCCGACGGCGCCCTGGGAGCACGGACCGTTGACCACGATGCGGTTGGCCGGCTTCTCGAGGAACCAGGCCTCGATCACCTTCGGGTCCTTGGCCCAGAGGCCGAGCGTGTGCCCGAGGCCCCCGTACTCGAGCATGGCGATCGAGAGCTCGCAGCCCTGCTCCCAGCCCTCGACCTCGTGCACCGACAGGATCGGCGCCAGGATCTCGATCGAGAGCGGATGCTCCTTGCCCACGCCCGCCTGGCGCGCGAGCAGGAGCGACGTCTCGCGCGGCACCGCGAAGCCGGCCATCGACGCGATGCGCACCGGGTCGAGGCCCACCACGTCGGCGTTCATGTGCCCGCGCACGTTGCAGAGCTTCTCGAGCTTCTTCGTCTCCTCGGCGTCGCACAGGTGCGCGCCGCGCTTCCTCATCTCGGAGAGCAGGCGCGCCGCGATGGGCTGGTCGAGCACGAGGCCCTGCTCCGAGCAGCACAGCGTGCCGTTGTCGAAGCTCTGGCTCTCGACGATCCAGCGCGCGGCCTCGGCCACGTCCGCCGAGCGGTCGACGTAGCAGGGCACGTTGCCCGGTCCCACGCCGTAGGCGGGCTTGCCCGAGCTGTAGGCGGCCTGCACCAGGCCCGCGCCGCCCGTGGCCAGGATCATGGCCACCTTGGGGTGCTTCATCAGCGCGCCGGTCGACTCGATGGTCGGGTTGGAGAGCGAGAGCACGAGATCGGGCGGCGCGCCCGCGCGCTCGAGCGCGCGCCGCAGCACCTCGACCGACTCGCCGATGCAGCGCCGCGCGCGCGGGTGCGGGCTGATGACGATGGCGTTCCGGCCCTTGACCGCGATGAGGGCCTTGAAGAGCGCGGTCGAGGTCGGGTTCGTGGTCGGCACGATGCCCGCGATCACGCCCGAGGGCGTGGCGATCTCGACCACGCCGCGCGCCTCGTCGCGCGCGACGATCCCGACCGTCTTCTCGTTCTTGATCGAGGCCCAGGTGCCCTCCGACCCGAGCAGGTTCTTCAGGATCTTGTAGTGGACGCGCCCGATGCCCGTCTCCTCGACCGCGAGCTTCGCCAGCGGGTACGCGGCGGCGGCGCCGGCCTTGGCCATGGCCTCGCACAGGCGGTCGACCTCCTTCTGCGTGAGGTGCGCGATGGCGTGCTGGGCGCGGCTGGCGCGCTCCACGCAGTCGCGTACCTCCTGCAGGGCGCGCAGGTCGGGATCGATGTCCGCCACGGGACGCAGCTAGGGCGGCCTAGTCGCCGCCCTTGCCCGCCTTGACGGGCTTGAGCGGCAGGATGCGCAGCACCTGGTCGTGCGGGCGCGGGATCACGTGCACGCTGATCAGCTCGCCCACGCGCCGCGCGGCGGCGGCGCCGGCATCGGTGGCGGCCTTGACCGCGCCGACCTCGCCCCAGACGTACATGGTGACGAGCCCCGCGGTGGCGAGCTCCTTGCCGAAGAGCTCCACCTTGGCCGCCTTGACCATGGCGTCGGCAGCCTCGATGGAGGCCACCAGGCCCTTGGTCTCGATCATCCCGAGCGCTCGCTTCACGCCGTTGTTCCTCCCGGAAGGGTGTGGGGCGGCAGTGTAGCGGCGCGCGTCGCCGTGCCAACGGAATCCTCGGCTCGCAGGAACTTGAGCGGAGCTTGCGGGCGCCTTGGAGCCCGGTTGGCCCGCTCGTCGCCCGATACATGGCCCCGGTCTTTCGCCCGCCGGGCTCCGCGGACAGAATCGGAGCATGGCCTCGGAGGCGGCCGACTTCCTGGTGCGCCCGTACCAGCCGGGGGACGAGGGCGCGATCCTGCCGAGCTTCAACTGTGTCTTCGCGGCCATCGACCCGACCTTCACGCCGCGCTCGGCCGAGGAGTGGCGCTGGCGCTACGCCGAGAACCCGGCCGGGTTGCGCATCTACGTCGTGCTCGCGCCCGGGGGCGAGGTCGTCGCGCACCAGGCCGGCATGCCCATCGCCATGGTGCACAAGGGCGAGCGCGTGCACTGGAACCAGGTCGTCGACTCGTTCACGGATCCGGCGCACGAGCGCGGCCTGCACCGCTCGGGCGCATTCCTGCGCGCGGCGCAGGAGTTCAACGACGTCTACGGCGGGCCGCCGCCGCGCGACCAGATCATGTACGGGCTGCCGGTGCGGCGCGCCTTCCGCATCGGGCAGAAGCTGCTCAAGTACCAGACCGTGCGCAACCAGAACGAGCTGCGCGGCGAGCTCGGGCGCGTGGCCCTCGGCGCCGCGGGCGCGATCGAGGTCGAGGAGGTGGCCGCCTTCCCCGAGGACGTCGACGCCTTCTTCGAGCGCGCACGCGCGCCCTTCGGCGCCGTGGCCGCGCGCGAGCGCGCCTTCCTCGACTGGCGCTTCGTGCGCCGTCCGGCGACGCGCTACCGCATCGCCCTGGCGCGCCTGGCGGGCGAGCTCGTGGGCTACGCCGTCTACCGGCGGGCGGCCTTCGACCTGCGCGAGAGCGGCCTCGTGTGCGACTGGCTGATCGATCCCGCCCGGCGCGCGGCCGGCAACGCCCTGCGCGCCTGGCTGGTCGAGACGGCGCGCGCCGAGGGCGCGGGCGAGCTGCGCACGCTCCTGCCCGAGACCTGCGCCGATTTCCGCGAATTCCAGCAGGTCGGCTGGCGCGTGCACCCCACCTCGTACTTCCTGGCCGCGGGCTCGTACTTCAGCGGCTTCCACACGCTCGACCTGTACTGGGACTGGTACTACACGCTCGCGGAATTCGACCTCTGCTGATGAGCGACTACGAGTTCCGCCCCTACCGGCTCGACGACGAGCACGCGATCCTGGCCACGTTCAACCGCGTGTTCGCGGCCGACGCCGGACGCCGACCGCGCTCGCTCGAGGAGTGGCGCTGGGCCTACAGCGACAACCCGGCCGGGCTGCGCGTGTGGCTGGCCCTGGACGGCGCCACCGTGGCCGCGCACTACGCCTCGCTGCCCAACCGCACGCGCGTCGAGGGCGAGACGCGCGTGTTCGCGCAGATCGTCGACACGATGGTGCACCCCGACTACCGGCGCGGGCTCAAGAAGCCGGGCCTGTTCGTGGAGACGGCGCGGCGCATGCTCGCGGCGACGTGCGGGCCCGACAAGGACCTGGTCACCTACGGCTGGCCGACGCGCGAGGCCTGGCGCACGGGCAAGGCCTTCCTCGACTACGAGATGGTGCGGCGCGAGTCGGCCCTGTACAGCGAGCTCGACGGGGTCGATCCCACGCTGCCGGCCGGCGTCGTGCGCGCCCTCGCCTTCCCCGAGAGCGTCGCGCGCCTGTACGAGCGCTGCGCGGCCGAATGGGGCGCCAGCACGATCCGCGACCGCGCCTGGCTGCAGTGGCGCGTGTTCGCCCGCCCGGGCCAGGACTACCGCGTGTTGACCGTGCCGGACGCGGCCGGCGCGCTCCTGGGCTACGCCGTGCTGCGCACGACCGACTGGCCGATCCCGGGCGCGTGCGTCCTGTGCGACTGGCTCGTGCCCAGCGACGACCGCGAGACCGGCGAGCGCCTGCTGGCGGCGGTGCGCAGCGACGCGCGCGCCGGCGGCGCGGCCGCGGTGCTGGCACTCTTCCCCCAGTGGTCGCCCTGGTTCCTGCACTTCCAGGAGCGCGGCTTCCTGGTCACCTCGACCGAGTACTTCATGTCGGGCCGCAACAACCACCCGCGCCACGACATGTTCTGGCTGCGCGACAATTGGTGGTACCAGCCCCTCGATCTCGACCTCTTCTGAGGTGCCTGCGCCCCGGCGCGCGATCCGCGCGCGCCCTCCTCGGGCGCGTTTTCCCCGGAACTGCCCAACATTTTCCGGGGGCGCTGCATGAGAATGGGGTGCAGACCCGAGCCCGGATCTGGCCCATGCCCGGCACCGAGCCCAGGCCCGACCTCGCTTCCGACCAGGAGGAGCTCGGGCACTACCAAATCCGTCCGTACCGGCGCGGCGACGAGCACGCCATCCTGCACACGTTCAACCGCGTGTTCGCGGCCGACGGCGGCCAGCCGCGCTCGCTGGCGGAATGGAACTGGGTCTACGCCGGGAACCCGGCCGGTCTGCGCGCGTGGGTGGCCCTGGACGGCGAGCTCGTGGTGGCGCACTACGCCTCGCAGCCGCGGCGCACGCTGGTCGAGGGGCGCGAGGGCATCTTCGCGCAGATCGTCGACTCGATGGTGCACCCAGACTACCGGCGCAGCCTGAAGCGCCCGGGGCTGTTCGTCGAGACCGGCAGGCGCATGCTCTCTCGCACCTGCGGCGCCGGCCGCGACCTGGTCGCCTACGGCTGGCCCACGCCCCAGGCCTTTCGCGTGGGCCAGCGCCTGCTCGGCTACCACCTCGTGCGCGAGGAGATCGCGCTCTCGCGCGCGCCGGGCGAGGGCCCGAGCGAGCTCCCGCGCGGGGTCGAGCTCGTGCACGCCTTCGACGCCCGCATCCGCCGCCTCTACGAGCGCTGCGCCATCGCATGGGGCGCCAGCACCGTGCGCGACGCCCTGTATCTCGGCTGGCGCGTCCTGCGCCGGCCCGGGGCGCCCTACCGCGTGCTCACGGTGCGCGCGCCGGGGGGCGAGCTGGCCGGCTACGCCGTCTTCCGCACGAGCGACGTGCCGCGCACGGGCCTCGGCGTCGTGTGCGACTGGCTCGTGCCGGACGAGGACCGGGCCACGGGCGAGCTCCTGCTCGCGGCCCTGCTGGCCGAGGCGCGCCGCGCCGGAGTGACCCAGCTCCTGGCCCTGTTCCCGCCCTGGTCGCCCTGGCACGAGCGCTTCCGCGAGCAGGGCTTCTACGCCGGGGACAGCGGGTACGTCATGGTCTCGGGCAGCTACAACGACCCGCGCTACGACGCCGCCTGGCTGCGCGAGCGCTGGTGGTACCAGCCCCTCGATCTCGACCTCTTCTGAGCCGAACCAAGCCGTGGCCGATTCCGCGCACGCCTGTCATACTGAGCGAGTCGGGATTGGCCCGACCAAGGGGAAGGACCGCGGAGGCTCGGTTGCCATGTCGCTCTCGTCCGGGAGGACCCTGCGCGCGCTCGGGGCCTGGCTGGGACACTCGTTGTTCCCGCTGGTCGCGCTGGCGCTGATCGCGGGCACGGTGCTGTGGGGCCCGTGGGTGACGCTGGCCCTCGCGATCGTGTGGTGGAACGTCGTGACGAGGATCGGCTGATGGCGGCCGTCGCGGAGGGGACGCGCGCGCGCCCGCGCCGTAGCCGGATCTTCAGCCACCCGGCCGACGTGCACTGCGCGTCCTACAACGTGATCGTGCTCCTCTGCTACGGGACCGCGTTCTGGCTGTGGCTGCACCCGGAGACGAGCGGCCTCGACGGCTGGCAGGCGCGCCTGGCCTTCGTGCTGGGCGCGGGCTTCCTCCTGGGCTGGATCTCGGGCGTGAACGTGGGCGTGAACTTCCACAACCACACCCACCGCCCGATCTTCCGCTCGCCGGCGCTGGGACGCTGGTTCGGACACGTGTGGACCTTCAGCGGCGGCTGGCCGGCCTACTACTGGTACCACTCGCACGTGGTCGTCCACCACGCCAACCTCCTGCACGAGCAGCGCGACTGGACCCTGCCCCGTCGGCGCGCCGACGGGCGCTTCGAAAACATCTACACCTACGTGCTCCTGCACTGGCCCTGGCGCTACGTGCCGCACCTGGTGCGCGACTTCTCGCTGCGGCGCGGCGGGCCCTGGGTGCGCCGGCGCGCGCTCAAGGACGGGCTGATCTTCCTCGCGCTGTGGTCGATCCCGTGGTTCATCGACCCCTGGATGGCGCTCGGCCTGTGGCTGTTCCCGCAGTGGATCGCCAACGGCGTCATCATGGGCTCGGGCATGTACGTGCAGCACGCCATGAGCGAGGGCCTGGCCGACGGCCCCGGGCACTACCACTCGAACACGTTCCTGTCGCGCTTCTTCAACCTGACCATGTTCAACATCGGGTACCACGTGGAGCACCACGAGTACCCGCAGGTGCACTGGAGCGCGCTGCCGCGCTTCCACAAGAAGCTGCGCGAGCGCTTCGTGCGCGAGGGCGTGCACGTCGTGCCCTACGGCTACTACCACGCGGCGCACAAGTGCACGCGCCCGTTCCAGACCGAGGACGGCTTCTCCGAGTTCGTGGGCGACCAGGCGCGCGGCTACGAGCGCCCGCTCGAGCTCGTGCCGGCGCGGCGCGCGGCGCGCGCGCTCACGGACAGCGAGGCGCCGGCCACGCACCTCACGGGCTGACGGACGAGGGATGGCCGAGCGCGCGCATCTCGAGCGCCTGGTGGCGCTGTTCCACTCCTCGACCATCGCGCAGTCGATGGGCATCCGCATGCACTACGACGCCGAGGAGCGCGCCGTGTTCGAGCTCGCCTACGACGGCCGCTTCGACCACTTCCTGGGCGACGTGCACGGCGGCGCCATCGCCACCCTGATCGACAACGCCGGCTGGTTCGCGGCCGCGGCCGGCTATCCGACCTGGATCGTCTCGGTCGAGGTGCACGTGCGCTACCACGAGGGCGCGGGCAAGCAGGCCCTGCGCGCGGTGGGCAGCGTCGTGCGCGCCGGCAGGCGCATCACGTCCACGCACATGGAGGTGCGCAACGCGAGCGGCGTGCTGGTGGCGACCGGCTCGGGCAGCTTCGTGGTCACGTCGAGCCCCCATCCCGCGGGCTGACGGCGGCCTGCTCCTGGAGCAGGCGCTTGCGCAGCAGCTTCTTGTCGAACTTGCCCACGCTGGTCTTGGGGATCTCGGCCACGAGGCGCACGTCGTCGAGCTTGGGCAGCTGCCACTTCTCGAAGCGCTGCGCGAGCAGCGCCACGAGCTCGGCCGGCGCCGGCGGGCGCGCGCCGTCGGCCGGCACGATCCACAGCACGGGCGCCTCGCCGCGCAGCGCGTCCGGCCGGCCCGTGACCGCGGCCTCGAGCACGCCCGCGTGCCCGAGCGCGGCACCCTCCATGGCCAGGCTCGAGATCCACTCGCCGCGGCTCTTGATCAGGTCGCGCTTGCGGTCCGAGATCTCGATGTAGCCCTGCGGATCGATGGTGGCCACGTCGCCCGTGCGGAACCAGCCGTCGGGCGTGAAGGCCTCGCCCGGCTGCTCGTCGCCGAAATAGCGCGCCGCCACCCACGGGCCGCGCACGCACAGCTCCCCCAGGCTCTTGCCGTCCCAGGCGAGCTCCTGGCCCTGACCGTCCTCCAGGCGCGCCTCGAGGCCCGGCACGACGATGCCCTGCTTCGCGCGCGCGGCGAGCTGCTCCTGCTCCGGCAGCGCCAGCGTGGCCGTGCGCAGGCGCGAGCAGCAGCCCACGGGCGAGGTCTCGGTCATGCCCCAGGCGTGCGTGACCGTGACGCCGTGGCGCTCCTTCCAGGCGCGGATGAGCGCCAGCGGCACGGCCGAGCCGCCCACGATCATGTTCTGCAGGCTCGAAACGTCGCGCGGCTTCTTCTGCAGCGAGCGCAGGACGAGGTTCCACACGGTGGGCACGCCGGCGGCCAGGGTCACGCGCTCGCGCTCGATCAGGTCGGCCAGCGGCTCGCCCGCGAGGTGCGGCCCGGGCAGCACGAGCTTCGCGCCCGTGAAGACCGCCGCGTGCGGGAAGCCCCAGGCGTTGGCGTGGAACATGGGCACGACCGGCAGCACGGTCTCGCGCTGCGAGACGGCCATGGAATCGACCATGCCGCTGCCCATGGCGTGCAGGTACGTGCTGCGGTGGCTGTAGAGCACGCCCTTGGGCTCGCCCGTCGTGCCCGACGTGTAGCACAGGCCCGCGGCCTGGTTCTCGTCGAGCTCGGGGAAGCGCTCCTCCTCGCGCGCCCCGTCGAGCAGCGTCTCGTAGTCGAGCGCGCCCCCCAGGCCCTGCTCGGCGCCACGGCGCGCGTCGTCGAGCACGACGAAGCGCACACGAGCGAGCTCGGCCGCCAGGGGCGCCAGCAGGGGCACGAGGCAGCGGTCGACGAAGATCAGGCGGTCGTCGGCGTGGCGCACGATGTAGCGCAGCTCGTTCCGCCCCAGGCGCACGTTGAGCGTGTGCAGCACGGCGCCCGTGGAGGGGATGGCGAAGTAGAGCTCGAGGTGGCGCTGCGAGTTCCAGGCGAAGGTGCCCACGCGGTCGCCCGGGCGCACCCCGAGCTCGCGCAGGACGTGCATCAGGCGCAGCACGCGCCGGTACACCTCGCCGTAGGTCGCGCGCGCGAGACCCTCGTCCTCGCGCCGGCTCACGACCTCCTTGTCGGGGAACACCCGGGCCGCGCGGCGCAGGATGGCCGGCACGGTCAAGGGATAGCGCATCATCTGTCCGTACATGCTCCCACCTCGTTCGCGGCCTCGAGGTACGCCCGCGAGGGCCGCGTGCCGCTATCATCTCCGATGTCCGTCCGATCGGAAGTGTTGGCCCGTGCCCGGTTTTCTGCGGGATTTCTGGACCCTCTACCCCTACGCCCGTGCTCTCGTGCGCCCGCTCGCGGCGCCGGCGGCGCGGCCCTGGTCGGCGGTGGTCGAGGACGCGCGCATGGGTGCCGTGCGGCTCTCGGGCGAGCTGCGCGACCTCGCCGGCGCGCGCGAGCTCACCCTGATCGTCCACGGCCTGGGCGGAACGCCCCGCAGCCACTACTGCCTGCGCGCCGCGCGCGCCGTGGCCGAGCGCGGCCAGGCCTCGCTGTGCCTGTCGCTGCGCGGCTCCGACCGCCGCGGCGAGGACTTCTACAACGTGGCCCTGCGCGCCGACATCGAGGCCGCCCTGGCCAGCCCCGAGCTCGTGCGCTTCGAGCGCGTGTTCGTGCTGGGCTACTCCATGGGCGGCTTCACGGCCATGCACTACGCGCGCGGGCCGGTCGACGCGCGCGTGCGCGGGGCGGCGGCCGTGTGCACGCCCCTCGATCTCCTCACGGCCCAGCGCTACATCGACACGCCGCGCGCCTGGTTCTACCGCCGGCACGTGCTCGACGGCCTGAAGGCGATCTACCGCGCTGTGGCCGAGCGCGGGCGGCCCGTGCCCACACCGCTCGCGCAGGTCCTGGCCGTGCGCACGATCCACGAGTGGGACCGCGTCGCCATCGCGCCGCGCTACGGCTTCGCGAGCCCCGAGGAGTACTACGCCGCCTTCGCGCTCGCGCCGCACCTGACGCGCTTCGCGGTGCCCGTGCTGCTGGTCGCGGCCGAGCACGACCCGATCATCCCGGCCGAGACCATCCGCCCCTTCGTCGACGGCGCCGAGGATTCGGGACGCTTCCAGGTGCGCTGGGTCGCCCGCGGCGGGCACGTGGCCTTCCCGGCCGAGCTCGAGCTCGGCTTCGGCGCCGGGCGCGGGCTCGAGGCCCAGCTCTTCCACTGGTTCGAGCGCCTGCCCTGAGCGGGCCGCGCCGCGCTCAGCGGATGCGCCCGGCCAGGCCGTCGACGCGGTAGCGCGTCGTGCCCACGGCCACGGCCGCGCCCGTCGCGGGATCGATCGCGAGCAGCTGCAGCGTGCCCGTGTCCGTGCCCATGAGCACGCCCGTGACGGCGTCGAACTCCAGGCCCTCGACCGTGCCGAAGCCGAGCGGCCCGACGGCCGTGCCGGCGCCCGTGCCCGGATCGATCGTGATGAGCTGGTCGGTGTTGGCGTCGACGCCGTAGAGCGTGCCCGTGGCGCCGTCGAAGGCCAGGCCCTGCACGTCGAGGAAGCCCAGCGCCCCCACGGCCGTGCCCGCGCCCGTGGTCGTGTCGATCGTCAGGAGCTGGTCGGTGAACACGTCCGAGCCGTACAGCGTGTTCGTGCCCGGGTCGTAGGCGAGGCCGCACACGAAGGCGAAGCCCAGCGCGCCGATGGCCGTGCCCTGGCCCGAGATCGGGTCGATGGAGACGAGCTCGTCGTCCTGCACGTTCGAGCCGTAGAGGACGTTCGCGTCCACGTCGAAGGCCAGGCCCTCGACGTCGGCCACGCCCAGCGCGCCCTGGGTCGTGCCCTGGCCGTCGGTGCGGTCGATCAGGATCAGCTGCGCGCCGGTCGTGCCGGCCAGCGTGTCCGAGTTGGCCGCGTACACGAGGCCGAACACGCTCCCGAAGCCGAGCGGCGCCAGGACCGTGCCCGCGCCCGTGCTCGTGTTCACGCGGATGAGGTCGCTGCCGGTCGAGCCCAGGAGCTCGTTCGCGTCCGAGTCGTACACGAGCCCGTGCACCTGCGCGAAGCCGAGCGGCCCTACCGACGTGCCGTGGCCCGTCAGGGGATCGATCGTCAGCAGGTCGCCCGTGCTCTCGTCGCTGGCGTAGAACGTGCCCGTGTCCGTGTCGATGGCGAGCGCGATCACGCCCGGCACGCCCACCGGCCCCACCGCCGTGGCGTGGCCCGTGTCCGTGTCGATCGTGACCAGGTTGTCGGTGAACGAGTCGAGCCCGTAGAGCGTGTCCGTGAACGGGTCGTAGGCGATGCTGCGCACCTCGAACAGCCCCAGCGGCCCGATGGCCGTGCCCGTGCCCGAGAGCGCGTCCACGCGCAGGAGCTGGTCGGTGAACACGTCGGTCGCGTACAGGCGCCCGTGCAGCTGGTCGAGGGCCAGGCCGCGCACGTTGACGAAGCCCAGCGGCCCCACGACCGTGCCGTCGCCCGTGCTCGAGTCGACGGTGATGAGCTGGGCCGTGAACGTGTCCATGCCGTAGACCGTGCCCGTGCTCACGTCGCAGGCCAGCCCACGGACCTCGTTGAAGCCGAGCGAGCCCACGGCCGTGCCCGCGCCCGAGCCCGTGTCGATCGTGACGAGCTGGTCGGTCTGCAGGTCGGCCCCGTACAGCGTGCCCGTGAACGTGTCGTAGGTCAGGCTGGCGACGAACACGAAGCCGAGCGCGCCCCCGGCCGTGGCGGCTCCGGTGGTCGTGTTGATCGTGAGCAGGTCGTCGTTCAGGAGGTCGACGCCGTAGAGCACGTGGCCGACCGAGTCGTAGGCGATGCCGCCCACGGTGTTGAACCCGAGCGCCCCGATGGCCGTGGCGTGCCCGTTGTCGCGATCGACCAGCAGGAGCTGGTCGGTGAGCGAATCGATGGCGTACAGCCGGTCCGTGCTGGCGTCGAAGGCGAGGCTGCTGACACCCTGGAACCCGAACGGCCCCACCGCCGTCCCATGCCCCGTCAGCGGATCGACGACGAGCAGCTCGTGCGTCGTGATCTCCGCGCCGTAGAGCGTGTCGCTGTTGGGATCGTAGGCGAGCCCGTGCACCGTGCGGTACCCCGCCAGGCCCACGCCCGAGAGCCGCGTCGCCTCGCCGTCCAGCGGGTCCACGCCGAGCAGCGCATCCGAGTTGACGCCCGCGAGCAGCGTGCCCGTCCCCGGCCCCGGCCCGGGTCCTCCGCCACCCCCGCCCCCACCCGAGCAGGCGACACCGGAGACCACGGCGAACAGCACGACGGCGGGAAGCGAGCGCGCGATCATGCCTCCGTATCGTCCCCCCCGGAAACGGGTCTTGATGGGAGCTGGAGGCGCGGGACGGGGGTGGAAGTGGAGGGCGTTTCTTCACACTCCGCGCAGGCCGACGCAGGTCGAAACACACACTCCAGGGCCCCGCGCCCCGCGCCGGACACCCCGGGGCCCCGCGCGCAACGTGGACCGCTGGACCGGTCCCGTGACGCGCTCGAGGGAGGGGGCGTCGTCGTCACGGGGACCGGCAGGCTAGCGGCCCCCC
>Ga0315910_10002727_pt1 | contig 15304 bp, 9 predicted proteins | sample EdamamesoilMG_FD_204470 | JGI IMG/M metagenome (GOLD analysis project Ga0315910, IMG submission 204470) | Garden soil microbial communities collected in Santa Monica, California, United States - Edamame soil | ecosystem: Environmental > Terrestrial > Soil > Garden | place: USA: California...
CACCGCTGTCTGATCTGGCCGCCGTGCTTGAGCTCACGCCAGAGGACCGACGCACAGACGCGGCCGGGCAGTGCCGACGGGGCGTCTCCGGTGTAGCCGATCCGGTAGTTCCGGGAAAGGTTGTGGAACATCGAACGCAGTTGTTGAAACACCACCACGATGAAGGCGGTACAGGCGAGGGTGGAAAGGACGCGCAGGATGAGATTGGGCCAGGCGGAGGTGCCGGATGTCAGACTGAACGGCTCACCATCGTGGATCCAATAGGTATCGTACCAGATCGTTTTCCCCATCCGCCAGGCAAGCAAGGCGCCCGCCAGGAACAGCAAGGCCAGAAAGCCGCTGTACCAAAGACCGATCTGAAAAAGCCGCCCGCTGGAAAGCCGGGCGTCATCCGCAACTCTCAGGGTCTCGGATGGATTTGTCCCGGCCAGCTTTTGGAGAAAGTCGTCCAACATCAGGCGGGTCAACCAGCGTTGACGCATCCGGCGGAAAGGTCGGCACCAAGCCACGGACACGTTCCAAGGCTGCGCGCGGGTCACCTGGGTGTGACTCAGGAATTGGGACTGGTTCGCGAGGTGTTCTTCCACCGGAGTCTCGTGATTGAGGATCCGGTTCAATACCAGGATCAAAGCAGACATCTCCTGCTCCGCAGTCAGTGGTTGGTGCGGATGCGTGCTCAGAATCTCGTCATAGATCTTTTGCAGACGGTCCCGCAATTCGGCGCAGAAGCGATCATCACTTTCACCGATCCGGGCGAGCAATTGGGTGGCGCCGGGGACGCCGCCGATGTCTGATTCGGTAAACGGCAATTGGGAGCTGAGAAATCCAAAGTCACCGGTCTTTCTTGGCCGGATCGGCTGCCAGGCAAAGTAGCCCAGCAAAGTTAGGAGCAATACCGGCAACCAGATCCCCTTCTTGAGCCGGTTTCGCATCCCGGCCCGGTACTCCGGGTCGTTGTCTCCGCCCCGGGTGGCGGGGTGGACGCGGGCAAATTGGTTCGTCCCGTTACTCTCCCTGCGCACACTGAGGTCCACGGCCCGGCGATTACCGACTTCAAACCGGCGGGGCGAGACATTGGTGAGATTGTTCATCGTGCCGGAGAAATCCAGTGCGCCCAGGACCGCGGCGAATTGAGCCGTTTGGGCGCTGTCGCGAAACGCCGCCACTTCGGCCTGATAATCTTCGTGTAATCGGAGCCCGTAGCTGCTGATCACGATCAGATTGCGTGCCCAGTCGCGCTGGCTTGATTGCAGATAGCGGGCATCCAGATCGGTGGTGAAGAAGTGCACGTCGGGGAAACGCGTCCGGAGCGCCTGAAGGATCAGCAGCACATCATACGTATCGCTTCCCACGATTCCAACGGCCCGGATCCGACCCTGGCCGGAAAGTTCAAGGCGCCGCTGGAGAGACTGCATGTGATCACCCGCCCGGCTGAGGTAATCGAACTGGGATTGACCGTGCGCTTGATTTGCGTCCGGCACCCATTGGACCACTTCCTCAAGCGTCTGGGGCTTTCGCTTGCCGGTTTCCGTGGCCGGATGGTCTTCACTTTCCTTACGGTCGGCGGTCTGTCCGTCCAACCCGCGCAGATAAACCAGGCTATGGAAATTTGGCGGCAGGCTCCCTTTGGGACCCCGGTAATCCGTCACGAATTGAGCCGCTTTTGTCGCCGCGGTTTCGTTGGTATTTGACTTGGACTGACGGGCGGCGAGGTTCGCGGCGTAAGTGAGAGCCAGCATCCGCCCGTAGAAGGTATCCCATTCAGAAAGCAGCAACACATGGTTGGTGCTTTGAGTCAGGTCCACGCCTCGAAGCTCAAGTTCGTCCAGCACCTCGGCCGCCAGCTCAGCATCGGTGGCATTGTAGAATCTGGCATCCGCAAAACCCTCCGCGCGCAACCGCTGTGTCACCGCCTGGCGGGGAACAGTGCCAGGATTCTCGAGCAGGGCCGGGTCCATCGCACTGACTGTTGATGAATGGATCGTGATCCGGGAGCGCACCTCCATCGCCTCGGTGCAGAGATTTCCGTTCAAACACTCACCCGGAGTCCAACTCGTCCCGCCAAATTCTCCGGGGAACATCGCCCGTAGGGTTGACGACCGTCGCGGGCCGATCAATTGGACCGAGAGGTTGTCTGCAGTGGAGTTCGTGCCCGGCGGCCCGACCAGCGGGCTGAGCAGCAGCGGAAGGCGGAGCAAAGGGTCGTCTTCAAAGGCGCTGTCATCCAGCCACAACACAAGAACCCGCTCGGCGCGATTGGTGGCGTCGGCCTCCGGGTTGAAAACCCGGCGCCGATACCACTCATAACGGATCGCCAGCCGCACTGAACCTGAAAGTTCGTTGGTTGAGGTCGTGGTCCCGGCCGGCGAAGCGGATGGGGAGCCTACTGACACCGAGGTGCGTTGTTCGGAGATAGTGACCCGATTGGATTTCAAGTCTGACTCGGTGACCGTGATGACATCCGTGATGCTGGAAGCTTGCGCGGATTCACCCACATTGTCAGTCAGTGATTCCGAGTCTGAGGGGATGTTGGCAGCCTTGGGCAGCGCTGCCGTGGCATTGGTTTTCCAGGTTTCCAATTCGGCCGAAGTCGGCCACTTGATCGAAATCGCTCCCAGGTGTTCAGCATCCACCGGCGCGTAACCAGTGCGTCCGAGTGCGGATACGACGGCAAACCGCGAACGGATGCGCGCTTCGCGATCTTCTGCGTAGGGGCCGCCGGAAACCATCACCGGCAATACGACCACCCGCCCGTTTGTCCGGGCATTGATTTCGGCCACGAGAGTCCCGAGGTTTGACTCTTCGGCCAAAGTCTCGACCGAGGCTTGAAAGGGGTCCTCCCAGAGTCTGGCTTCGAATTGTTGCGCTCCTATCGGGTCCAACGGCTCACGCTGTGGTGATGCCGGTCGCTCGCTGACCAACTTGCCCGATACGAGCAACCACCCACCCGCAACCGTGCCAAACAACAATAGTCCGTTTATTACTGCCGAAACGCCCACGCCCTTCGACGTATCACCGTCTGCCATATTGGCCTCCTCTTCAGTTGATTATTTTCCTGGGGTTGTCCCTCAAGAGGATTGGAGGCCGTAGGCAAAGGCATACGGCAGATTCCATTCGGCAGCAGTCTATCCAAGACAACCTGGATGCTCTCTGAGCGAGCAACACAGGTCGGTTAAGGGAAAACGGAAGCGAAGTTAAGTTTCGTTGATGGTATCGTCAAGCGCTAATCCACCGCAACTGCCTGCCTAGCTGTTTGATTGAGACCGCACGCAGGTCCGGGCCCGCCAGATGACAAATGCCCAGATCACCAAGGCAAGCCCGCTGGTGACGAGTGTCGCCTGATAGGCGAAGATCAGAAAGTCGTAGAGTCCGTGAGCGATCATAGCCAGGGCGAGCGTGCCAAGTTGCCAGAGCCAGCGCCGGGCGCCCGGAGCGACCGCGAAGCGCGCATGAGCGGCGCCAAATCCCCAGATCGCGCTGAACAGCGTGTGCGTGATGGGTAACGCCGCCGTGCGAGCCAGTTGTTCCAGCCAGCCCACCTGGGGCACGTTGTGAAAGTTTTCCAAGCTCGCGAAGCCGAGCGAGATCGCCGCCGCGTAAACGAAGCCGTCGATCGGTTCATCGAATTCCCGCCAACGAAACACGAAGAGATAAGCCACCAACGCCTTGGCGCCTTCCTCCAGCGGGCCGACGATCAGAAAGCAGTAAACCGCCGTCCACAGACGTTCACCCATCTTGATGTCCGGTACGCCTATGGCGTCCAGCACCATGAATCCCAGCACGGCCAGTCCCCAGGCCACCACGCCCAGCGCGAATGCCAGGAACAACCGGCGGCGGGGTTCGGGCTGCCACCGGTCCTTTAGGTTCACATACTGCATCCAGAACAACGCGCTGGCGAGAATGACGCCAAGCAGTTGCCAGGTGTTCAGCGGGGCGAACATGCGCCGAAGACTAGTCCAGTGACCGGCCCGGCAAAAGTATGGAGTGGGTGGAATCGTGGCGGGCGACTGGCGAAACGGGAATTCGCGCCGTCCGCTGGCGAAGTTTCAGCGAGACGACCAGCTTAGGCGGGACGCGCGAGTTTGCTGGCGACCGAACTGGTTTCGACTTGGGCCGCGCCTTTGCTCATGACCTGACGTTGCTTCAAAGCGCGTCGGAAGATGTCGGGCCGGAAGATCTTGTCCATGCCCGCCGGGCGCACCCGCCAGCGCAGGTAGTTGTGGAAATGTTTGATGATCCAGCTGGCCCGCGCAGCCGTGGGTGCGTTGGCGCGACAGCGGTTGAACACGTGCAGTCCGTGAAGGGAAAAGAGCCCGGTATCGTGGGTTCCAAATGGTCCGATCAGTCCGGGTTGCAGGCATTCCACCGGCGCGTCCACGTACTCGGGTCTGGCCAGCAGACGACAAAGGTCGCTGCGATTGTCCGGCTGATCGCAGATCTCACTGGCTTCGATCAAGGCGGCAATCAACCGTTCGTGTTCGTCGGCCTGCTTTTCAGCGAAGTCTTCGCGGACCATCAACACTTTTTCCGGATGCAACGGCGCAAGCGTGGCGCTGGTGGCGACACAGTGTCCCAGGCCGGCGTGCTCGGCCACTGATGTCCACGGTTCGCCAGCACAATAGCCGTCGAGGTAGCCGAGACTGAGCAGGGGAAACATTTCGGACGGTGAGGCAGTGACGATCCGCACCTCCGCGTAGGGATTGATCTTTGCGGACTGAAGCCATTGACAGAGGAGAAAGTGTTGCGAAGAAAAGGGCAGCACGACGCCGAACGTGTAAGTGCGCTTGCCGGCGTCCCGGCGGATCACGTCCCGCAACGACGCCGCGTCATGCACGCCGCGTTTGACCAGTTCGTTGCTGATGGTGATGGCGTTGCCTTGCAGGCTCAGCACCAGTCCGGTGACGCAATTGCATGGCTCCGAAGTAAGGCCGAGCCGCGCCAGAAAAGGCAGCGTGCCGGGAGCATGGGCGGCGTCCAGCTGGCCGGCGATGACTTTATCGTGGATGCCCTTCCAGCTTTGTTCGCGTTGCAGCTCGACCTTCAGCCCGTACTTTTCGAACAGGCCAGATTCGTGCGCGAGGATGAGCGGGGCGCAATCGTTGACCGGCAGAAAGCCGATGCACAACGACCGGCTGGCTCTGGGCATTCGCGACTTGCTGGCTTTGCTCATGAGATGGATTGGTGACGATGTTCTTCGAAAGCGGCCCCGCCTCGCGGCGGGGCCGTTGATTTTCATGGCGTCGGCGTGACGGCCACAGTTTCAGCCGGTACCGGGGCTGGATTAACGGGTTGGTCGACCACCGCCGTCGGTGAGTTGGTGACGTAGTGGATGAAGGCCGGCGTGTCCGCCGGGGTGACGCTCAGCGTGTTGATGTAGCCCAGTGCGCTGAGCAGCACTGCGTTTGAGGCCAGTGACAGGACCAGTATGGTTTTCGTTTTCATGGTTGTTGAGCAGACCGGTGGTTGGCCGGTCGGGTGCCGCGCCCACCGGTCGGGCGTAACAGGCCGGCCGAAACCGGCCTGTCACACTGCGAACGACGCGCAAACAGCACACCTCCTTTTAGCGGCGACGATGCCAGCGTAAAAACTTCCGCCGTGAATTATTTTCAACGCCCGATGATGGACAAATCTGCCGGCTCATTCCGGACCAGAATCCTCGATAAACCGGCGACTATCGTGCCTGTGATTCTGTACCAGCCGTTGAAGAAGTCGCCGTTTGTGAACGAGACCCGAGTGAAAGGGTTGTTGCACTTTGCGCAATGTGAACACAAAGCCACGCAGCGACAAGCGGATCACATCCCGGTGGCGGTCATGGCTTTGGCAGGTTGGGGAATTCTTCGCAGATGGCTGCCTGAACCTTGGCGGCAACCTTCTCGAAGCCCTCCTTGGTCGGATGGATTTCGTCGCCCCACTCGTCCTCGGTGAGCGTGCCCTGGGTGCGCACGTGATAGAAACGCGAGTAGGATTGTTCGAGCTTTTGCAGGATCTGGGAGAAACGTTCCAGCATGAACCAGATGATCTGGCACTGGTCATCGAGGTTTTTGATGCACTTCGATTCGAGGTGCGGCTTCATCCATGGACCGATCTTGAACGGCCCGAAACGGATCGGTTTGTCGCCCGGGATGGCGCGGTCGTAGTCGTGTGTGAACACCCACGCTCCGGGATGATAATCGTCGCGCAAGGCGAGCAACTCATGATACGCCCCTTCGATCTGGTTCAGACGGCTTTGGAGGCGCGCTTCGTTGATGCAATCACGCCAGGTCATCCAATTCTCGCGCTGGCGGATCAGAGGCAGCAGACAGCGGCCTACGATGTCATTGCCGCCGCCGCTGAACAGGATGAGATCGAACCGCGCGCGGGGCTTGGTGAGCGTCTTGTAGATTTTCTCCCACTGCTCACCTGCAAGCATCACCCGGCTTTCATCTCCACTGTCTTCAAGGCGATACCAGGCGGCGCGGCCGGAGAACTTTTTGATCAAGACTTCGACGATGTTTGGCCGCCCGGGCAGGGGGAACGCAAACCAGGAATCACCTTCGCTCAGGATGCCGACCTTGCTCGGGTCGGCGGCAAGCTTGTCCATGTATTCCTGAAAGCGGGATTTCGTTTGTACCTGTGGCATGATGTCCTCCGGGGTAGGGTTTTATCAGATTGATCAGCGTAGAAAACGATAGCCGATGTAAAGCAGCAGCACGACCGCGATGCCGATCCCGGCTTTGACGAAGTTGCCCTTGGGGATCCGGGCGAGCCGTCCTTCCGGTTCCGGATCAGCTTCGGGTTCGCCTTGGGTGGTCGGCGGGTATTGGATCTCATCCAGCTCCCGTTCGCACCGGCCGATGATGCGATAGAGCCGGTTGATCTCCAGCATCTCGGCTTCGGTCAGCCGCTTTTTTGGCAATGACCGGTCAGTATAGAAGTATTTGGTCATCGCATTGAATTCAATCTGGTCGGAGGGGAACACCACACCGGGATTGAGGTCGGAGGTCACATACTTGTTCTTCGCATAAGCAGTCAGATCCTGGGTCTTGCGGACGTCCACCGCGGCGAAGGCTGGTTTGACTGCGCCGTCATGAAACCACCCCGGGCTGAATTCAGAGACGGCCATCCCTCGCGTCCGCGCGTATTTGGGAACGGGTTGGTTGATGATGACCTTGACCTTGTCCATGGCCGTGTTCATCTCCGCGGTGAGGTCCGCCAGTCGCGTGGCTTGATTCGTTTGTCCAGGTTGCGCGGATGCGATTGTCGGGCCGGCTGTCAGTGCCAGAAACAAAAACAATTGAGCCAGGCGACCTGACCGGTGGTGCGTAAATCGGCCTTTGAATTTGGAGATGATCATCTCGTACCTCGGCGTGATGGAATGCTGCTACTTTAGGTGACAACCGGATGGCGTCAAGACTGTGCTGCGGGCCTGGGAACACGCGCTGGTTAAAAGGAGTTTCCTCCATGCACCCCAAGCGGTAAGCTCGTCACGCATGAACCTCCCGCAGGATGAGCTTCGCAATCTGGTTGAACTCAAACATCGCTCGCCTCACAGCATCCTCGGGATGCACCCACTCCAGGACGGCTCTGGAGTCGTCGTACGTGTATTTGTTTCTGGAGCCAGCAAAGTGGAAGTGCGGGCGCTGAGTGACGGCGATGGCCCGGGACTCGTCTTGCAGCAAATCCACAAGTTTGGCGTGTTCGAGGGAATCTCAAATGCAGTGACGCAGGTCTTCCCCTACGAATTGGTCATTACGGACGGGCAGGGGAAAGAACAGGTCACGCGCGATACCTATTCGTTTCTGCCGACGGTCAGCGAGGAGGATCAATACCTCTACGGCAAAGGCGACCACCGAAAAATCTTCGACAAGCTTGGCGCACAGTTGAAGACCGTGGACGGAGTCGCCGGCGCGAGCTTCGCGGTCTGGGCGCCAAATGCCCAGCGCGTGAGTGTGGTCGGCGATTTCAACGGCTGGGATGGCCGCCGGCACATGATGCGTTCGCTGGGCTCGTCCGGCATCTGGGAGATTTTCGTGCCGGGCGTGACCGAGGGTGCGCACTACAAATACGAAGTCCGTGACAAACATGGCCGGATCAAGTTGAAGACCGATCCCTACGCGTTCTTCATGGAAGTGCCACCCAAGCAGGCCGCCATCGTCTGGAACAACACCAAGTTCAAGTGGACGGACCAAGCTTGGCTCAAGCAGCGCAAAACGAAGGACCCGCTGAAGTCGCCGGTCAGTATCTACGAATTGCACCTCGGTTCGTGGCGCAAGAAAACCAAGGCTGAATCACTCAGCTATCGCGAACTCGCTGAGCCGCTCATCGCTTACCTCAAGGACATGGGTTTTACGCACGTGGAGTTCATGCCGGTGGCGGAGCACGCCTTCTACCCGTCTTGGGGCTATCAGGTGACCGGTTACTATGCACCGACGAGCCGCTACGGTTCGCCCGAGGATTTGCAACATCTCATCAATGAACTCCATAACGCTGGCATCGGCGTGATCGTGGATTGGGTACCGGCGCATTTCCCGCGCGACGACTGGGCACTCGCGAACTTTGACGGCACGGCGCTCTTCGAGCACGAAGACCCGAAGAAGGGCGCGCATCAGGACTGGGGCACGCTCATCTTCAATTACGGGCGCCACGAGGTGGTGAATTTCCTCATCGCCAATGCGCTCTTCTGGTGCGAGCGATTCCACATTGACGGCCTGCGCGTGGACGCCGTGGCCTCGATGCTTTACCTCGATTACTCGCGCAAGCACGGCGAGTGGATTCCCAACCAATACGGCGGGCGCGAGAATCTGGAGGCGATTGATTTCCTCCGGCAGTTCAATCATCTCGTGCACACGGAATTCCCCGGCGTGATGACCATTGCCGAGGAATCCACCGCGTGGCCGCAGGTGACGCGACCGCCCTACGTCGGTGGGCTGGGCTTCTCCTTCAAGTGGAACATGGGCTGGATGCACGACACGCTCGAATACTTCAAGCACGAGCCGGTGCACCGCAAATATCATCAGCACGATCTCACGTTCGCGATGCTCTATCATCACCACGAGAATTTCATCCTGCCGCTCTCGCACGATGAAGTGGTGCACGGCAAGGGCTCGCTCCTCCGCCGCATGCCGGGCGACGACTGGCAGCGCTTCGCGAACCTGCGCGTGCTGCTCGGCTACCAATGGATGTTCCCGGGCAAGATGCTCATGTTCATGGGCGGCGAAATCGGCCAGAGCGGCGAGTGGAACGCCAACGCGGAGGTCAGTTGGGAATTGCTCGAAGCCGGCCCGTATCACAAGGGCGCGCAACAGCTCGTGAAAGACTTGAACCAGCTCTATCAATCCGAGGCGTGCTTGTGGGAGGCGGACTACGAGCAGATCGGCTTCCAGTGGATTGACGCTTCGGACAATCAGAACAGCGTGATGTCGTTCCTGCGGCGCGACTCGAAGGAGAAAGGCGAACTCGCCGTGATCCTGAATCTCACACCCGTGCCGCGGCACAAATATCGCATCGGCCTGCCGCGCCCCGGCAAATGGTTGGAAGTGTTGAACACCGACGCAGCGGCCTACGGCGGCGGGAACATTGGCAATCTCGGCGGCGTGCTGGCGACTGAGGACGAATGTCACGGCCAGCCGTGCTCGGCGGAATTCACGCTGCCGCCCTTGAGCATCGTCGCGTTCAAACCGGAGCGGATGGATTGGAAGCCCAAGCCAAAGGGAGTGACTCTAGAGGTGACAAAGGAGGTTAAATCCACCCCGGCAACGGTAACCACGCCAACGGAAAACGGAAAGCAAGCTTAACTTGAAAGACAGTGAAAGAGCTTCTTTTGGTAGCTTTGATCATGTGTGCCGCCAGTGTGGCCGCTGTGCGGTTTATGCGCAGCTCGCCACAGCGGCGTGGTTGGGGAAAAGATGGTGTTTATCTCGGCGAAGAAGGTTTGGAATTCCCGCGACTCGTTTTTTTCGGAACGATTCGAGTTTCGTATCGTGACATAAAGTCGGTTCGGATTTTGACTTGGTGGGAAGCACTAAAGCTCGGTTCGGGAGTAAGTGTATTTGCACTTCCTTTTCGCGACACAGTAGCAATAGAAGTTTCCGGACCACACTTTGTGCGACGTTGGATAGTGACTCCACTGGACCCGCTTGGCTTTGTTGATAGCCTCAAGCGCAGACTGAAGCCGGATCAGATGCTGGAGAAATTGAGGCCAGAAGAACTTTAGAAGTGAATCCAACTTAATAGCCCATGCCTGAAATCTTCCACGCACTCGGACTGCACATGCATCAGCCGCCGGGCAATCTCGTGGCGCTGCACAATTCCGGCGAGCGTTGGGAGGCCAAGCAGATTCTCTGGTGCTACGACCGCGTCACGCGGATGCTCGATCAATACTGGGACGTCGCGCGGCTGCACCTGAGTTTCTCCGGCACGCTGCTCAAACAGCTTGAAGACCCCGGCATCCGCGAGACGTTCGCCGACGTGGTGGACATCGCGGATTTCATGCATCGCTTCCGGTGCTCGAACATCGAGTTCGTCGGCAGCGGCTTGTTTCATCCGGTTTATCCGCTCATCCCGTCGGCGGATTGGGATGCGCAAACGGATTGGTGGAACGGACTGGGCCGACATCTGCTCGGGCGCGAAAACTTCAGCGGCTTCTGGCCACCGGAGATGGGCTTCTGCATGGAGATGATCCCGATGCTCGCGCGCCACGGCTACCGCTACGTGCTCGTGGACTCGATGTATATCAAGCCCAAGCGCGAGATGCGCTGGGAGGAATCGCGCTATCGGCCGTATCTCGCGCGTTACGGTGGCGCGGAGATCGTCGTCGTGCCGCGCGACCGCGAACTTTCCAACGCCCAACTCTCCGGGCTCGACCCCGGCTGGTTTCAACACGAGGTCTATGAACGCACCAAGCACTGCAACTTTCCCGCACTCGTGACGACGTGGACTGACGGTGAGAACGGGGGTTGGTTCCGCACGACTCAGGTGGAAGGCGGGTTCTGGGGATTCTTTCTGAAGCCAATTCTCGATCGCTATCGCGCGGGCACGTTGGGTTTCACACCCATTCACATCAGCGAATACATCCGCCGCTTCCCGCCAACGGAGGAAGTGGAGGTGCATCGCGGCGCGTGGAACACGGAGCATCATTGGGGCGGCGACTTCACGCAGTGGACCGGCTCACTGCTCCAGAAGCGCGGTTTCGATGAGCTAAAGCAGGCGAGTGATTACTATTGGCAGGTGAAGAAGGCGTTTGATGAGCTTGCCTCAACTTTGCCCAACGCGGATGAAGTCCGGCAACTGATCGTTCATGCTTACGATCGGTTGCTGGCGGCGGAGACGAGTTGCAATTTCTACTGGGGCAGCCATTGGGTGCATCGGTCGTTCGATGACGTCGAGCAGGTTTATCATTTGCTCGACACGGCGATGGGGAAACTGCCAAAACCTCCCGAGCCAAAATTAAAAGCGACGGCCAAAGCGAAATAACCCCCATGTATATCATCCAGATTGCATCTGAGTGCGCACCGGTCGCTAAGGTCGGCGGGCTCGGCGACGTGGTGTTTGGGCTGAGCCGAGAACTGGAAATCCGCGGGAACGCCGTCGAGATCATCCTGCCGAAATACGACTGCCTGCGTTACAACCAGATTTACGACCTGCAACTCGCGTTCAAGGATCTGTGGGTGCCGTGGTATAACGGCGCGGTTCATTGCAGCGTCTATTTTGGTCACGTCCACGGGCGGAAATGCTTCTTCATCGAATCACACTCGGATCACAATTTTTTCCATCGCCGGATTTTTTACGGCCATGGCGACGACGACCAACGCTTCGCCTTCTTCTCCCGCGCGGCCCTGGAGTTCATGCTGAAGGCGAACAAGCAGCCGGACGTCATCCATTGCCACGACTGGCAGACGGCCCTCGTGCCGGTGTTGCTCTACGAGATTTATCAGCATCTCGGCATGCGGCATCCGCGCGTGTGCTTCACGCTCCACAACATGCAGCATCAGGGCGTCACGCGGGAGCACATCCTCCGCGCGACTGGCCTGAACCGCCACGGGCATTTCTTTCATCCCGACCGCTTGCAGGACAATTTCAATCACGGCGCGATCAATTTGATGAAGGGCGGCATCGTGTATTCGAACTTCGTGACCACGGTTTCGCCGCGTTATTGCTGGGAGATTCAACACACGTCGCAGAACTTCGGCCTTGGCCACACGCTGCATGTGCATCGTGGCAAACTCGGCGGCATCCTCAACGGGCTCGATTATGATTTCTGGAATCCGGAGGCCGACTCGCACATTCCCAAGCAATACACCGCCGACTCACCGGACGGAAAATTCGAGACCAAGCGCGCATTGCGGAATCGCTTCTGGTTACAGGACGCGTTCAAACCCATCGTGTGTTTCGTGGGCCGGCTCGATCACCAGAAGGGTGTGCCGCTCATCACGCATGCGATTCATTACTGCCTGAACAACGGCTGCCAGTTTGTTTTGCTGGGCACGAGCCCGGATGGAAAGATCGGCCACCACTTCTGGCAGTTGAAGCAGCATTACAACGACAATCCCGATTGCCATCTCGAGCTCGCGTTCAACGAGGAATTGTCTCACCTGATCTACGCTGGCTCAGACATGATCATCGTGCCGAGCCTGTTCGAACCGTGCGGACTGACGCAAATGATCGGGTTGAAATATGGAACGGTGCCCGTCGTTCGCAGCACGGGCGGGCTCGCGGACACAGTGTTTGACGCCGACCATTCTGACAAACCATACAACGAGCGAAACGGTTACGTATTCAACGATTTCAATTCCGCTGGCATCGAATCAGCGCTGCACCGCGCCATCGGCATGTGGTATTCCTACCCACAACACTTCCGCGAGCTGATGCAGAACGGCATGCGGTGCGATTATTCGTGGAACCACCCCGGTCAGCACTACCTGAATGTTTACGAACTGATCCGTGATAAGTGATCCGGGTTGAATCAGCGTTCGACGCGAACCCGCATAAACTGGCGCGGTGCACTGTCGAGAGTCTGATTCAGCCGGATACTGATGAGATTTGTTCCGGCTGGACCGATGACAGTTGTGAAGGCATTGGTCAGCAAGTCACCACTGTCGGAAAGGAATGAACCATCGTTCCACAGTTGCAGGTCTGGCGAGGTTTGAACGCGATAAGTGACTTCGGTTGGCGGCAGGCGGCGGGCGAACTGCACTCCGAAGTGATCACTGCTGAGGTGGAAGATCATCGGTTTGGGCATGCCGGGGCCAGTAGTTCCGTTGGGATTTTGCAGGAACGCATACTCAACCAGGTTTGGAATTCCATTGGTGTTCGGATCCGCTGTATCTGAGCTGATGAATGGATTCGAAGCGTTCGTTCCAAAGTTCGCGTAACGCCACGCTTCCAGCTGTGAGAATTCATAAGCGCCGATGTCGAGCGTCTGATAGTTGGGACGAGCAACGCTCAGGCGTCGCGGAATGTAGTGACGTAGCGCAAAGTGGGTTGCCGGCGCATTGGTGTGCAACGCCACGCCAGTGTCACGGCACGGGGAATTGGTTGTAAGAAAGTATATCTGCCGGGCTTCATCGAGAAACCCGGGCGCAGCGCCGGTGAGATTGGAGCCGTCATTCGTAATGGTGCCGCTCATGTTCGCGAATGAATTCACCCAGCCGGGCTTGAGCCAGTTGTGCGTGAGATTCAGCAGCCCGGTGTCGTCGAGGATCGAGACCGTGTTGCCGGCAGCCGTGGTGTAGATGATGTTGTTCCGGCAGTCGCAACGCTCGTTGTTGGTGGAGAGGCGCAGCAATGTTGTGCGATCGGTGCGCGTCGAATAGATCGTGTTGTTGTAAAAGTAGAGCGCGCCTTGACGGTAGTTGGCTTGGTGACTGCCGTCGCCGCCGTAATGCGCGATCTGCCGGTTGCCCGCACCGTCCGGCTCGACCAGCACGTTGCCGTAAACGTAAGTAGTGTGATAGCCGGGGTCGCTGCGAATCAGGACGCTGTCCTCGCCCTCCACCAGATCAAGCTGGCGATTGCCGCTTTCGATCCAGTTGTAGCGGACGATTAGGCCGGCGGAGCGATCCTTCAGATTGTTGCCGCTACAGCCGGCGCGCAGCGGGCCAAAATGATTGTATTGAAACGTGATGTTGATGGCGGCGGTGTAATTGTTGTGCTCGTAGATGCTGCCGACGTTGCCGTTGTCGAAAATGTCGTTGCCCTCGACGAGGATGTTCCGGGAAGCGAGCGTGTCGCTCGATGCCACGAAGAAGCCATTGCCGCAATCGTGCAAACGGCAATTCCGCACGATGAGGTTCTCACATTTCTCGACATAGATGGCCGAGGCATTCGCTATGTAACTGGCCGTCACCCCGCCTGCGCCCTTGTAAGTGAACGGTGGTCGCGCGCCGCGGATGTCGAGATTCTCGATGACAATGAATTTTGGCGTCGTATCGGCTGGCACGCTGGCGCCACCGATTTTGATGATCGAACGGTTTTCGTTCCAGTAGCTGAGAGCGCTACGGGTGGTGGCATTCTCTCCGTCGATCACCGGCAACTCACCATTCGGCCCAGGCATGCCGCGCACGGTTATTGGCGCGTTGCTCGTTCCTTGACGACAGATCACCCATTTTTCCTTATACGCATTCGTGCGCCAGTGGATCAGCACCGTGTCACCGGCCTGTAGCGATTCCCACGCGACGGCGCTGATGTTGGTGAACGGTTTGCCGGGGCCGACCTCATAAGTTGCGGCCGCGACCCGGCCAGGGTCACCGATCCAGCTGACCAACCACGCGACGCAAATTGTCGCGAAAGTCAACGAGCGATTGTCCATGAAACCTCCAGGATTCACCCCATGGCTACTCCCAACTCAGGAGGTTGTCCTTGTTCGCTCCTCCTTTAAGTCCCACCTTGGGGTCCGGGTCAGCTTTTCCATCCGGGCCGAATGACCAGACGAGCACGGTACCTTTGACGTCAGGGGTAAGGACCGGCTTGACGCTTTTCCGCAACAGTCCGTAAAGCCCGTCAATAGCCCGGCCATCGTCATCCATATCGAGAGTGATGATGTAAGGATTACCCCATGGATCACGCAAAACGCCGTCACGGCCAATGCCCGGCGCATTGGCCTCGCTCGTCATCCGTGCCTGGAAGAACGTTTCTGCCGATGGATTCCGGACCGTGGCGATGGCCGCCAATTCGGGCGTCGGCGCGGCACTTGCCGGCCGCAACGCAATGATGATCTCCGCGTTGCAATTCTGGTAGGTAAACCGCTGATTGTAGGTGTGGATGTTGGGATAGTCGGTGCGCAGAAGCGTCCCATCCTCCCAAGTCGTGCCGTAGGTGAAGTCCTTGC
>Ga0315910_10002728_pt1 | contig 15302 bp, 14 predicted proteins | sample EdamamesoilMG_FD_204470 | JGI IMG/M metagenome (GOLD analysis project Ga0315910, IMG submission 204470) | Garden soil microbial communities collected in Santa Monica, California, United States - Edamame soil | ecosystem: Environmental > Terrestrial > Soil > Garden | place: USA: California...
TGGAGTGGAAGTAGTCGTAGTTCTGCTCGATGACGAAGACCGGATATTCAGCCGCTCCGTCGTAGGAGCAAACACCTTCCGAGACTGGGCGCTGATACGGTGTGGCCGCCATGTTGTCTAACGGTTGAGTTCAGCGGCCGCCGAAGGCGGTCCGCTGCGACGACGGGTTAGGAGCGCTTCAACCATTTTTGAAGACTCCAACTGGCAACTCAGCCGGGATGTCTTTGAGCTGCAGTTCCAAGGTGAGACCGTCTGGCTTTGATTTCGGATAGCGCCAGTTTCCCCCTCCAGCGAGCCAGCTCGCGCGAAGGGCTTCAATTCCTTTGACAGAGGAGTCCTCATAACCGTGCTCACAGCCACAGCACTCGCAGATATCGAACTGTGGTGAGCGACCATCCTCGCCCCAAGGCGGATCTTCAGTTGGCGCACCGCAGACGAGGCAGTGATGCAAGTTCGGTGCTCCTAACGGTTGAGGTCAGCGGCTGCCGAAGGCAGTCCGCTGGAGCGATGGGTTCGGCGGCAAACGAAGAGCGCGTTGCGGCTGTGCCCCAAGCGCAGCGCGCTGACGGCGCGTGCTGAAGAGCTAAACGTGCGACGCGCGCCTGGGCGCGCGGCTTCCCGGCCTACGCAAGGCACAGCCTGCGAAGAGCGCGATCTGAACTTTGAGCGAAGGCTCTCGCAAAGCTCAGAGGTCACGATGCGGCTGATTGGCGCGGGCTCTCGCATAGCTCAAAGAAAGGCCGAACGGTTGAGTTCAGCGGCCGCCGCAGGCGGTCCGCTGGAAGGACGGGTTAGACAGCGCGACATCGACATGGCGGGTTACTCGGACTTGGCTGGAGCGCGCCGAAGGATGATCTTGGCGAACGCGCCGTAGATTCCGCCGAGCCCACCTAAGAGTAAGGCGATGAACAGGAGGTCTGGGAGTGCGTACCCATACGCACCCAACAGCACGCGAAGAAGATGCAACGCGCCAACGAAGAGACAAACGCACGCGACGCCCACCAATGCGATAAGCGACAAACGGGCGAAGGACTGCATGGCTTGCTGGGCTGTCTAACGGTTGAGTTCAGCGGCCGCCGAAGGCGGTCCGCTGGAAGGATTGGTTAGAGCTCAGCCGAGGCTGAATCGCTAAGGCCACAGCGTGTATACAACCCACAGAAGAAGGAAGCTCACGCTTGCAAGCCAGACGCCAGACGTGCGCTGCGATGTGACGGCGACGATGGAACTGCTACGGTAGAAAAAGAACCCGCCCAGGATGCCTCCGCACACAACGCAAGCTATGAAGGCGGCTCCGCCAAACGCCTCAAGCATGAAGGTTCCAAGCACCAGGCCACCGAGAAAGAACACAGGGAAGGCAACTTTCCCTCCGAAAGACGGAGCTGTGACAACTCTTTCTCCACAAGAAGCACAGGTCGCCGGCATGAGCACCGAAGAGGATCGCCAGACGGTCGCCTTGTCGATCGGCGCACGACAACTCGGACATTGAGCCATGAGTTCTAACTAGATTTAGACAGACAACGAGTTTCCCCACCCGTCGTCCTAAGCAGAATTCTCACCACCCCGCCCTCCTGTCGCATCCCCCGTCCTGACGAGGCTCGTGCGGCATCGAGGCGGCGTTGTCTGGCGTATTAGGCCGCCTAAATTTTCCCGGCCGAATCGTTTCACGCCAGGTCGCCTGGCGACACCTGCTTTGCCCGGGGCAGTCGTGGCATGTGCCACGAATCTCTGCGCAGCGCGCGCCGGCCGCGGCACTAGAACCAAAGATCCCGAATACACCGCCCGTCGTTCGGCAGGTGCTCCCAGCTGTCGAGCCCATCGAAGTGCTTCACCGGGATCCCGGCCACCCGCTCCGGCTCCGCCAGCCGCAGGTTCACCGCAATCCTCCGCCTCCCCTGCGCATCCACCTCCAGCAATCGCCAGTACGCATTGCAGCCGCACCGCGCGCAGAAGTGGAACCCCAGGCATCCGCCCTCACGCTCATACGACGTCGTCGCCCCTTCGACCTCGATGTCCTCGCCTTCGTACCCATAGGCCGTCAGCGTCCCGTAGCGCCGGCAGGCGTTGCAATTGCAGGCCGTCGCCGACACCGGCACGCCCTTGAACCGCCAGCGCACCTCGCCGCACAGGCAGCTGCCCTCGAGATAGCTCTCGCTCATCGCTAGCCCCCCGTTGTCGCCAACGCGGTGGCCTGCGACCACACCGCCTGCCACCGCCCGTCCCGCAGTTCATAGGTGTCGATATGCCAGCACTCGACCACCTTCCCCGACGGAAACCCCAGCCGAGCCCGATACCGCACCACCGCCATCTGCGCCGACACCCTCACGCCGATTGGCCCCTCGGCCTCCCAAGACGCATAGAACGGCCCCTCGGCCAGCTTTGCCAGGTAACGCTCCCGCGTGAACACCACGCCCGCGGGCGTGATCAGCTGGTACTCCGCCGCATGCAGCCGCTCGATCGTCGCCATGTCGCGCGCCACCAGCGCCTGCGTGCGCTCGCGCTCCAGCGCACGGAAATGCTCTTCATCAACAAGCTCCAACTCGTCGCTCATTGCGTCGTCTCGAAGCCCGGATTGAACGCGACCTCCCACAGATGCCCGTCCGGGTCCTGAAAGTAGCCCGCGTAGCCGCCGTAGAACGTCGCCTGCGCCGGCTTCACGATGCGCGCTCCAGCCGCCTGCGCCTCGCGCATCACCGCATCCACCTCGCCCTGCGAGCCCACGTTGTGCGCCAGCGAGAACTCGCCCGCACTGCGCACCCCGAGCGGCAAGCCTGTGTCCACCGCCAAACTCTTGCGCGGCCACAGCGCCAGCTTCAGCCCGCCCGCCAATTCGAAGAAGGCCACCGCCCCGTTCTCGAACTCGGTGCCCACGATGCCTTGCGTCGCCAGGCCCAGCCCGTCGCGATAGAACGCGACCGCGCGCTCCAGGTCGTCGACGCCCAGCGTGATCAGCGTGATGCGCGGCTTCATCTCAGTCGCTCCCCGCGGCCAGCACCACCCGATCGCGCCCCTGCGCCTTGGCCTCGTACAGCGCCTGGTCCGCCGCGCGCAGCAGCGTCTGCGGCGTCATCTGCCCCGACGGATGCAGCACCGCCACGCCGATGCTCGCCGTCACCACGCCGCACGGCGATGGCTCGTTCGGCTCGTGCAGCGCCGCCACGCCCTCGCGGATCGCCTGCGCCAGCGCCATTGCGTGCGCCGCGTCCACGTTCGGCGCAATCAGCACGAACTCCTCGCCGCCGTAGCGCGCCACGAGGTCGGACGCGCGGCGCGCGTTGTCGTGCATCACCTGCGCGATCCTGCGCAGGCAGTCGTCGCCGGCCTGGTGGCCGTAGCGGTCGTTGAAGGCCTTGAACAAGTCCACATCGAGCATCAGCAGCGCCAGCGGCTCGTGGCTGCGCTGCGCGCGCAGCCATTCGTTGGCCAGCACCTCGTCGAAACGGCGCCGGTTGGCAATGCCCGTGAGCCCGTCGGTCGCACTCAAGGCGCCCAGCTTGCTGTTCGATTCCTCCAGCGCCTGCGTGCGCTCGCGCACCTTGTCCTCGAGGCTGCGGTTGAGCGCCTTCTGCTCATGCAGCAGCACCGCGAAACCCATGCCGATGATGCTCAGGATCAAGATGAATTCCTGCGTGCGCAAGATCAGTTCGTGCGCCGGCGCATCGCCAAAGGGCTTGTGGCCCGTGGTCTGCGCCCAGGCCGTGGCCAGCGAGATCAGCGCCACGGCGAGTGCCGTCCAGCGCGTGCCCAGCCGCACCGCCATGTAGAGCACGAAAGGCAGCAACAGGTTGGGCGTCAGCGGCACGCCGATCAGCGCCTCGCCGCGGCCCGACAAGATCACCGCCGCGAACGCGATCGTCAGCGCAATCATCGCCAGGTCCGGCCACTCGGGGTTCACCGGCTCGCGGCTGCGCTGCCAGAACGCCAGCAGCAGCGGCGTGTAGATCAACAGGCCCAGCGCATCGCCGAACCACCACAGCAGCACCAGCGTCGGATACGGCGCGCTCACGCCCGGCAGCGAGCGCAGCACCATGCCGGCCAGCAGCGAACTCGCCAGCGCGCCGATCACCGGCCCCGCGATCAAAAACTTCGCCGGATCCTGAATGCGCTCCAGCGTCGGCGAGACCAGCGCGCGCCGCAGCAGCGCATAGGTGATCAACACCTCGATCAGATTGGTGAAGCCGAACAGCACCGCCTGCAGCGGCGGAAACACCGGCAGGTTGGCCACCAGATCCGAGCTGTAGGTCAGCGCGGCCAGCAGCCAGGCACGCTCGCCGCGGTAATGCATCAGCGCGGCCAGCAGCACCGCGTTGGGCAGCCAGACCACCACCTCGTTCTCCGGCGAGACCGCCAGCGCGAAGGTCAGCTTGACGCTCGCGAAATGCAGCAGCGGCAGCAGCAGGCAGGCCAGCCAGGTCGGGCGCTCGCGCGCCGCGCGCCAGGTCGCGGCGAAGCCGCTGTCGGCGGGAGGCGGCACGTCTTGCAACGAGGCGGACATCTCAGCGCCTCGCCGTGTTCATCAGGCCGCTTTGTTGGAAGGCATGCAGCCTTGCGGCTTGAACACGCGCTCGGTCGAGGCCGGGTTCCTGGCCAACTTGGAGAGCGGGCGGCGCGGCCGCGCGACCAGTTCACCGCCGCAGTTGGGGCAGATGTTCTTCAGCTTGGTCTCGGCGCAATCGGCGCAGAAGGTGCACTCGAAGGTGCAGATGCGCGCGCGGTCGCTGTCGGGCGGCAGGTCGATGTCGCAGCACTCGCATCCGGGTCGCAGGGCCAGCATCGCGTATCCCTTCTGATCAGACCAGACCGTTGCGGATCGCGTAGACGGTCAGCTCGGAGTTGTTCGACAAGCCCAGCTTCTCCAGCACCCGCGCGCGGTAGACGCTCACGGTCTTGGGGCTGAGCGTGAGTTCCTGCGCGATGTCAGATAGGCGCTTGCCGCTGGCAATGAGCACCAGCGTCTGCAGCTCGCGGTCGCTGAGCTTCTCGTGCGCCGATTCCACCGCCGGCTGCGTGAGGCTCTCGGCCAGCATCTGCGCGATCTCGGGCGTGATGTACTTGCGCCCCTGCGAGACCATGCGCACCGCGTCGACGATCTGGCGCGTGTCGCTGGCCTTGTTGACGTAGCCGTAGGCACCCGCGCGCAAGGCGCGGATCGCGTACTGGTCTTCCGGGAACATGCTGACCACCAGCACCCGCATCGTGTTGCTGCCGTCTTCCTTCAGCGCATGCATCACGTCCAGGCCGCTGCGCCCGGGCAGGTTGATGTCGAGCACCAGCACGTCGGCGGTCACGTTGCGCAGCAGCGCGCGCAACTCGCCGTAGTCGCCCGCCTCGCCCACGACCTGGATGTCCGCCGCATCCGACAAGGTGTCGCGGATGCCGCGCCGGATCAGGGCGTGGTCGTCGCACAGGATGACCTTGATGGTCATATCGTCCCCCAGGTGGTCGGGTCGTCCGCATTCTCGGACCGGCCCGTGCCGCTGTCGATGTCGCCGTGCTCCGAGCCCTCGGCATCGAGCGGCACGCTCAGTATCAGCGTCGTGCCGCCCGGGCCGCTGGCCAGGTCGATCCAGCCGCCGATCGTGGCGGCACGCTCGCGCAGGCCGCGGATGCCGAAGCTGCGCGCCTTGGCGAGGTCTTCGCCGCTCAGGCCGCGGCCGTTGTCGCTGACCTCGAGCGACATCACACCGCCGGCGATCGTGAGGTCCACGCCCACGCGGCTGGCCTGCGCATGCTTGGTGATGTTGGTCAGCGCTTCCTGCGCCATGCGGTAGGCCACCAGCGGCACGCCGGGCGGCAGCGACGGCAGCTCGTCGACGTTGCAGCGAAACACCGACTGCACGCCGCTGCGCTTCTCGAAGCGCTGCGTCATCCAGGCCACCGCCGCGATCAGGCCCTGGTCGAGGATGGCCGGGCGCAGGTTGTGCATGATCCGCTGGCTGGCCTCGATGGCATGGGCCACGGTCTCCAGCGCCTCCACCGCGCGCTGCGCCACCTCCGGATGGCGCGCGTTGCGCTCGATCCAGGCGAGGTCGAACTTGAGCGCGGTCAAGGAGCCTCCGACGTCGTCGTGGATCTCGCGCGCGATCGCGCTGCGCTCCTGCTCGATGGAGGCCTGCAGGTGCTGGGCCAGCTCGCGCGCGCGTTCCTCGCTCTCCTCCAGCGCCTCCACGGCCGCGCGCCGGGATCGCTGTGCCTCGGTGGCATCGATGGCATGCAGCATCGCCGGCACGAGGCGTGCCAGGTTGTTCTTCAACAGATAGTCGTTGGCGCCGTTGCGCATGGCCTGGACGGCCACGTCCTCGCCGATCTCGCCCGAAACGATGATGAAGGGCAGCAGCAGGTCGCCCGCGCGCAGGATCTCCAGCGCCATCAGGCCGGAAAAGCCGGGCAGGTTGAAGTCCGACAGGATCACGTCCCACGGCTCTTCGAGCGCGGCGATGTAGTCCGCCTCGGTTTCCACGCGCCGGGCGTCGGGCAAGAGCCCGCCGCGGCGCAGGTGGGCCAGGGTCAGCTCGTGGTCGAGCTCGGAGTCCTCCACATGCAGCACGCGCAGCCGCCGAAGCGCCTCGCTGTCGTTGGACATGGGGTTGCCGGACGGTTGTGCCATGTGGCCTTTTTGGGGTGAGTCGGCGCTGATTAGGGCCTGTTAACACACTGGGAGGGCACGCGCCGGGGGCAGGCGGGCCGCAGGGCAAGGCGCACACGAGGCCGCGTGCTTCCTGCACGCAACGAGTGTGCAACACCGCCCTGCGGCCCGCCTGCCCCCGGCCCGAAGGGTGATCTCAGCAAAGGGCCGCCAGCCGCGTTGCACGACTTGCGCAGGCGTCCAGCCTGCGCTGCGTCGCGCGCCTTGCTGGCGGCCCTTTGCTGAGTCACGCGTGCCCTCCCAGTGTGTTAACAGGCCCTAACCCTGAAACTGCTGGGTCTTTGGCCGCGTGATCGGCACACCGCAATGGTGCGCGCTCGCAAAAAATTCTAGCAACCCGGTCCCTTTCCATGGGGGCCCGGCTGCGCCAAGGCGTGCCCATCGCACTCCGGCGCCTTGCGAACGCCTGGAGCCCCGATGATGACAGCCACGCCCTTGCACGAACCGTCCAGCGCCCCGCCGCTGCTGATGGCGGCCGACTTGCAAGACCACCTGATGGCGGCGAACAACGATCTCGACCGCCTGCAGCGCCTGCTGTCGGACACCTGCGACGCCCTGCTCGCGAGTTTCCATGGCGCGCTGGCCGAGATCCCGCCCGAAGGCTGTGACCGATTGCGCACCGAGCTGCATGTGGCGGTGACCGCGCTGCAGTTCCAGGACATGGCTTCGCAGCTGATCCACCACACCCAGCAGCGCCTGCGCAGCTGCGCCGACCAGGTCGCCCAGCAGGCCTTCAGCGACGACGACGACGGCGACGAGCCCTATGTCGCCCCGGCGCCGCTGCGCCCGAACCCCGTCACCCAGGACGAGATGGACGCCGGCTCGATCGAGCTGTTCTGACCTCTTTCCGATTCAAGTTCGCGCGCCAGCCGCCGAAATCCCGTTCGACTTCCTACCCAAAGAGAGACCGCCCCATGCATTCCATCCTTGCCGTGGACGATTCGGCGTCGATGCGCCAGATGGTGTCCTTCACGCTGAAGAGCGCCGGCTTCCAGGTGACCGAGGCGGTCGACGGGCAGGACGCCTTCGACAAGGCCAACGGCCGCAACTTCGACCTGGTGCTGACCGACCAGAACATGCCCAAGCTCGACGGCATCGGCCTGACCAAGAAGCTGCGCGAACACCCGCAGTTCAAGGGCACGCCGATCCTGATCCTGACCACCGAGTCGAGCGACCAGATGAAGCAGGCCGGCCGCGCCGCAGGCGCCACCGGCTGGCTCGTGAAGCCCTTCGATCCGGCCAAGCTGATCGAAGTGATCCGCAAGGTCATCCGCTGAGGAACACGGTCATGGCCGAGATGAGCACCGAAAGCGCGAGCGCGGCAGCGGGCATCGACCTGTCGCAGTTCTACGCCGTCTTCTTCGAAGAGGCGGGCGAGAACCTCGAGCGCATGGAGCAGTTGCTGCTCGAACTCGACGTGGCCGCGGCCGACGACGAGGCCCTCAATGCGATCTTCCGCTGCGCCCACTCGATCAAGGGCGGCGCGGCGACCTTCGGTTTCGCCGACGTGGCGGAGCTGACCCACCAGATGGAGACGCTGCTCGACAAGCTGCGCCGCCACGAGCTGACGCCGACGGCCGCGATGGTCGACGTGCTGCTGGCCTCGGGCGATGCGCTGTCGTCGCAGCTCGCGCGCCACCAGGGCGCCGGCGGCGAGGCGGTCGACACCAGCGCGCTGCTGGCCGACATCCGTGCCTTCGTTGCGGGCGAGTCGCCCGAGGCGCGTGAACCGGCGGCTGCGGCTGCGGTCGCGGCCCCCGTCGCGGCCCCGGTCATGGACGCGCCGCTGCCCGAGCACGACGAGCCCGTCACGATCAAGGGCGAGCGCATCATCGAGCTGACGCTGGGCCCCTTGCCGCGTCCCGAAGTGGCGCAAAGCATCGTCGATCTCTTCAAGGAGATCACCGACCTCGGCTCGATCGAGGCGATCGACGGCGGCATGGCCCAGGACGGCCTGCGCCGCTTCAAGGTCATGACGCACAGCTCGGACAACGAGCTGCTCGATCTGTTCGGCTTCCACGTCGCTCGCGAGCAAGCGGTGCTGCGCCCCTGGGCCGGCGACCGCGTGAACCCGGGCTACGGCTTCTATCCCAAGGCCCCCGGCTCGCCGATCCAGGAAGAAGATCCCGGCTACGGCTTCTTCGACAACGCACCGGGCGCACCGGGCTCTGCCGCGGTGGTGACCACCGTCGGCGGCGGCGATGCGCCCAAGGCCGAGGCCGCCAAGCCCGCTGCCGCGCGCGAAGCCGCGGCCAAGCCGGCCGCCGCGCTGGAGTCGGCGACGCTGCGCGTCTCGGTCGAGAAGATCGACCAGCTGATCAACCTGATGGGCGAGCTCGTCATCACGCAGGCCATGCTGGCTCAGCACAGCCGCGAGCTCGATCCTGTCGCGCACCAGACCCTGGTGTCGGGCCTGACCGCGCTGGACCGCAACACCCGCGACCTGCAGGAAGCGGTGATGTCGATCCGCATGATTCCGATGCAGACGGTGTTCTCGCGCTTCCCGCGCATGCTGCGCGACCTCGCCGGCAAGCTGGGCAAGAAGGTCGAGCTGGTCACCGTCGGCGAAGCGACCGAGCTCGACAAGGGCCTGGTCGAGAAGATCACCGATCCGCTCACGCACCTGGTGCGCAACAGCTGCGACCACGGCATCGAGACGCCGGCCGAGCGCGTCGCCAAGGGCAAGCCCGAGACCGGCACGATCACGCTGGCAGCGAGCCACCAGGGCGGCAGCATCGTCATCGAGGTCAAGGACGACGGCAAGGGCCTGTCGCGCGAGAAGCTCTTGAAGAAGGCCCGCGAGCGCGGCCTGCATGCACCCGACACGCTGACCGATGGCGAGGTCTGGGGCTTGATCTTCGAACCGGGCTTCTCGACCGCCGAGGTCGTGACCGACGTGTCCGGCCGCGGTGTCGGCATGGACGTGGTCAAGAAGAACATCACCGCGCTGGGCGGCACGGTCGAGATCGACTCGGCCGAGGGCTACGGCATGCGCGTCGCGGTGCGACTGCCGCTGACGCTGGCCATCATGGACGGCATGAGCGTGGGTGTGGGCGACGAGTGCTACATCCTGCCGCTGGCCAGCGTGGTCGAGAGCTTCCTCGTCACCGAGGAAACGATCAAGACGATCGGCGGCAACGGCCGCGTGGTGCAGGTGCGCGAGGAGTACATGCCCGTCGTCGCGCTCGACGAGGTGTTCCAGGTGCCGCGTTTCGATCTCGACAAGTCGAGCTCGATCATGGTCGTCGTGGAAGCCGAAGGCACGCGCGTCGCGATGCTGGTCGACGAGCTGCTGGGACAACAGCAGGTCGTGGTGAAGAACCTCGAAGCCAACTACCGCAAGGTTCCCGATGTCTCGGGCGCCACCATCATGGGCGACGGCCGCGTCGCACTGATCCTCGACACCGGCTCGCTGGTGCGGGGTGCACGTCACTGAAGTCAATTTCAACAGAAGCACCGAGCGGCCGAAGAGTCGCATCGAAGCAGGGAGCCTCCGGTCTCGGACCGGTTTTGCAGTAACAAGGATCTCCATTGAAGCTGACTCAACTTCGCATCGGCGCGCGTCTTGGCGCCGGATTCGCCCTGGTGCTCGCGTTGGTGCTCGTGATGGCCGTCGTCGGTGTGTTCCAGCTGCGCACGATCAACAAGCTCAATGCCGAGCTCGGCCAGCTCAGCGACACGACGGCGCTGATCGATCGCTGGAAGGCATCGACCGCGCTGAACCTCTCGCGCGCGCTGACGATCGCCAAGTCCGGCTACCAGGCCGAGACGGTGGCCTACGTCTCGCCGCTGATGAAGTCGACCACCGAAGAGATCAACAAATTCCAGAAGGACCTGGAAACGCGCCTGGCCGACGGCGACTTCAAGCCGCTGCTCGAGGCGGTGGGTGAAAAGCGCAAGACCTACGTCGGCATCCGCGGCGAACTGGGTGAGCTGTTCAAGGCCGGCAAGGGCGCCGAGGCGCAGCCGCAAGTCGACACGCGCCTGGTGCCTGCTGCCGACGCCTATCTGAAGAGCATCGACGCGCTGTACGTAGCGGTCGATGGCCGGCTCGACACGGGCTCGGCCGAACTCGCCGGCCACGGCAACAAGGCGCAATGGCTCTTGGGCCTGCTGTCGCTGGGCGCGCTGGCCGTCGGTGCCGCGCTGGCCTGGGCGATGACGCGCTCGATCACGCAGCCGCTGGCCGGCGCCGTCGCGACCGCCGAGGCGATCGCCACCGGCGACCTGAGCCGCTCGCTGCCCAGCGCCGGCAAGGACGAGATCGGTGAACTGCTTCGCGCGCTCGGCGGCATGCAAGGCCACCTGCGCGAAACGGTCGCGGGCATCCGTGCCAGCACCGACAGCATCGGCACCGCATCGAACGAGATCGCGACCGGCAACCAGGATCTGTCGGCTCGTACCGAACAGACCGCGTCGAACCTCCAGCAGACGGCGTCGTCGATGGAGCAGCTCACCGGCACGGTGAAGCAGACCGCCGACTCGGCGCGCACCGCGAACCAGCTCGCCTCTTCCGCTTCGGAATCGGCGGCCAAGGGCGGCGCAGTCGTCGCGCAAGTGGTCTCGACGATGGACGAGATCAATGCCTCGTCGAAGAAGATCGTCGACATCATCGGTGTCATCGACGGCATCGCGTTCCAGACCAACATCCTCGCGCTGAACGCCGCGGTTGAAGCCGCGCGTGCCGGCGAACAAGGCCGCGGTTTCGCGGTCGTGGCTTCGGAAGTGCGCAGCCTGGCGCAGCGCAGCGCCAACGCCGCCAAGGAGATCAAGACGCTGATCGGCGCCTCGGTCGAGAAGGTGGATTCGGGCGCGAAGCTGGTGCAAGACGCCGGTGGCGCGATGAGCGAGATCGTGGCCTCGGTGCGCCGCGTGAGCGACATCATCGGCGAGATCACCGCTGCCGCGGCCGAGCAATCGGACGGCATCGGCCAGGTCAACACCGCCGTGACCAACCTCGACCAGATGACGCAGCAAAACGCCGCGCTGGTCGAAGAAAGCGCCGCCGCGGCCGAAAGCCTGCGTGAACAGGCCCAGCAACTGATCGCCGCCGTCTCGAGCTTCAAGCTCGACGACACGCCCGCCTACATGCATTGATTTGCGCAGGGAAGAGAGAACCGACATGGACATGATTCACGACGCCACCCAGGTGGCCCGCCACGAAGCCGCCCGCCAGCAAGGCACCGCCAACGCGCCGGGTCGCGAGTACCTGAGCTTTCGTCTCGGCGCCGAGGAATACGGCATCGACATCCTCAAGGTCCAGGAGATCCGTTCCTACGAAGCGCCCACGCGCATCGCCAACGCCCCCGGCTTCCTCAAGGGCGTGATCAACCTGCGCGGCGTGATCGTTCCGGTCATCGACCTGCGCGTGAAGTTCGGCTGCGCCGACGAGGTCACCCCGATCACCGCCGTGGTCGTGCTGAGCGTGCGTGGCCGCATCGTCGGTGCCGTCGTCGACTCGGTCAGCGACGTGCTCGAGCTGCCCAACGAGGCCATCAAGCCCGCGCCGCAGATGGGCACCCTGGTCGACACCAGCTTCCTGCTGGGCATTGCCAACGTCGCCGAACGCATGCTGATCCTGCTGGACATCGAATCGCTGATGTCCTCCGAAGAACTCGGCGTCATCGACGCCAGCGCCTGATCCCTGCCCACGAGCATCGCCCCAGATACAAGGGACCCGTGAGATGGACATGAACCGCATCCGCGTCAGCACCAAGCTTTGGTTGGTGATGGCCGTCAACATCGTCGCGCTGCTGGGGCTGATCAGCTTCGCGGCGTGGCGCTCGAGCGCCACGCAGGCGCGCAGCGACGCCGCGCTGGGCGCCACCGACACCAAGATCCAGGCCGCGGCGCAGTGGTCGCGCATGACCGAGTCGGCCGTGCTGCGCGTGCGCGCGATGGCGATCTCGCCGGATCCCGCGCTCGGTGCCGCGTTCAAGGACGAGGTGCCGGCCATCATCGCGGACATCAACAAGATCCAGAAGGCCTTGCTCGAGATGGATCTCAGCGAGGCCGACCGCGCGCAGATCGCCAAGGTCGGCGAGCTGCGCAAGGACGTGCTGGCCAGCGACGCGAAGATGAAGAAGCTGCGCGCCGACGGCCAGCAAGACGCCGCGCGCGCCGAGCTCGACAAGGTCTTCACGCCCGCCGTGGCGCTCTACATGGGGGCGCTGCAGGACTTCGTGAAGCTGCAGGAACGGCATGCGGTCGAAGTGCGCGAGGCGTTTTCCGCCGAGCGCCGCACCACCGTGACGATCGCCGGCATCGTGGTGCTGTTCGTCGTGGCCTGCATGGTGGCCTGCTCGTTCGCGCTGCTGCGCACGATCCGCCGCCCGCTCGAAGAAGCGATTGCCGCGTCGAACCGCATCGCGCAGGGCGACCTCGAGACGCGCATCGACACCTCGCGCGGCGACGAGTTCGGCCAGATGATGGCCGCGATCGAAGCGATGCGTCAGCGCCTGACGCAGACCATCGGCCAGGTGCGCCAGTCGGTCGAGTCGATCTCGACCGCGAGCACCGAGATCGCGACCGGCAACCAGGACCTGTCGGCGCGTACCGAACAGACCGCGTCGAACCTCCAGCAGACGGCGTCGTCGATGGAGCAGCTCACGGGCACCGTCAAGCAGACGGCTGATTCGGCGCGCACGGCGAACCAGCTCGCCTCTTCCGCTTCTGAATCGGCGGCCAAGGGCGGCGCAGTCGTCGCGCAAGTGGTCTCGACGATGGACGAGATCAATGCCTCGTCGAAGAAGATCGTCGACATCATCGGTGTCATCGACGGCATCGCGTTCCAGACCAACATCCTCGCGCTGAACGCCGCGGTTGAAGCCGCGCGTGCCGGCGAACAAGGCCGCGGTTTCGCGGTCGTGGCTTCGGAAGTGCGCAGCCTGGCGCAGCGCAGCGCCAACGCCGCCAAGGAGATCAAGACGCTGATCGGCGCCTCGGTCGAGAAGGTGGATTCGGGCGCGAAGCTGGTGCAAGACGCCGGTGGCGCGATGAGCGAGATCGTGGCCTCGGTGCGCCGCGTGAGCGACATCATCGGCGAGATCACCGCGGCCTCGGCCGAGCAATCGGACGGCATCGGCCAGGTCAACACCGCGGTCACCCACCTCGACCAGATGACGCAGCAAAACGCCGCGCTGGTCGAGGAAAGCGCCGCCGCGGCCGAGAGCCTGAAGGAACAGGCGCAGCGCCTGGCCCAGGCCGTCGCAGCGTTTCGCATCGAGCAGGCCCAGGCCCATGCGCATGCGCAGTTCCAGGCCAAGGCGGTGATCGCGAAGGCAGCCGCGCCCGTGACCGCCACGGCGGCAAAGCCGGCAGCGAAGCCGGCTGCCAAGCCGATCGCCGCGAAGGCCAGGCCGGTCGTCGCGCCCGCGCCGGTGAAGCAAGCCCCCGCACCGGCCCCGGCCGCTGCGCCGAACGACGACGACTGGACCACCTTCTAGGTCCGCTTCGCCGCTGCCGCCGCCCTCGCGGCGGCGGCCGCTTCCATTCACGCTCGAGGCAGTACGAGATGAGCAGTCTTCTTTCGCTGATGCGTCACTACACGATCCGCCTGCGCATGGTCGGCGCCATCGGCACCGTGTTGCTGCTGCTGGCCATGGTCGGCGGCGCGGGCCTGTTCGGCATGTTCCGCATCCAGGGCATCAATGCCGACTTCGCCGAGAACACGGTCACCGAAGCGGGCGAACTCGCCGAGCTGCGCAGCGCCCTGGGCGACCTGCGCCGCTTCGAGAAGGACATGCTGCTGAACTACGACAACCCCGAGTCGGTGCTGAAGTACAAGAAGCAGTGGCAGGCCTCGCTGGACAAGACCAACAAGCTGACCGCCTCGATGCTCGAAGGCGAGGAAGACATCGACAACCCCATCCTGCGCAAGCTGCAGCCGCAGATCGCCACCTACGAGCAGAAGATCGCACCGGTGATGCGCCAGCTCGAGGCCAGCGGCTACGACAGCGCCTCGGTCGCCAACCGCATGCTCGCGCCCGCCAAGGAAGCGATCCACGAGGCCGAGAAGCTTGTCGTCGAGCTGAACCAGGCACTGGCGCAGGAAGCCAAAGAGTCGCAGGCCCAGACCGCCGCCGCGGTGAGCAGCACCGTGCTGCTGTTCGGCGCGGCCGTGCTGGTCGCGGTGCTGATCGTCGTGCCGCTGACGCTGGCCAACATGAGCTCGATCTGCCGCCCGCTCGACGAGGCGCGCGAGTTCGCCGACGCGATCGCCGCCGGCGACCTGTCGCGCCAGACGCAGGTCGATGGCCGCGACGAGACCGCGGCGCTGCAGCGCTCGCTGATCGCGATGCAGCAGTCGCTGCGCGGCATGGTCGGCCAGGTGCGTCAGAGCAGCGATTCGATCGCGACCGCGTCGAGCCAGATCGCCAGCGGCAACCAGGATCTGTCGGCGCGTACCGAACAGACCGCGTCGAACCTCCAGCAGACGGCGTCGTCGATGGAGCAGCTGACCGGCACCGTCAAGCAGACCGCCGACTCGGCGCGCACGGCGAACCAGCTGGCTTCCTCCGCTTCGGAATCCGCCGCGAAGGGCGGCGCGGTCGTTGCGCAGGTGGTCTCGACGATGGACGAGATCAATGCCTCGTCGAAGAAGATCGTCGACATCATCGGCGTCATCGACGGCATCGCGTTCCAGACCAACATCCTCGCG
>Ga0315910_10002729_pt1 | contig 15297 bp, 13 predicted proteins | sample EdamamesoilMG_FD_204470 | JGI IMG/M metagenome (GOLD analysis project Ga0315910, IMG submission 204470) | Garden soil microbial communities collected in Santa Monica, California, United States - Edamame soil | ecosystem: Environmental > Terrestrial > Soil > Garden | place: USA: California...
CGCCGCCGAACTTCGTCGACAGCACCGTCGTGATCGCCGCCGTCAGCGTCGTCTTGCCATGGTCCACGTGACCAATCGTGCCCACGTTCACGTGCGGCTTGGTCCGCTCAAACTTGCCTTTTGCCATCTCGATCTCCTGACGGTCGGAACGGTCGCTGAATCAATCGGGTTGTGGTGCCCATGGCGCGGATCGAACGCGCGACCTCTCCCTTACCAAGGGAGTGCTCTACCACTGAGCCACATGGGCATCGACACGGGTCTGCACATCGCTGCTGCACAAACCGCTGTCGACCACAACTTCTCAAGCACGATCAAGCACGAACCACTGGAGCGGGAGACGGGAATCGAACCCGCGTCATCAGCTTGGAAGGCTGGGGTTCTGCCATTGAACTACTCCCGCACTCAGACAACCCGGCTCGCGCTGCTCTTGCTCGCACTTCGTCCTGTCTAACTACTTTCTTCGCTTGGTGGAGGAGGCTGGATTCGAACCAGCGTAGGCGTAAGCCAACAGATTTACAGTCTGCCCCCTTTAGCCACTCGGGCACCCCTCCGTGGCGAAGAACTCGAAAGTGTAGCAGCGTCAGGCACCCACTGCCAAGCCCCGGCAGTCTTTCCGACTGCGTGGATGCCTCCCGCCCTGGCCTCAACTGGTATGGATACCGGCCCCGGCGCGTGGATTGCCACCATCCCCCTCTAACAGAGTGTGTTCGGGCTTTCCCGAGCCCGGACAGGCGAGCAGACCAATTGACCCGTTGGTCTCTCTGGTACTACACTGGTATCAGACCATGAACCAACCACTGGCCACAGCCCTGACCGAGCGCGCCGCGTCGGCCGCCTACCTCGTCGGCATCGACGGCGGCGGCACCGGCACACGCGCCCGGCTGCTGAGCGCCGACGGCACGCGGCTGGGCGACGGCGAAGCCGGCCCTTCGGGGCTCGGGCAAGGCATCGACCAGGCCTGGACCCATGTGCGCCAAGCGGTCGACCAGGCCTTCCGCGCCGCCGGGATCGAGCCGGCGCTGCCGCACGCGATCGCTGTCGGCATGGGCCTGGCCGGCGTGGAGCTGACGCCACTGCGCCAGCGCTTCCTGCGCTGTGCGCCGGGCTATGCCGCGCTGGCACTCGATTCCGATGCCCACACCGCCGTGCTCGGCGCCCACGGCGGCAAGCCGGGCGTGGTCGTCGCGGCCGGCACCGGCAGCGTCGGCGAGGCGCTGCATTCCGACGGCAAGCGCGTGACCGCGGGCGGCTGGGGCTTCGCGATCGGCGACGAAGGCAGCGGCGCATGGCTCGGCCTGCGCGCAATGCGCCTGGTGCACCGCGCGCTCGACGGCCGCGCCGACGCCGGCCCGCTGGCGCGCGCATTGATGTCACGCTGCGGCGCCGACCGCGAGGCCCTGCTGTCCTGGGCCGGCCATTCGAGCCAGCACGCCCACGCGGCGCTCGCGCCGCTGGTGTTCGACCACGAAGAGGTCGATCCTGCCGCCGCCGCGCTGATCGCCGATGCGGTCGACGCGCTCGAGGAACTCGCCGCCGCGCTCGATCCATCGGGCGAGCTGCCGCTGGTGATCGCCGGCAGCATCGGCCGCCGTCTCGAGTCGCGCCTGACGCCGCGCACCCGCGCGCGCTGCGTTGCGCCGGTGGGCGACGCCGCCGACGGCGCGCTGACCCTGATCCGCCAAACCCTTGCGGAGCTCAATCCTTGAACGACGCCACTAGCGGCAAGCTGCTGCGCTTCGAGTTCCAGCCTGACGTCAGCGCGTCGTCGCCGCTGTACGTGCAGCTGGCGCAGACGCTGTCCAACGCGATCCGCGAGGGCCGCTACCAGACCAACGAGGCGCTGCCGTCGGAGCGCATCCTGTCGGAGTCGCTCGGCCTGTCGCGCGTGACGGCGCGCAAGGCGATCGACCAGCTGGTCGAGCTCGGCCTGGTGGTGCGCCGGCAGGGCTCGGGCAACTACATCGCGCCCAAGCTCGAGCAGCCGCTGTCGCGCCTGACCAGCTTCTCGGAAGAGCTGCAGCAGCGCGGCTTTCGCCCGTCGTCGCGCTGGCTTTCGCGCGCGCTGACCGCGGCCACGCCCGACGAGCAGTTGAGCCTGGGCCTGTCGCCCGGCACGCGCGTCGCGCGGCTCGAGCGATTGCGGCTGGCCGACGACGTCGTGATGGCCTATGAAGTAAGCGTGCTGCCCGGCGACGTGCTGTCCGAGCCGACGCAGGTCGACGCCTCGCTCTACGAGTACCTGCGCGGCCGCGGCAAGGAGCCTGTGCGCGCGCTGCAGCACATCCGCGCGATGAACGCCGACGCCAAGCTCTCCGACTTGCTGCAGGTGCCTGCCGGCCAGGCGCTGCTGTTCATCACGCGCGCCGGCTACCTGGCCTCGGGCCAGGCCGTCGAGCTGACCCATTCCTATTGCCGAAGCGACTACTACGGGTTCGTCGCGGAGATGAGGCGCGAACCGTGAGCCTGCAACGCATCGAGGGCAGCATCCTCACGCCCAGGGGCTTCATCCGCGGCGCGCTGAGCCATCGCGACGGCCGCGTCGTCGCGATCGAGGGCACGCCGGTCGGCGAGGCGCAGGCGCGCAGCGATCGCGCACCGCTGGTGCTGCCGGGCTTCATCGACAACCACGTGCATGGCGGCGGCGGTGCCGACACGATGGAAGCCGGCGACGCGATCTCGCACATCGCCCGCATGCACGCGCGCCACGGCACGACCGCGCTGCTGGCGACGACGATGACCGCGCCGCTGGCGGAGATCGCCGCCGCGATGGCCGCGCTCGGCCCGGCCTGCCGCACGCGACCGGCGGGCAGCGCGCGCGTGATGGGCGTGCACCTCGAAGGTCCATACATCAGCCCCGACAAGCTCGGCGCCCAGCCCGACTTCGCGCGCCCGGCGTCGATCGACGAGGTGCTCGAGCTGCATGCGCTCGCGCCGATCCGCCTGATCACGCTCGCGCCCGAGTTGCCCGGCAACCTCGATCTGATCGAACCGCTGCGCGCACAAGGCTTTCGCGTCCAGATCGGCCACACGACCGGCAGCTATGAAGACGGCGTCGCCGCGCTCGATCGCGGCGCGGCCGGCTTCACGCACCTGTTCAATGCGATGAGCGGCATGCACCACCGCGCGCCGGGCATGGTCGGCGCGGCGCTCGCGCATGCGCGCTATTCCGAGATCATTCCGGACCTGCTGCACGTGCATCCGGGCGCGATCCGCGCCGCGCTGCGTGCCGTGCCCTGCCTGTTCTGCGTGACCGACTCGACCGCCGCCGCCGGCATGCCCGACGGCGACTACAAGCTCGGCCGCCATCTCGTCACCAAGTGCCTGGGCGGCGTGCGCCTGCCCGACGGCACGCTCGCCGGCAGCACGCTGACGATGGACCAGGCGCTGCGCAACCTGGTGAGCCTGGGCCTGTCGCTCGACGAGGCCAGCAAGCGCTGCTCCACCCATGCGGCCGACTACCTCGGCGTCGCCGAGCGCGGCCGCCTCGCCCAGGGCACGCACGCCGACATCGTCGTGCTCGATGGCGACCTGCAACTGCAACGTGTGATCGTCGAAGGAGAAGAGATTGACCTCGCGCATGCTTGAGGAGGCGAGCCATGCCCCCGAGGCCATCGCCCGCCTGCTGGCAGAAGATGCCGACGCCTATGCGTCGCTCGGCGCGGGTCTGCGCGCATCGCCGCCGATCTCGCTGCTGACGGTCGCGCGCGGCAGCTCCGATCACGCCGCGCACTACATGGCCTACCTGATCATGGCGCGCCTCGGCCGGCTGGTGACCTCGCTGCCGATGTCGCTGATCACGCTGTACCAGTCGCGCATCGTATGCGACGGCCTGGTGTCGATGGCCTTCTCGCAATCGGGCCAGAGCCCGGATCTCGTCGCGCCGACGCGCTTCTTTCGCGCCGGCGGCGCGCGCACCGTGGCCTTCGTCAACGACCCGGCCTCGCCGCTCGCACAGGCTTCGCAGTGGGTGTTCCCGCTGCATGCCGGCGCCGAGCAGAGCGTCGCGGCGACCAAGAGCTATATCGCGCAACTCGTCGCCGGCGCGCGCGTCACCGCCGCGTGGCAGGACGACGCCGCGCTGCAGCGCGCGATCGAAGGCCTGCCGACCGTGCTCGAGCAGGCCGCGCAGCAGCGCTGGCAGCCGGCGATCGATGCGCTGGCGGGCGCCGACAAGCTGTTCGTGATCGGCCGAGGCACCGGCCTCGCGATCGCGATGGAAGCCGCGCTCAAGTTCAAGGAAACCTGCGGCATCCAGGCCGAGGCCTTCTCGGGCGCCGAGGTCAAGCACGGCCCGATGGCGCTGGTCGAGCAGGGTTATCCGCTGCTGGTGTTCGCGCCGCGCGGCCCGGCCCATCACGGCCTGCTCGCACTGGCCGACGAGATGCGACAGCGCGGCGCGCGCGTGCTGCTGGCCGCACCGGCGGGCACGCCGGGCTGCGAGCTGCCGCTGGTGGCCACGGGTGCCGAGGACCTCGATCCGATCGCGGCGATCCAGAGCTTCTATCCGATGGTCGAGGCGCTGGCGCGTGCGCGCGGGCTCGATCCGGATCGTCCGCGTCACCTGGCCAAGGTCACTCGTACGCAATGAGCGCCGAGACGCTGCACGCCGGCCATCTGGTGATGGTCGACATCGAGGGCAAGTCGCTCGATGCCGCGACCGCCGAGTTCCTGCGCGCGAATCAGGTTCGCGCGGTGTGCCTGTTTCGCAAGAACCTCGGCAACGAGGCCGAGGTGCGCCGCCTCGTCGCCGACTTGCGCGAGGTGATGGGCCCGAAGGCGCTGATCGGCATCGACCAGGAAGGCGGCTCGGTCGCGCGTGCGACCTTCCTGCCGCAGGCGCCCGCTGCCATGGCGCTGGGCACCGCCAATGACGAAGCGCTGGCCGAGCAGGTCGGCGCCGCGGTCGCGCGTGGCTTGCGCGGATTGGGCATCAACTGGAACTTCGCGCCGGTGCTCGACGTGAACAACAACCCGGCCAATCCGGTGATCGCCGAGCGCAGCTTCGGCGAGGATCCGCAGCGCGTCACGCGCCTGGCCGGCGCCTGGATGCGCGGCTCGCTGCGCGAGGGCGTGGCCTGTTGCGTCAAGCACTTCCCCGGCCACGGCGACACGCATGTCGACTCGCACCATGCGCTGCCGACGGTCGACAAGTCGCTGGCCGAACTCGAAGCGCTCGAACTGATTCCCTTTCGCGCGCTGGCCGATCAGGCACCGGCCGTGATGACCGCGCACATCGTCTATCCGCAGCTCGATGCCGAGCATCCGGCGACGCTGTCGCGCACGGTGTTGACCGGCATCCTGCGCGAGCGCATCGGCTACCGCGGCGTCGTGATCACCGATGCGCTGATGATGAAGGCGATCCACGATCGCTACGGCCATGCACGCGCCGCGGTGCTCGCGCTGCAGGCCGGCGCCGATCTCGTGCTCGCGCAAGGCAGCCGCGAGGAGCAGGCGCAGGCGCTGGACGCGGTCGCGCAGGCGATCGAGCACGGCACGCTGCCGCTGGCACGCGCTCATGAAGCGCGAGCACGTATCGATGCGCTGGCCGAGCGCTATCCGATCGATGCGCGCCCCTACGATGCCGCGCAGCACGACGCCGACGACGCGCTGATGCGCAGCGCCTGGGCTCGCGGCCTGGTGGCGATCGGCGGCGCGCAGCCGCCCCGGCGCGAGCAGCCGATTCGCGTCGTCACGCAGCGCGCGGTGCCCGGCGACGGCGTCTCCGAATCCGGCCCCGGCGGCGAGCTGGTGCGCGCGCTGTTTCGCGGCTTCGACGATGTCGAGGTCGTGCAGGTCGATTCGCTGACCGCGCTCGACGCCACGCAGCTGCCGCGCGACGGCCGCCTGCTCGTGCTCGCGTCGAACCATCGCGCGCGCTACGGCGCCCATGCAGTCGCATGGCGGCCCGACCTGCACCTGGCCTTGTGGAATCCGTTCCAGGTGCTCGACATCGCCGCGCCCGCGGTCGTGACCTGGGGCTATGGCGACGGCGCCTTCGCCGCGCTGCGCGAATGGCTCGAGGGCCGGCTGCAAGCGCAGCAGACAGCGCCGGTCGCGCTCTCGCCGCGCACCCACTGATCCGACGAAAGCACCCGACGTGGCCAACGATTCTTCTCGCTCGCCGATCCGCTGGGTGCCCAGCCTCTACTTCGCGCAGGGGCTGCAGTTCTTCGTCGTGATGCTGATCGCCGGGCTGATGTTCAAGAGCCTGGGCGTCGGCAACGACCAGATTGCGCGCTGGACCGGCGTGCTGGGCCTGGCCTGGGCCTTCAAGCCGCTGTGGAGCCCGTTTCTCGAGATCGCGCGCAGCAAGAAGCTGATCGTCGTCGCGATGCAGTTCACCGGCGCGGCGAGCCTGGCGCTGATCGCGCTCGCACTGCAATTGCCGATGTGGTTCGCGGCCTGCATCGCGGTGCTGTTCGTGCTGGCCTATGCCTCGGCGACGCACGACATCGCCTGCGACGGCCTCTACATGGCCTCGCTCGACGCGCGCCAGCAAGCCGCCTATGCCGGCTGGCAAGGCGCCTTCTTCAATGCCAGCAAGTTCCTCACGCTCGGCGGCCTGCTGGTGCTGGCCGGGCATCTGGAAAAGACCGTCGGCGCGCACAACGCCTGGTCGATCATCTTCGCGCTGCTGGCGGTGCTGCTGGCCGGCATCGCGGCCTACAACGCATGGCGCCTGCCCGGCACGCTCAACACCGAGCACAGCGACCTCGGCTTCGCGGGCGTCGCGCGCACGCTGCGCGAGGTGGTGGCCGATTTCTTCGCCAAGCGCGGCATCTGGCTGATGATCCTGTTCATCGTGCTGTTTCGCGCCGCCGAAGGCCAGGTGCAGACGATCGGCCCGCTGTTCATGCTCGAGGCGCGCGACAAGGGCGGCCTGGGCCTCACGACCGATCAGATCGGCATCGTCTACGGCACGGCCGGCACACTGGCGTTTCTCATCGGCAGCATCCTCGGCGGCTACTTCACGTCGTGGCTGGGCTTGAAGCGCGCGATGCCCTTCCTGATCTTCGGCATGTGGGTGCCCAACCTCGTGTTCACCTGGCTGGCCTACGTAATGCCGAGCGATCTCTCGACGATCGGCGCGGCGGTCAGCCTCGAGATGTTCGGCTACGGCTTCGGCTTCGTCGGCATGATCCTGTTCATCATGCAGGCCGTGGCACCGGGTCGCTTCCAGACCGCGCACTACGCGCTCGGCTCGGGCGTGATGCAGCTGGGCTTCATCCTCTCGAAGACCGTCAGCGGCGACATCCAGCTCGCGATGGGCTATCGCGACTTCTTCGTCTGGACCATCGCCTGCGGCGTGCCGGTGCTGCTCTTGATGTGGTTCGTGCGCATGCCGGGCCGCGAAGCGGCTGCAAGCGACAGCGCCGCCACGCAGCCGGCGCAGGCCTGATGCGCCGCGCACTGTTCGCGCTCCTGCTGCTCGCGGCCTGCGGCCTGGCGAGCGCGCGTGACGCGCGCGACGCGCTGCTGTTCGACGACTTCAGCTACGACAAGGCCTCGGCGCTCGCGCAAGGCGGCTGGACGATCCGCTCGCACGCGGGCCATCCCGGCGTGCCGGGCGCGCGCTGGGATCCGGCCGGCATCGCGCTCGTCGACGATCCCGATCGCGCCGGCAACCGCCTGCTGCGCCTCACCGCCCGCACCGACGGCACGCCGCAAGGCACCGCGCAGGCCCAGCTGTGCCACGCGCGCAAGTACCTGCGCGGCACCTACGCGGCGCGCATCCGCTTTCGCGATGCGCCGCTCGCCGGCGTCGACGGCGACCCGGTGATCCAGACCTTCTATGCGATCGCGCCGCTGGCGCACGACTTCGATCCGAACTTCAGCGAGGTCGACTGGGAGTACCTGCCCAACGGCGGCTGGGGCGCCGAGGCGACGCGCATGTATGCGATCTCGTGGCAGACGGTGCGCATCGAGCCCTGGCTGGCGCTCAACTCCGAGCAGCAGATCGCCGGCTCGCACGAGGGCTGGCGCACGCTCGTGATGCAGGTCGACGAGCACGCGGTGCGCATGTTCGTCGACGGCCGCGAGGTCGCGCGCCACACCGGCCGCAACGTGCCGGTGGTGCCCTTGTCGATCAACTTCAACCTGTGGTTCTCGCCCGGCGGCCTGCTCGCGCCGACAACCGAGCCGCGCATCTGGCAGCAGGACGTCGACTGGGTGATGCATGTGCGCGGCCGCAATCTCGCGCCCGTCGAGATCGAGGCCGAGGTCAGGCGACTGCGCAAGCGCGGCGTCGCGCGCCAGGACAACGTGCCGCCCAACGATCCGCCGCTGGCCAGCGACTGCAGCTTCTAGCTAGCTCGCCGCCAGCTCGGCGACGAAGTCGTAGGTGTCGCCGCGGTAGAACGACTGGCACAGCTCGACCGCGCGGCCATCGCGCAGAAAGCCCAGCCGTTCGACCAGCAGGCCGGCATCGCCCGGCTTGGCCAGCAGCAGCCTGGCCTGCTCCTCGTCGAGCAGCAGCGCGCGCAGTCGCTGAAGCGCGCGCACCGGACGGTTGCCCACGCGCTCGAGCGCGTCGTACAACGAGGTGTCGACGCCCTCGATGCCCTGCGGCAGCAAGCCTGCAACCACGGTCGCGTACTCGAGCGCCATCGGCGCGTTGTCGGCGTAGCGCAGCCGGTGGAAGCGATAGACCAGCGTTCCGGGGCTCAGCGCCAGCTTCATCGACTCTTCCGGCGAAACCGTGCCCTCGGACTTGCGCAGCCATTCGCTGTGCGGCGAGCGCCCGCGCGCGCGCATGTCTTCGGAAAACGACGTCAGCTTGGCGAAGTTCTTGTCGATGCGCGCGCAGACGAAGTTGCCCGAGCCCTGGCGGCTGACCAGCAGGCCCTCCTGCGTCAGGCCGTCGATCGCCTTGCGCACGGTGATGCGCGAGACGCCCAGGTCGGCCGCCAGCTGCCGCTCCGACGGCAGCGCGTCCTCCGGTCCCAGCACGCGATGGTCGATCGCCTCGCGCAGCGCGCGCTGCAGCTGCTGGTACAGCGGCAGCGCGTCGTCCGGATCCAGCGACCGCAAGGTCTGGGCGAGCGATTTCATTCGGGCGGGACTGGTCCTGTTGGCGGGCTAGGGAGCGCACCCAAATAATACCAATGCAGCGCCAGCGTGCGGACCGCGGCACCTTCGGCGTGCATCCGGCCGCTCCGGTGGGCCCGCTTCGGCTTCGCGGCAGCTCGCGCCGCCCCCTGAGATGAGGGCCTTCGAGGCTTTCAAGCCCACCAGCCCCGCGTTTTCACTAACTGGTAGCTAATTGGCATTGGCTGGTACTCTGTTGGCACGCCAAAGGACCACATTGGCACGCATCTTGGTAGTACCAGTTGACCCGACTGGTTCTACCGGCGGTGAGCAAGGGTTTCAAGGTTCAACAGGAGGAGTACCCCCGTGTGCCGCGCACACCGGCAGCGGGGGACCGTCGTCATCACGGCCGGCGCGACAAGCCACAGGCCTTAACCGAAGAGGTGAGCAATGAAGTGCAAGCACACACCCGTCGCATCGGCCGTGGCGCTGATGCTGATGAGCGCGGCCTGGGCCGTTCACGCCCAGCAGGCCGCGACACCGCCGGCGGCGCCCGCGTCGGCCGCCGAGAGCCAGACCGAGCAGCCGGCCAAGAAGGCATCGCCCGATAGCACCAAGCTCGAGACCGTGACCGTGACCGGCATTCGCGGCTCGCTGCAGCAGTCGATCAACGCGAAGCGCAATGCCGATTCGGTGGTCGAAGTAATCACCGCCGAGGACATCGGCAAGATGCCCGACAAGAACGTCGCCGACTCGCTGCAGCGCGTTCCTGGCGTCACGATCAGCGCGGCCAGCGCCAGCGAAGGCGGCTTCGACGAGAACGACCGCGTCAGCCTGCGCGGCACCAATCCCAGCCTCACACAAACGACGATCAACGGCCACATGGTGGCCTCGGGCGACTGGTTCGTGCTGAACCAGGTCGGCACCGTCGGCCGCAGCGTCAGCTACTCGCTGCTGCCGTCCGAGATGGTCGGACAGGTCGTCGTGCGCAAGAGCGCGACCGCCGACGTGGTCGAAGGCGGCGCGGCCGGCTCGGTCGACATCCTGACGCGTCGTCCGCTCGACTTCCGCAAGTCGCTGACGGTCGAGGCCGCGGTCGGCGCGGTCTATGCGGACCTGCCCGGCGAGACCGATCCGCAGTTCAACGGCCTGATCAACTGGAAGAACGAGGAAGGCAACGCCGGCCTGCTGTTCCAGGTCTTCTCGGAGAAGCGTCACCTGCGCCGCGACGGCCAGGAGATGCTCGGCTACGAGCAGATCGCCGCCGGCAGCGCGATCGCGCTGAGCAACCCCGATCTCGCGGGCGTCTACTACCCGCGCGCGATCGGCTCGGCGCTGTTCGAGCAGGTGCGCGAACGCCAGGGCGGCATGATCGATGCACAGATCAAGCCGACCAACGACGTCACGCTCGGGCTGAACGGCTTTGTCTCCCGGATGAAGGCCGACAACATCAACCGCAACTTCCTGGTGTGGCCCGCGCAGATCCTGCGCCAGGGCGCCGGCTTGGCGCCTCTGCCCGGCTACACGGTGCGCAACAACACGCTGGTCGCGGCCGACTTCGCGGCCGTCGACGGCCAGACCTACGGCATCTACGACCAGATCTCGCGTCCGGGCGCCGAGTCGGAAACCAAGTTCTTCAACCTCAGCGGCAAGTGGCTCGCCAATGACCGCCTGAGCTTCGGCGGCCAGCTCGGCAAGTCGACCGGCAAGGGCGAGACGCCGGAGCAGGCGCTGTTCTCGGCACTGGTGCGCGGCAGCGGCGCGGGCTACCAGCTGCGCGGCGCCGGCAACGGCGCCAACGCCAACATCGGCACCGCCGATCCCTCGCAGCCGAACGTGGTGTCGGCGCTGGACTGGATCTACGGCGCCAGCCCGGCCAAGACCCGGGACGAGGAGAAGTGGGGCCAGGTCGACGGCGAGTACGCGGTCGAGTCCGGCGCCTTCAGCTCGATCAAGTTCGGCCTGCGCCGCGCCGAGCACAAGCGCGCGAGCTCGGCCGTCGGCCAGGGCCCGCTCGGCTCGACCGACCCGACCGATCCGGACAGCGCTTTCAACCCGGCCAACTTCCCGGCCTGGGGCGGCGGCCACTATCCGGGCGACTTCGGCAACGGCTTGGGCGGCAGCTTCCCGAAGAACATCTTCATCATCAATCCGGGCACGCTCAACGCCTGGGGTGCGCAGTACTCGAACCGCGATCCGGTCACGCGCCGCAACTGGACGGCCGAGTTCTCGCTCAAGGAGACCAACACCGCCGCCTACCTGATGGGCAACTTCGAGGGCAAGGGCTGGAGCGGCAACGCCGGCGTGCGCATCGTGCGCACCGAGGAAGACGTGCTGTCCAACCTGTCGTGCGTGATCGACCCGGCCAACCCGGACAACAGCAACTGCCCGACCGACGCGATCACCACCTCCGCCTTCGGCCCGTTCTACCAGCGGCACATCAAGAACACCTACACCGACGTGCTACCCAGCGCCAACCTGCGCTACGACATCACGCAGGACGTGGTAGGCCGCCTCGCGGCGTCGCGCACGATGGCTCGTCCGGACTACAGCTCGCTCGGCGGCGCCGTCACGCTCAACGACACGCTGCGCACCGGCAGCGGTGGCAACCCGAACCTCAAGCCGATCATCTCGACCAACTTCGATGCGTCGGTCGAGTGGTACTTCGCGCCGCGTTCGCTGGCGCAAGCGGGTCTGTTCTACATGGACCTGAAGAACTACGTCAGCTATGGCGTCTCGCAGCAGACCTACCTCGACGACCGCACCGACACCTACGAGACCTACGACATCACCTCGCCGATCAACAGCAACGGCAAGGTCAAGGGCATCGAGCTGGCCTGGCAGCAGCCGATCTGGGGCAACTTCGGCGCGCTGGTGAACTACACCTACGCCGACGGCGAGGAAGACGGCGGCGGCCCGCTGGTGGGCATGTCGAAGAACACCTACAACATCGTCGGCTACTACGAGGACGACCGCTTCAACGCACGCCTGGCCTACAACTACCGCTCGTCGTTCTACAACGGCCTGGACCGCAGCTCGGCCCAGTATCAGGATGACGTCGGCGTGCTGGCGGCCTCGTTCGGCGTGAAGATCAACGACACCTTCAGCGTGTCGCTGGACATTCAGAACCTGAACGAGCCCAAGCTGGCCTACTACGCCAACAACAAGGACCAGCCGCTGGCGCTGTACAACAACGGCCGCCAGTACTACCTGATGCTGCGCGCCAAGATGTGACGCGACCCGCCGGGCGGCCCACGCTGCCCGGACCAGCAATGCAAGGGGCGAACGTGAACTGCGTTCGCCCCTTCTCTTTGGACCTTCGATCGATGGCACACGCGACAACCGCGCCTTTGCTTGGCACCCTGCTCCTCGCTGCCGCGCTCGCGGCCAGCGACGCCGCCGCGCACGGCTTCATCGTCGGCCCCTACAAGGACGTCTCGCTGCATGCGGGCGACGGCCATCGCATCGCCACCGTCGCCGGCGCGCTGCCAGGCGAGATGCTGCCGCGCGGCAGCACACTGAGCTGGGCCTTCGCGATCGGCGAATGCGGCGACGAGACCTGGCTCGGCCGCGACGCGCAGGCTTTCGCGCGCACCAACGTCGCGGCCTTCGCGAAGGCCGGCGTGCCCTACATCGTCTCGACCGGCGGCGAGACCGGCGTGTTCACCTGCTCGAGCGCGGCCGGCATGGCGCGCTTCGTCGCGCGCTACGAATCGCCGCAGCTGCGCGGCTTCGACTTCGACATCGAAGGCGCTCAGACGCCGGCGCAGGTCGACTCGCTGGTGCGCGAGGTCGCCGCGGCGCAGCGCAAGCGGCCGGCCCTGCGCTGGTCCTTCACCGTCGCGACCTGGGCCGCGAGCGACGGCAGCCGGCGCAGCCTGAATCCGCTCGGCGAAACCGTGCTCGCGGCGATGCGTCGCCACCAGCTCGACAGCGGCGTGATCAACCTGATGGTGATGAACTACGGCGCCGCCGCGGCCGACACCTGCGTCGTGCGCGAGGGCCGCTGCGACATGCACGCCTCGGCGCTGCAGGCGGCGCGCAACGTGAACGAGCGCTACGGCGTGCCGCTGGATCGCATCGCGCTGACGGCCATGGCGGGCGTCAACAACGTGGCCGAGAACGTCACGTCGCAAGACGACCTGCGCTCGATCGTTCGCGACGCGCGTGCGCTCGGCCTGGCCGGCGTGCAGATGTGGTCGCTCGATCGCGATCGGCCCTGCCCGAACGGCGAGACCGCGCTGTCGCCGACCTGCCATTCGCTGTCGGCGCCGGAGCCGCTGGGCTTCACGCGCGTGTTGCGCTGACGCGGCTTCAGATCTTCAGCACCAGGCCGCGACGCGCGAGCCACAGGCCCAGCGCCCAATAGGCCGTGACGCAGGCCAGCGCGAACAGCAGCGAGCCGACGCGCAGGTCGCCGCTCAGCGGCGCGAAGACCTGCACGAAAAGCCAGCCGAAAACGCCGGCGAAGAAGCCGGCCACGAGCTGGCTGATCATGTAGATCAAAAGCGCGTTGCGGCCGAACACCTCGGCCGCGCGCATCCATGCGGCATCGCGCCGCGCGATCTCGATCGTCGCGAGCAGCGCGGCCAATACCGCGATCGCGATGCCCGAGCTCAGCAGCACATAGCTGCTGGTCCAGATCTTCTTGTTGATCGGCATCGCGAGGCTGGCCGCGTAGGACAGCGCGCACAGGCCGAGCGCGAACATGAACAGACGTGACACCAGCGCGTGGTCGACCGGCCCGCGCCGCACGCGATCACCGATCGCGAAGCCGATCAGCATCTGCGCGATCGCGGGCAGCGTGCTCGCCAGGCCCTCGGGATCGAAGGCCACGCCCTCGCCCTGGTAGAGATGGTCGGGTCCGAGCAGCGCGCGATCGAGCGCGGTGCCGAAGAAGCCCTCGAGGCTGTAGGCATCACCCGGCGCGCCGAACGCCAGGCACGCGGCCCAATAGCCGATCAGCAGCGCCGCGCACCACCACGCAACGGCGCGCGCACCGCCGCCGAAGCGCACGATGAGCGCCGCCGCGCCCCAGGCCAGCGCGATGCGCTGCAGCACGCCCATCACGCGCCACTGCGCCGGATCGTTCCAGTGCGTGGACGCACTGACGTTGAGCAGCACGCCGATCGCAAAGATCAGCACGGTGCGCGTCGCGAGCTTGCGCCAGAACTGCGCGCTCGGCATCGCCGCGAGCGAGGGCATCACCAGCGCCAGCGCATTGCCGACCGCGAACAGGAAGAACGGAAACACCAGGTCGGTCGGCGTGCAGCCATGCCAGCTCGCATGCGCGAGGGGCGTGAACAGGTGCGACCAGCTGCCCGGGTTGTTGACGAGGATCATCAACGCCACGGTGGCGCCGCGGAACACGTCTAGCGAACGCAACCGCGGCGTCATGCGGCGTCGAGATCAGTCGATCTTGAACTCGAACTCTTGAACGGCGCGCACGTCTCCCGACGCGACGCACTTGTACTGCAGCATCGCCTGGCGCACCGCGGTGTGATAAACGCGCGGGCCGCTGAGGATCGTCACCTCGCGCACCGCGCCGTTGCTCACCAGCACCTCGGCGCGCACGATGCCGGAGATACCCTCCTGCAGCGCCTTGCGCGGGATCTCCGGCTTGACCTGCGTCGGGCAGGCGACGCCGATGTCGGCCTTGGCGGGACCGGCCGGCGGCGCGGTCGGCACCGGCGGCGCGATCTTGTATTCCTGCGGCGGCGGCGCGTTGCTGGTCGCGGTGATCGCCGGCGTCATCTCGACCGGCGGCGCGATCTCCGGCGGCGGCACGTAAGGCGGCGGCGGAGCCTCGACCTTGGGCGCATCCGGCTGCTTGATCTGCTTGGGCGGCGGCGGCGGCGGCGGGGGCGGAGGCGGCGGCGGCAGGATCTCCTGCAGCAGCTTGACCTCGACCGGCTTCTTCACGATGTCCAGCGCGCTGCGAGCGAGCCCGCTCACCAGCGCGTAGAAGATGAAGATGTGCAGCACGACGACCGCGCCGATGCCGATCAGGCGGCGCGGGTTCGAGGCGCGCTGGCCGTAGCTCTGCTGTTCGAACTTCAGGTCCATCTCGGCCTCACTTCCCGTCGATGAACTGCTCGGAGCCGACGATGCCGAACTTGGTCAGGCCGATACGCTGCGTCGCGGCCATCACGGCCGCCACCACCTCGTACTTCGCCGCCTTGTTCGGCCGCAGATGCACCTCCGGCTGCACCGCCTGCTCGGCGGCTGCCTTCATCTTGGCTTCCAGCGTCGCGCGGTCCGGCACTTCCT
>Ga0315910_10002730_pt1 | contig 15296 bp, 12 predicted proteins | sample EdamamesoilMG_FD_204470 | JGI IMG/M metagenome (GOLD analysis project Ga0315910, IMG submission 204470) | Garden soil microbial communities collected in Santa Monica, California, United States - Edamame soil | ecosystem: Environmental > Terrestrial > Soil > Garden | place: USA: California...
GTGAACATCGAGCGATCGGGCAACTGGTCCCAATCGATGTCGAAGCCGTCGCTGCTCCTGCCCTCGACCTGCTCGCGCGCAGCCTGGACGGTGTTGGCGAGCAGGCAGGCGATGGTCATCGGCCCGACCCCGCCCGGGACCGGGGTGATCGCCCGGGCATGCTGGACCTCATCGAATTTGACATCGCCCACCAGCCGCGTGGTGCCATCGTCGTTCCTGAGCCGGGTGATGCCGACATCGATGATCACCGCACCGGGCTTGACCCAGTAGCCGCGCACCAGTTCGGGCGCGCCGGCGGCGGCGATGATGACGTCGGCCTTGCGGCACAGATCGGCGAGGTCCTTGGTCTCGATATGGGTGACGGTAACGGTCGCCTCACGCTCGAGCATCAGCATCGCGATCGGCTTGCCGACGATGTTGGACTTGCCGATCACCACGACGTCAAGGCCGGTGAGGTCGTCGAACACCGAATCGAGCAATTTGAGCACACCCAGCGGGGTGCAGGGGATGATTCCGCCGGTGCCGGTCGAAAGTCGCCCGACATTGACCGGGTGGAACCCGTCGACATCCTTCGAAGGCGCGATCGCGCGCAGCACCAGGCCGGTGTCGATATGCTTCGGTAGCGGGACCTGGCAGAGGATGCCGTGGACCTGCGGATCGCTGTTGAGCTCGGCAATCAGCGCCAGCAGCGCTTCCTGCGTGGTTTCGGCCGGGAGGCGATGCTCGAACGAGCGGATGCCGACTTCGGCGCTGCGCTTCAGCTTGCGCCCGACATAGACCTCGCTCGCGGGGTCGCTGCCGACCAGGATCACCGCGAGGCCCGGGCGCGGATCGCCGCGCGCGACCATTGAATCGATTGCGGCCCTGGTTTCCGCATCGAGTTGCTTCGCGATTGCGCGTCCGTCGATGATCTCGGCCATCGGTTCTTCCCGAAGTCTGGCTTGCGCTGCGCTCATGGCCTCAGTGCTTAGCAGCGTAATCGTTAATCCATTGGGCCGACGCTGTCAGCGCCCCGAACGGATAAAGATGCAGGCGCACCCGCCCGGCGTCGCCGTCGAGCCCCTCGTCGAGCGCCGCGACCAGCTTGTCGGGCCCGGCACTGCCGAGCAGGTTGGTGATCGAGAAGCCGTATTTCATCGTCACATTCGCCGACACGCCCACCCCGCAGCGCTTGGCGAAGCCGAGCAGGCGCTTGATCCCGGCCGGGCCGGGCACGCCGAGGCGCACCGGCACGTCGATTCCACGGCCTCGCATTTCCTTGACCCAGCCGATGATCGCCTCGTCGTCGAAGGCGAACTGGGTGACGACCAGCGGCACCAGGCCGCGCGCGCGGATCGCTGCGATCTTGCGCTCCATCCAGTCCCACAATTGCGCCGGGGTGTTGTTGGGGTGGCCTTCCGGATGGCCCCCGATGCCGACGATCTCGATCCCGTATTTCTCCAGCAGGCCGGTCTCGATGACGTCGAGCGAAGTTGAATAGGGGCCTTCGGGCTCGGGCGGGTCGCCCGCGATAATGAAGACGCGCTTCACGCCCGCTTTGGACGTGATGTGGGAGAGATATGTGTCGAGCTCGGCTTCCGAAGTGATCCGGCGTGCGGAAAGGTGGACGATCGGCTCGAACCCGAGCTCGCGGACCAGCACCGCGGCCTCGACCCGCTGGGCCATTTCCTCGCCCGGGAGGAAGGTGATCGCGACCTGGGTGCCCGGGCGGATCAGCGGCGCGGCTTCCTTGAGGCCTTCGATTTCCTTCGCCGTCATCTCGAGCGAATAGCCGTCGACCATATTGGCGCGCGGCTTTTCCCAATTGGGGTGGATGGCGGCGTAAGACATCAATCGGCTCCCGGTCTGTAGCGGTTCTCTGGGCGTTGCCGCCCGGTAATCGGTTCGTCGGCGCGTGCAAGGGGGTGAGGCCCGCAACCGCGCAAAAGCCACTAGCAAAAACCCATTTCTTCGTATAGATGAAATCTTCACGTGCACGAAGAAAGTCGACTCTTACCCGATGTTAGTCATGCTGCCCGGCCTGATCTGCGACGCGCGCATCTTCGCGCCGCAAGCCGCCGCGTTCGGCGATTCGCTGGCAGTGGAAGGCTATGGGCTCTGCGACAGCCTTGTCGGCATGGCCGAGATCGTTCTCGAACAGGCGCCGGAGCGATTCGATCTGTTCGGCCATTCGATGGGCGGCCGGGTCGCGCTCGAGGTCTACCGCAAGGCGCCGCAACGGGTCCGGCGGCTGGCGCTGGTCAGCACCGGGGTCCATCCGTTGGGTGCGAACGAACCGGAGAGCCGCGCCGCTTTGCAGGCGATCGGGCACGAGCAGGGTTATGAGGCGCTGGTCGATGCCTGGCTCACCCCGATGATCGCCGAGCCCCACCGCGCCGATCCGGCGATATTCGGCCCGCTCAAGGCGATGTGCATGGATGCCGGGCAGGCCATGTTCGATGCGCAGATCCACGCACTGCTCACCCGCCCCGAAGTCGAGAGCCTGCTCCCCGAAATTACCTGCCCGACGCTGGTCATCACCGGCAGCGAGGATACATGGGCCGGCCCCGAACAGCACCGGGCGATCGCCGCCGCGATCCCCGCTTCCGAACTCGTCATCGTCGAAGGCGCCGGGCACATGCTCCCGTTCGAAGCGCCCGCGGCGGTGAATGACGCCATCGCCGCCTGGCTGTCCCGCCCGGCGGCAAGCCAAACCGATACATCAACCCTGATTCACACCTGATTGAGAGACCACAAATGAGCGAAGACCTGGTAATGGAGAGGACCACCATGAGCGACACACTGCAAGACAAGCTGGACGCGGCCGGCGATATCGTCAGCCTGCTGCGCAACCAGCAGGCCGGGCCCAACCCCTATCCGGGTGTTCCCGCCGAATATTCCAACTGGCGCAACGAACAGCGCGCCTGGGCCAAGAGCGCGGTGCTATTCAACCAGTCCTACCACATGGTCGAGCTGTACGTGCGCGGGCCGGAAGCCTTCCAGCTGCTCGAATATCTCGCGATCAACAGCTTCAACAATTTCCAGGTCAACAAGGCCAAGCAGTTCGTGCCCTGCACGCCCGACGGCTACGTGATCGGCGACGTGATCCTGTTCTACCTTGCCGAGAACGAGTTCAGCCTGGTCGGCCGCGTCCCGGCGATCGAATGGGTCGAATTCCACGCCCAGTATCCAAAGGCCGACGGCAGCAAGTGGAACGTGACAGTGGAGCGCGACGAGCGCACCGCGCTCCGCACCGACGGCGTGCGCAAGAACTATCGCTTCCAGCTCCAGGGCCCGAACGCGATGAAGATCCTCGGCATCGCGCTCGGCGAGACGCCGCCGGACCTCAAGTTCTTCAGCATGGCCCACCTCAACATCGCCGGTAAGGACGTGATCGCGCTCCGCCACGGCATGGCCGGCCAGCCGGGTTACGAATTGTTCGGCCCGTGGGCGGATTACAAGGCGGTTCACGGCGCGCTGGTCGAGGCGGGCAAGAACGACGGGCTGACCTTGGTGGGTGGCCGCGCCTATTCCTCGAACACGCTGGAATCGGGCTGGCTGCCTTCGCCGCTGCCCGCCTTCTACACCGGCAATTCGCAGATGATGAAGGACTTCCGGCAATGGGCCTCGGGCAAGTCCTATGCCGGGATGTGCTCGATCGGCGGCAGCCACGTCCCCGACAGCATCGAAGGCTATTACCTCACCCCGTGGGACATCGGTTATGGCCACATTGTCAAGTTCGACCACGATTTCGTCGGCCGCGAGGCGCTCGAAAAGATGGCCGGCCAGAAGCACAAACAGAAGGTCACCCTCGCGCTCGATCCCGAGGACGTGATGCGGGTGATGAGCTCGGTCCTTTCGACCGGCGATCGCGCCAAGTATTTCGAGTTCCCAAGCGCGGTCTACGCGATGCACCCGTTCGACGCGGTGAAGTGCGACGGCAAGCAGATCGGAGTCTCGACCTGGGTCGGCTACAGCTCGAACGAAGGCGCGATGCTGACGCTGGCGATGATCGATCCCGACTATGTCGAGTTCGGCAAGGAAGTGACCCTGGTGTGGGGCGAGCCCAATGGCGGCACCTCCAAGCCGACCGTCGAGCCGCACGTCCAGACCGAGATCAAGGCGATCGTCTCGCCGGTCCCGTATTCGTCGGTGGCGCGCAACAACTACGCCGACAGCTGGCGCGCCAAGGGCGTCGGCACCAACGCCTGATCGGGTTCAGTCTCCTCGAACAAGGAAGGGCGGTCACTCCGGTGGCCGCCCTTTTTGTATGCACTACTCACAATCCCATTGATTTTGTCCGGCTCTCTCTGGCAGTCTGCGCAAAACAAGAATGGGAGCCGGGATGCCTCACTCACTTAGCCGGTCGCTTCGGGCGCTGCTCGCCGCGGCGGCATTGGTCGCGAGTCCAGCAGTCGCGCAGGACGCCTACCCCGCCGAGGGTGATTTGCCCGCGCAGCCGCAGGTGGTGCGACCGCTCACCCCGATCCCGGCGCAGGTGCTCGACCAGATGGTGCCCAAGCACCCGGACTACCTTGGCGCGCTCGCTCCGGAGAACATCGCCAAGGAGCGCCCCGCGCCGCCCTTCGACCTCACCGGGACGTGGTTCGTCGACCTCTCCGAAGGCTTCGCCAAATTCATGTTCGGGCCGCCCTATCCCAAATTCTACGCCGAGGGGCGCGAGGCGCTGATCGAAGCGCCCAAGGCGGCGGCGCGCGGCGAGACCTACCGCGACGCGATCGGCCAGTGCTACCCGCCGGGCATGCCGATGCTGATCACGCGGGTGTGGCCGCACGCCTTTATCCAGATCCCGACCGCGATCTACATGATCTCGGGTTTCAACAATTCGGTCCGCACGATCTTCCTCGATGGCCGCGCGCCGAGCGATCCGGACCTCGTCGTGCCGTCGTATAACGGCGAAGCGATCGGGGTCTGGGAAGGCGATACGCTGGTCGTCACCAGCCGCTATTTCGAGACCGACAACCACTATATCGACCAGGGCATCCCGATCTCCGACGCGTTCCAGATCGTCGAGCGCATCCGCCTCATCGAAGGCGGCAAGGTGATGGAGGTCGAGTACATCATGACCGACCCCAACATGTGGGAAGGCGAGTGGAAGAGCACCAAAAGCTACAAGCGCGCCGACTACACCGACATCAACGAAGCGGTCTGTATCCTCCAGTACAACCAGCATTTGCCGGGAACCAACCTTGGCCGGGAAACCGCCGATGCCCGCGGAGACAGCGAGATCGAGGGAGTGGCCGGTGAATAGGATGCTGCGGAAACTGGCGCTGCCCTTCGCGCTGGCTGCACTCGCCGCGCCGGTGTTGGCGCATCACAGCTTCGCGATGTTCGACCAGAAGAAGATCATGACGCTCGAAGGCACGGTGATCGAGTTCCAGTGGACCAATCCCCACGCCTTCATCGAGATGGATGTGGTGACGGGCGGCAAGCACGCGCGCTGGTCGATCGAACTCAACAGCCCTAACAACCTCAAGCGCCAAGGCTGGACCCGCACCGCACTGAAACCGGGCGACAAGATAAAGCTCAGGGCCAACCCGTTGCGCGACGGGCACACCGGCGGGCTGTTCCTCGATGTCGTGTTGCCCGATGGCAAGGTGCTCGATTCTGGCATGCCCAAGAACGGCACCCCGGTAAACGTGCCGCAGGTTTAGGAGAGACAGGATGAAATTCCGCAACGCATTCCTGGCCTTGGCGCTGCTCGCCGTGCCGGCCTCGGCGCACCATTCCTACGCCATGTTCGACATGCAGAAGACGATTGCGCTCCAAGGGACGATCGTGAAGTTCAAATGGCAGAACCCCCACGCCTGGGTCGAGGTCGACGCGGTCGCGAACGGCCGGACCGAGCGCTGGGCAATCGAGATGACCAGCCCCAACAACCTTATCCAGCAGGGCTTCAAGCGCACTTCGATGAAGACCGGCGACAAGGTCACGATGCAGATCCACCCGCTGCGCAGCGGCAGCAAGGGCGGCAGCTTCGGCGCGGTCAAGCTCGCCGACGGGACGGTGTTGGGCGATTGGGCAGGCTGATGCTGCGATACGCGTCGCTCGCGGCGATCGCGCTGGCAGTCGCGGTCCCGGCTTCGGCCCAGCTCGGCGCGGCGACCAAATCGCCGCCGCCCGAAGGGCTCTCCGAAGGCGAAGGCGCGGGCTATGCCAAGGGCAAATACGCCGAGCTCGACGCGCTGCCCGATTGGGGCGGGATCTGGTTCGTCCAGTTCGGCGGCTCGGGCGGCGGGCCGCCCGCCGTGCCGAAATTGAAGGGCGAGTATGCCGAACGCTACCAGGCGTGGCGCGCCGAGGTCACCGCCAATGACGGGGTCGTGCGCCGCGCCCGTTCCAATTGCAGCGCGCCCGGCATGCCGCGGATCATGCGGCTGGCGCAGTATCCTTACGAGTTCCTGTTCACGCCCGGCCGGGTGACGATCAACCAGGAAGCGTGGATGCAGACCCGCACGATCTGGACCGACGGGCGCGAGCATCCGCCGCTCGAGGAACTCGATCCGACCTTCATGGGCCATTCGATCGGGCACTGGGAAGGCGAGGTTTTGGTGGTCGATACGATCGGCATTTCGGACGCGCTCGAGATCGATACCGGCATGCCCCATTCGGCAGGTTTCCGGCTGACCGAGCGCATCCATCTCGATTCCGCCGATCCCGACGTGCTGGTCAACGAGATGCTGATGGTAGACCCCGAAGCGCTCGAGGAGACGTTTTCGGTGACGGTGCGCTATCGCCGCGACCGCAACGGCGCGCTGATCGAGTTCCAGTGCAGCGAGAACGACCGCAACCCGGTCGATGAGGACGGCAACACGCTTTACCAGTAGCGCCGGCGCTGATAGCAAAGCCTCACCGGGGCGATGCAACCTCCCGGTCAGGCCCCGATGCCCAAGCGTTGCTTTTCCGTCCGCCTCGCGCGGATGAAAAGGCATGAGGCATTCGATGGCAGATAGCGTTTCCCACCCGAGTTTTTCCGAATTGCTGCGCGGCTTCGCCCGCGTCGGCCTGCTGAGCTTCGGCGGTCCCGCCGGGCAGATCGCACTGATGCATCGCGAGATCGTCGAAGAGCGCCGCTGGGTGAGCGAGGAGGATTATCTCCACGCGCTCAATTTCTGCCACCTGTTGCCCGGGCCGGAGGCGCAACAACTGGCGACCTGGATCGGTTGGAAGCTGCATGGCTGGCGCGGCGGGCTTGCCGCCGGCATGCTGTTCGTGATCCCCGGTGCGCTGGTGATCCTCGCGCTGTCGATGCTCTATGCGGCGGCAGCGCAGCTCGATTGGTTCACGGCGCTGTTTCTCGGCGTCAAGGCGGCGGTGCTGGCGATCGTGATTCAGGCGCTGATCCGGATCGGGGGAAGGGCACTCGACACATTGTTCAAGCGGCTGCTGGCGGTGGCGGCGTTCATCGCCCTGTTCCTGTTCGACTTGCCGTTCCCGGTGATCGTGCTCGGCGCGGGCGCGCTGGGGATCGCGGTCGCTGCGCTGCGTCCGCAATGGTTGGCGCTCAAGCCGCCTCAAGGTGCACCGCCGACCGGCTCGCGCCCATGGGCCGCGACCTGGCGTGCGGTGCTGGTGTGGGGAGCGATCTGGGCCGCGCCGCTGGCACTGGTGCTGGTCGTGCTCGGGCCGGACCATGTGCTGTGGGATATCGGGGCGTTCTTCTCGCAATTGGCGATCGTGACTTTCGGCGGGGCCTATGCGGTGCTCGCCTACATGGCGCAGGAGGCGGTGCAGGGCTTCGGTTGGCTGAGCGCGGGAGAGATGGCCGACGGGCTGGGCCTTGCCGAGACCACTCCAGGCCCGCTGATCATGGTCACCCAGTTCGTCGGCTACCTCGCCGCGTTCCGCGCGCCCGAGCCGTTCAGCCCGTGGGTCGCGGGATTGCTTGGTGCGGGCCTGACCACCTGGGTCACTTTCGCCCCATGCTTCCTGTGGATCTTTTCCTTCGCTCCGTGGATCGAACGGCTGCAGCACGCGACGCGGCTGAAAGGCGGGCTGGCGGCGCTGACCGCGGCGGTGGTCGGAGTGATCGCCAACCTCTCGGCGTGGTTCGCGCTGCACGTGCTGTTCGCTACCGTGAGCGAGGACCGCTTCGGCCCGGTGCGGCTTTACCTGCCCGATTGGGCGAGCTTCGATTGGCGCGCGGGCCTGCTAGGCGCGCTTGCCTGCGTGCTGGTGTTCGCCGCGAAATGGCCGGTGCTGCGGGTGCTGGGAATTTCCGCCGCGGGCGGGTTGGCGCTCGGCCTCGGCCTCTAGGAAAGAACCGCCCCGCGGGCTCCTGCCGGCAATGCAATGGCAGGAACCCGCGGGGACGGCGCAAAGGATGAGGCGGCGTTCTGGGTCTTACCCGGTGCCAGGAGTTTGCCCGGGTCAGGCGATCAGAACGTCTTCCTCACCCCGATCCTTATTTGCCGCGGTTCGACGATGCGGCTGACGCGGTCGAGCACGCCTTCGGGCGGCTCGCCGGGGAAACGCGTCTCGTAATAATAGTCGATGTCGTGCGCCTTGCTGTCGAACAGGTTGAGCAGATCGGCATAGAGTTCGAGCCCGTCGAGCGATGACGGGGTCCACGCGGCGCGCAGATTGACCAGCAGCGTCTCCTCGCCGCGCTGGCTGTTGTCCTCGATCAGCGGGTGCGGCCCGAGGTAGCGGAACCGGATTGCGGCATTGAATTCGGAGAAGATCGCCGATGCCCCCAGTTCGCCCGCGCTTTCGAGCGCGCCGGGGACGAAATCCTCGCCCTCGGGAAGGCCGACATAGCGCGAATTCGATCCGGTCCACACGGCGTCGAAGGCCAGCCAGTCGTTGGGCTTGTAGAAGGCGGTCAGCTCGTAGCCATGGCGCTTGCCCGGATCGCTCGGCTCGACCGCGCCCGAATCGCCGACATAGATCAGCTCGCTTTCGATCGAGCTCCACCAATAGACGCCGGTGAAGATCAGCCCGCCGCGTTCGAGGCGGAAACCGACTTCCTGCATGTCGCCCTCGACGATGCCGGGAGCGGGATCGTCGGGGTTGGTTACCCCGCGGGCATCGTTCGAATGGAAGCCCTCGCCGTAATTGGCATAGACAGCGAAGCCGTCGGTCACTTCGAAATTGGCGCCGAGCTTGACCCCGAGCGCATCGTCCTTGACCAGCCCGCTCCAGCCGATCGCGCCGCCAAGGTCGGTGGTGCGGAAGCGGTACCAGTCGTTGCGCAACCCGGCGATCACCATCAAACGCTCGGTCGGGCGGATGGTCGCCTCGGCATAGAGCCCGGCGCTGGTCTCCTTGACGTCGAAGGCGGTTTTCACAAAGTCGATTTCACCGTCGATCGTGTGGTCGAGCCCTACCGGGCCGAGCGAATCCTCGCGCAATTCGGTGCCGACGCGGAAATCGAACGCCTCGCTCACCGCGAAATTGCGCTCGACCCGGCCGCCCCAGCCCCACAATTCCTCGTATTGGCGCAGCTGGTCGCCATTCACAGGGTCGTCGAGGAAATAGGTGAAATTGGACAGCAGGCTCCAGTCGTAATGCTGGCCCCAGCCGGTGAATTTCCAGTCGTCGTCCTCGTAGTTGAGAGTGAGGATCTGGCGTTCGGTGGTGCCGCGCTGGGTGGGGTCGAGCGAACAGTAGACGTCCTCGCACCGATCCGTGCCGATCAGGCGCTCGGGCAATTGCTCGGTCGGCGCCCAGCTCGCATCGAAGATGTTGAGCGAGGCCTGGAACGTGCCCATGCCGAGCGGGACCGAGTATTTGATGAAGCCCGAATAGCCATCGAAGTCCTCGGGCAGCTCCCATGGGCCGTTGTAGAACTTGGCCTGGCCGACCAGCAGCAGGTCGCCGGCGCCCAGCTTGAGCGATCCGCCCGCGACGAAGCGGTAATAGTCGTACATCCCCGCTTCGGCGAGGGCGAACGGCGCCATCGTGTCGCGGGTGGTGATCTGCGATGAGCCGACGAAACTGAAATCGCCGGCGTCGGCGCGGTAGGGTCCCTTGCGGTAATCGACCCGCTCGACGATTTCGGGAATCAGCCCATTGACGTCGAGATAGCCCTGGCCGTGCCCGTGGGTGCGGAAGTTCATCGGCATGTCGTCGATATAGACCGAGAAATCGGTGCCATGGTCGAGGTTGAACCCGCGCAGGAAATACTGGTTGGCCTTGCCCCCGCCCGAATGCTGGGTGGCGATCAGTCCGGGTGTGGCCTCGAGCAGTTCGGCCGGGCGCAGCAGCGGGCGGACCTCGATGTCCGCGCCCGCGACGCCGCCTTCGCTCGCCGCACCGGCGGTGCCGATGCGCTGCTCAGCGCGGCCATAGACGATGATGTCGCCATGCGCGTCGACTTCGCCTTCGGCGTGGTCTTCATGCTCCTGCTCCGCCTCCTGCTGGGCGAGGGCGGGCGCTGAGAGCGCGAAGAGAGCGGAAGTGAAGAATAGCGAAAGGCGGAACCCGGACAAATTTGCATCCCCTATGGAACTTATGATTGTGATTCGCATTGGGCGATGCGGGGAGGCACTCGCCAAGCCAAGTTAATTACGGTAATCGTGCGTTACATCGCGTTACATCGTGGATTTCCGCGAGTTAGGGGCAAGCAAGGATGGCGCGGGGATGACGCCTGGGTTCGACGAAGGGCCATTCGCGACGGAAGTCGACCGGGTGCGGACAAGCGGAGCGCTTGGCGTAAGCGGGCGCCTGCTCGAATTGTTCGATTATCTAGCCGCCCGCGGCGCCGTCGCCGAACCCGCGACCCAGGCCGGAATCGCCGATGCCGTGTTCGGCCAGCAGGATGCCGACGGCGACGATGCGACGGTGCGGGTCTATGTCCATCGGCTGCGCAAGCGGCTCGACGATTTCTATGCCGATGATGCCGGATCTGGTCCGGCTCGGCTGACTATTCCGGCGGGAACCTATGCGCTGCGGTTGGTCGCGGATGCTGCCGGACCGGCTCAAACCTCCCGCCCACGCTTGTTGCGGCCGAAGTTCGCCGCCGGAGCGCTCGCGCTGGTGTTGGTGTTCATCGCCGGATGGCTGATGCATTCGGCTTTCTCGGGCCCCAGGACCAACGCGATCTGGGAGCCGTTCCTCGATTCCGACAGGCCGATCGTGGTCGTGGTCGGCGACTATTACATGTTCGGCGAGTACAATCCGGTCGATCCCGACCAGAGCCGGCTGATCCGCGATTTCCGCGTCAATTCGCCGATGGACCTCGCCGGGCTGCAGGAAGCCGAGCCCGATCGTTACGGCAATGCCGAGGATGTCGGGCTGACCTACCTACCCTTCGCCACCGCCTATGGGTTGCGGACGATCATGCCGATCCTCGCCCATGACGGGCGCGAGGTCACCGTCGTCGCCGCGTCCGAGCTTCACGCGGACACGATCCGCGATGCCAACATCGTCTATATCGGGCTGATCGGTGCACTCGGCCTGCTCGAGGACACCGCCTTTTCCGGCTCGGGCTTTGTCGTCGGCGAAACCTATGACCAGCTGATCGATAGCGCCACGCGCCGATCGTACACCAGTGACGAGGCGCGCCGCCTCGCCGCCCCGGTGTTCTACCGCGACTACGGCTATGTCACCCGTTTCCGTACGCCCGGCGGGTCATTAGTCGCGGTCGTCGCCGGCGCACGCGAAACCGCCTTGCGTGGCCTCGCCCAGATCGTTGCAGAGGGAGAGCTGCCGCCCGAATTGACTCCGCTTGCCGCGGGCAGCGGGTTCGAGGCCCTGTTCCAGATCACCGGCCAGCAGGGCGCGGACCTTAGCGATAGGATCGTCGTCGCGCGAGCTCGGCCCTAACCGTCGGCAAGCAGCGCGGCGGTTTTTTCGAGCAAATCGGCCGCGCGTTTTTCGAGCGCCGGATCGAAGCGCACCTTGGGGATCGCGACCGACAGTGCGCCGACCACTTCGCCGCCGATCGTCACCGCCCGCCCGACACCGTTGATCCCGAGGCTGTATTCCTCGTCGGTGACCGAATAGCCGCGCTTGCGGATTTCGGCGACCTGCTTGCGCAATTTCGCCTCGCCGGTGACGGTCGCGGGCGTGAACCGATCGAACCTGGCTTCGGCGAAGTAGCGGTCGAGTTCCGCGTCCGACAGCGTCCCCAGCAGCGCCTTGCCCGAGGCCAGCGCGTGCATCGGCAGGCGACGGCCGGTGTCGATCGCATAGCGCAGCGCCTGCTCGCTGGTCTCGGTGACGATCGCCTCGACTTCCCATTCCTCGCGGACGAAGAAGCTGGTGGTCTCGTTGAGCTGGACCCTGAGCATGCGCACCAGCGGCGCGACCCTGTCGGCAAGGCTGAACCCGGCCTCGCGCGCCTGCAACCGCTCGAGCCCCGGCCCGGTGGTGTAGCGGCGGCCCTGGCGCTGGAGATACTGCCGCTCGACCAGGGTCGAGAGCAGGTAGGAAAGGCTCGATACCGGGATGCCGAGCGCGGTCGAGATTTCCTGCGCCACCAGCGGCCGCCCTGCGGCGACGATATATTCGATGATGTCGAGCGTGCGGATCGCCGATTTGACGCTGCCGATCGCCGCTCCGTTGCCGTTATTGCCTGCCATCAGCCGATCCTTTCATCCGCGATGTCCGCCCCGTCGCGCAACGCGCGCAATTTCTTCCACGCCACGATGGGATCGATCTTGCCGTAGCCGGCAAAGGTGCCGAAGCCGCAATCCGAGCTGGCGATCACCCGATCCTTGCCGACGAAGGAAGCGAAGCGCTCGATCCGCTGGGCGATCAGCTCGGGGGTCTCGATGTAGTTCGAGCAGCTGTCGATCAGGCCGGGGGCCAGCACCTTGCCTGTCGTGTCGGCCGCCTTCCACACCACCCACTCGTGCTCGTGGCGCGGGTTGGCGGCCTCGAACAGGATCGTCGCCGGGCGCGCCCTGAGGATGATCGGGATGATCTTCTCAAGCGCGACGTCGTAATCGTGTGGGCCTTCGTAATTGCCCCAGCAGACATGCATGCGCAGTTTTTCGGGGGGGATGTTTGCGGTCGCGGCGTTGAGCGCCTCGACATTGGCCTCGGCGACCGTCAAGAACTCCGCATCGTTCAAATCCTGGTAGCCGGTGTGGCGGCTCATCGCGAGATCGGGGCAATCGAGCTGGAGTGCGAAACCGGCATCGACGATCGCCTCGTATTCGGGGCGCATCGCGGTGACGAGGTCGGCCAGATAGGCCTCGTGACTGGGGTAGAACTGGTTCAACTGGAAAGCGGTGATGAGGCCGGGCGAAGCCGAATTCATAAACGCTTCGACGCCGTTGCCGTTCTTCGCCAGTGCTGACTTGAAGCGGCGGATATCGTCGTGCAGCGGCTGGAGGTTGACCAACTCGACCTTGGCGATCGCCGAGGCGCGGGTGAATTCCTGCGCGCCCATGATGTGGCCGAGCTTCTTGGCCAGTTCCGGAACCTCGGCGAGGTCGCGGGCGGGCTTGCGCGGTGTGTTCCCGCCGAAGCCTGACAGCCGCTCGATGACATAGGTCGAATAGCCGACTTTGCCCAACTCGCCGTCGCTGACGATCGAGACTCCCGCCGCGACCTGTTTCGCCACCGCTTCGTCGACCGCCGCCTGCACCGTGCGGTCGAACTCGGGGGCGTCGTAAGCCTCGCCCCGATCGCGCGCGAACAGCAGCGGGACCAGTTCAGGTCCGCGTGGCAGGCTGCCGACATGGGTGGTCGCGATCAACGGGCATTCCTCTCAATGAGGATTGCCCTATTTCATATATGCGAAATTAACGCAAGTGTGAAAAATGACTGGTGGATAACCAATCGATTTCGTTCAACTCGCACGATCTACTTACCATTTCGATTACGTCTTCGCCATAGGGCCGCCTTGCCTCGCTTTGTAACGACCGTTAGGAAACTCCGAACGGAGAGACGTGGCATGAGCGACGGGGCGGTATTCGATTACATCGTGGTCGGCGGGGGCAGCGCGGGCTGCGTGATGGCCTCGCGTCTTTCCGAGGATCCCAACGTCAACGTCCTGCTGCTCGAAGCCGGGGGCGAGGACAGCCACATCTTCCTCAAGATGCCGCTCGCGTTCCTGAAAGCGATGCCCGATCCGCGCTTCAACTGGACCTACTGGACCGAACCCGAACCGCATCTCGACAACCGCGCGATGCCGATGCCGCGCGGGCGGGTGATGGGCGGCTCGGGATCGATCAACGGCATGTTCGCGATGCGCGGCCACCCCAAGGATTACGACCAGTGGGCGCAGATGGGCGCGCGCGGCTGGTCCTATGCCGAAGTGTTGCCCTATTTCAAAAAGCTCGAGAAAAGCTGGCGCGGCGAGAGCGCCTGGCACGGGGGCAGCGGCCCGGTCGAAGTGCGGCCGATCGATTCGCCCTACCTGTTGCATGACGAGATGATGGCCACTGCCACCGCCGCGGGCTTCTTCAACACCGCCGACCTCAACGGCGAATTGCCGGAGGGTTTCGCGCGAGGGGAGCAGACCGTCGACAGCAAGGGCCGCCGGGTCAGTGCATCGACCGCCTATATCAAGCCGGCGCGGGCGCGGAAGAATTTGGAAGTTCGCACCGGCGCGCTGGTCAACAAGGTGGTGTTCGAGGGCAAGCGCGCGGTTGGCGTCGAAGTGGACATGGGCAACGGCCCGCAAGTGGTTCGGTCGCGCCGCGAAGTAATCCTCTCCGGTGGCGTCTACAACTCGCCGCACCTGCTGATGCTGTCTGGGATCGGCCCGGCCGAACACCTTACCGAGCATGGCATTTCGGTGCTGCACGACAGCCCCGGCGTCGGCCGCAACCTCCAGGAGCACGCCTGCGCCTCGCTCGAATGGGATGCGGCAAAGCCGGTCACCTTCCTCAACCAGCTGCGGCTCGACAAGGTGGCGCTCAACTCCATCCGCTGGGCGCTGACCGGCACCGGGCCGATGGCGACCCAGGTCAACTCCTGCAACATCGTGGTGCGAACGGCGGACCATCTCGAACGCCCCGACATGCAGATCATGGTCAACCCGATCCGCTTCGATGCGCAATTGTGGTTCCCGGGATGGCGAAAGCAGCAGGAGCATGTGTTCTGGGCCGGGATCGTCCAGCTCCATCCCGAAAGCCGCGGCTGGCTCGACTTGAAGAACGCCAACCCGCGCGATGTCGTCAAGATCACCTTCAACATGATGGCCGAGGAAACCGACCGCGAGCAGATGCGCCGCGCGATCCGAACCGCGCGCCGGATCTACGAAACCAGGCCGATGGCGGATCTGATCAAAGGCGAACGCATGCCCTATGCCGCCGCCCAGACCGATGACGAGATCGACGCTTTGGTCCGCGCCACCTGCTACACCGCGCAGCACCCGACCAGCACCTGCGCGATGG
>Ga0315910_10002731_pt1 | contig 15293 bp, 14 predicted proteins | sample EdamamesoilMG_FD_204470 | JGI IMG/M metagenome (GOLD analysis project Ga0315910, IMG submission 204470) | Garden soil microbial communities collected in Santa Monica, California, United States - Edamame soil | ecosystem: Environmental > Terrestrial > Soil > Garden | place: USA: California...
ATCGTGAGAAGCACGAATTGCCAGTTCACCTCTCCCGCAGTTTTCAGCCATGAAACTCGCGCTTATTGACTGGATCATCATCGTCGTTTACCTCGCCGGCTGCATGGCGGCGGGCATCTGGATGCGCCGGTTTGTTCGCGGCGTTGAGGACTTCGCCGTGGCCGGGCGCGAAATGAATGTGAACCTCGGCATTGCTTCTCTCGCCGCAACCGAGTTGGGAGTCATCACCGTGATGTATGCGGCGCAGGCGGGTTACCAGAAGGGTTTCGCCGGCGCGACCGTCGGCGTGCTGATGGCATTGGCGATGTTCTTCGTCGGCAAAACTGGCTTTATCATCCAACCGCTCCGTGCCGCGGGCGTAATGACCATTCCCGAACTGTTCGAGAAACGGTTCAACAAGAAAGTTCGCTGGCTGGCCGGGTTCGTGGTGATCCTCGGCGGTCTGCTCAACATGGGGATCTTTCTCAAGATCGGCGGTCAGTTCCTGATCCACGTCAGCGGCGTGCCGGAAACCCACCTTAAGTGGGTGATGACGGTGCTGCTGGGATTGATCCTGCTCTACACGACGCTGGGTGGCATGTTGTCGGTCCTAGTGACCGATTATCTGCAATTCCTCGTCATGGGCCTGGGCATCGTGGTGATTTCCGTGCTGGTGATTTTGCAGTTGGGATGGAACGGCCTGCTTCTGGAACTCTGGACTTGCTGGGACGGCTCGCGGGCCGGCACGGGGCAGACGCTGAAATCGCATCCGTTCAATCCGTTTCATCCGACCAGTTGGGGCTGGGCTTTTGTTATTTGGCAGACGCTGTTTCAACTGGCAGCGGTGACGACCTGGCAGCCTAATATCTCCCGCGTGCTCGCGGCGAAAGACGCGGCGACGGCACGACAGGTTTACATGCGCTCGGCGTTTTATTTCGTTGGCCGCTGGGCGTTGCCCGTGTTGTGGGGTGTTGGCGCGCTGGTTTATTTCAGTCGCAACGGCGGCGCGCCGGAGGACAGCATCAACGCCATGCCCGCGTATCTGGGGCAACTGCTTCCCATCGGCGCGATCGGTCTCGTCATCGCCGCCATGCTTGCGGCGGAAATGTCCACGGACAGCGGCTACCTGTTGACGTGGGCCACCGTGATCTACAACGACCTCATCATGCCGTGTGTGAAGCGTCCGCTTTCGCAGCGCCAGAGACTATTCCTGACGCGGGCTTTGGTGCTTGGCATCGGCGTGTTCCTGATGTTCTGGGGATTGTGGTACGAACTTCCCGGCGACGCGTGGAGTTATCTGGCAGTGACGGGCAACATTTATCTGGCGAGCGTGTTCACCCTGCTGGTAGCAGGACTTTACTGGCGGCGCGCACGGTCTGCCGGGGCTTACGCGGCGCTGGTGCTGGGGGCAGTCGGACCGGTGCTGTTTCTCGTGTTGAACCTGCTCGTGACCAAGGGACATCTTCCGCCCAGCCTGAGAATCTCTGCCGAATTGGCCGGCGCGTCATCGTTCGGGCTGGCGTTCTTTGGCATGATCGTGGGCTCGCTGCTGGCGGAGAAAACACCCTCAATGGAAACTGCGAAATGAGCAACCCCTTTGTAATTTTCTGGACCGTGATGGTCTTCACTTCCATCGCCTGGTATGCGTTCCTGCTGTTTTTCATTGGTGTGAAGGGGGGCAAGGAGATCAAGGAAATGACCAAGACCCTGGCCGCGCGGCCGGAGGAAGAGAAAAAAAGTTGAGCCGCGTGGAAGCGTGGGCCAAGCTCAACTCAGTTCACAAGCCATCGAGTTTTTATGTGCTGCTTTTCAAGACCTGTCATCTCGGTCAGCGGGACGAACATCTTCGCGCGTCCGGCGGAGGATGACCGGCAATTCGTGGTTTACAGCATGACGCTGGATGCGAAGGACGATCTGGCGATGATTTTGCCGCTGCCGGTGAAAGTCGGAGCGGGCGAAGACGCTTTAGACTTCGTTGATCTGAGTGGGCATCCAGAGTTTTTTGACGACTTGCTGCGGGGATTTCCGCCACCCGTGACGAAAGGTTCAAGATCGTCGTTGACACCGCTGGCAGCGACGAGGGCTAATCTCAAAGTCGTTCAAGTTGGCAGCTTTGAAGCCTCATTCGTTCCGACGGTGAATGACTTCACCAGACTGGACGAGCGATTCCGGCTGCCGGCGAACACTTGGGCGCAACTTCCGGGATACAGCAACCACGGTTTCGCCGTCTTCAAGTTGAAGTCAGGGAATACCAAGGTTCACCCGATGGCGTTTTCGTTTCCACGTCGGGATACGAAGACCTTGTTCCTCCCCACGGTTCACATTCATGACGGCAAGGTGCATCCGAAGGCCGATTTCGATCATGCGCTTTACTGCCAGCCCAGTGCGAACGCACAGCCGGAAATTCACGGTTGGGAGGAATCCTACGCTAACGCCGGTCGCTTTATGCAAGTGGACAAGGCGAAAGGTTTGATTCTCGCGGACCAACACTGCTACCGGAAAGAACTGGGTGGCCGACTGCCCAACCGCGACAATTCGATCATAGTTTCGGCGTGAACGGTTTCCCGCCGGCTTAACCAACAATAACAAGAAAGAGTTTATGTCAGAAAAAATTGGATTCGTCGGAGTCGGGCGCATGGGAGCCAACATGGCGCGCCGGCTGAAGGAATGCGGCTACTCCATCGCCGCAGTTTATGATGTGAACACGGCCGCGGCGCAGGCGCTCGCCACTGAACTGGGTTGCGTGGCGGCGGACCAGTTGAAGGTCGTCACCGCGTTGTCGGACGTCATCCTCACCGTCGTCACGGATGACAAGGCGATGAAGAATATCTTCGGCGGAGGTTTGTTGAGCCGTGCGAAGGGCAAGCTGTTCATCAACTGCGCCACGATCTCGCCATCCGTCCACGTTTGGGTCGAGCAGAAGTGCGAAGCCAAGGGCGCGCACTCACTCGAAGCCTGCATGGCTTCGAGCATCAACCAGGCGCGGCAAGGCACGCTTTACCTCATGTGCGGCGGCAAACCGGAAGTCTTCGAGCGCGCGAAGCCGTTGCTGGAAAAACTGAGCGACGAAGGCAAACTGCTTCGCCACATCGGCGCGGCGGGCCAGGCGGCGCAGGTGAAGGCGCTGGTGAACATGGTGATGAACATCAACACCGCCGGTCTGGCCGAAGGCCTCGGCCTCGGCTCGGCGCTCGGTCTTGATCTCGCGATGCTGCGCGAAGTGTTCTCCCAGACGGGCGCGAATTCCCGCGTGCTGGCCACCGACGGCGAGGATATGCAGAACCGCGACCACTCGTGTTTCTTTTCCGCCGCACACGCGGCGAAGGATTCGGGCATCGCGCTCAAACTGGCTAAAGATCAGGGTTTGAACTTGCCGTTGGCCGCAGCGACGAAAAAGCAATTCGACCGGATGGTGAAGGACGGTTTCGGCGAACTGGATAAGTCGGGTGTTGCGGAACTGACTTTCAAGGGACGGGGCAAGACCCTAGGAAACTGATTCTGGAGCGTTAAATGAAGTCGATGTTCACGGTGCATGTGGGGGAATACCTTGTAGGGGAATACATCGAGCGTAAGTATCCCCGCTGGAACGTATGGGTTCCATCAACGGACACTGGTATCGACCTTCTCGTGTCTGGGGCTGGGAATCGGAAGGCCGTCTCCCTCCAAGTAAAGTTCTCGAAGGACTTTAACCCCACCTCCGGATCACCCCTAAATCAAAGTCGTCTTCTTGCAGCCGGGTGGTGGACGCACGACCTGAAGAAGATTCAGAAATCAAATGCTGATTTCTGGGTCTTCGTGCTTCCGTCTTTCGTAGAAAAGGAGATGAGCTTCATTATTCTACGTCCAGCGGAACTTGTGCGACGCTTGAGGGCCATCCACGGCAACGACAACAAACGCATTCACTCGTATCTTCGAGTGACAAAGACAAGGCAGTGTTGGGAGGCTCGAGGTCTAACTAACGCTGACCATGAGCTTATCGCGCTCGATCGGTTCTCAAACTCAGACCGAGATTTCAAGTTGTTCTTGAACGCTTGGAAACAGATCGAGGATGAACTGAAATGATCAGCGCACAATGCACAGGTGGTTGGAGTCTTGTTTCTGCCATGCGGCATTTCCATTTGAACGCCTCCAGATCGTCCGGTAAGATTGCGCCATGACAGCAGCCGGCGTCATTGAAGAAATCAAGCACCTGCCGCGCGCGGAACAATCGCGGGTGATTCAGTTCGCTTTTGAACTGGCGCGCGAACGTCAACTCTCCGGCGACAAATTGTCCGCACTGGCACAGCGCATGGCGGATTCCAAAGATCCCGCCGAAGCTCAACAACTGCGCGAGGAAATTCATCGCGGCTTTTACGGCGACTGACCATGCCGCGCATCCGCCGCCACGGTCTGCCACCACGCCTGCTCGACCATTTGCTTGACCGCGTCAACAGTCGAAACATCTCCGCCGATCAACTTGGTCTCCTGGCCGACTGGCTTGACACAGAGCCGGAAGTGCCGGAGGGCAAATGGTTCAAGAGATTTTCGGGAATGACAGTCTGTGGCGAGGGCGAGCTGGTGAAAACATTCTTGCAGCCCGGACAGATCGCAACCGGCGCAGAAGTGCGATGACCGCCACGCGACTGAACTCGACCAGCGACCGCCCGGTGCTGCGCCACATCGTCAACCTGTGGACGCTTGTCTGGCATCCGACCAAGGCGCGCGAGTGGACGCTGGAACGCAAGATCCGGGCGGTGAAGGACGCGGGTTTCGACGGTTTCACGACGCAACTCACGCCGCAGCACGCGAAGCTGGCCGACAAGCTCGGCCTCATGCGGGTCGGCTATTTCTCTTCGGCGAACCCTCGCGAGTTTCGCAAGCTGCTGCATTCGCAGAAGGAGTGCGGCGCGCTGCACATCAATGTCCAGCTTGGTGATCACGACACGCCCACGGCGGCGGCCTTGATGATGGCACGCAGGCTTCTCGCGGAAGGCCGCAAGCTCGGCTTGGAAGTCGCCATCGAAGTTCACCGAGACACCTGCACCGAGACGCCGGAGAAAACTTATGCACTTGCAGACGGCTACCAGCGCGCGACGGGCGAGCTGCTACCGATGGTGTGGGATTTCTCGCATCTGGCCGTGGTGAAGCATCTGCTGCCACCGTTCTGGCCGCGACTGGGCGTGCGGCCGGATTTGATCCAGCGGGCGCAGCAGTTCCATTTCCGACCGTTCAACGGGCATCACTGCCAGGTGCCTGTCATGGACACTCGTGGGGAATTGACACCGGAGTTTCGGGACTACGTTCCCTTCATGGAAAAGGTAATGGAAACCTGGCTGGCCACCGCTGCGCCGGGGCGTGAGTTGATCGCCGTGCCGGAAATGGGGCCGCTGTGGATGGGCTACAACCTGCATGCATTTCCGCCGAGCTGGGAGCAGGCGAAGGTTTTGCGCGGCGAAATCGAAAAGGCGTGGCGGCGCGTGTTGCGGCGGCAGCAGCGCGGAGTTTCCGGAAAATCGCGTTGACCGCCGCCGAATCCCGGCACAAATTCCACCGCACCGAATCGAACCGAAAATCAAATCACCCAAACCTATGGCTAAAATCGTTCCTCTCATCAGTTCCGGCGTCGCTGGTCCGCTCGGCGTATTGCATCTGCCCCGGCTCTGGCTCAAAGTTTCCCTCGAATCCTGCGGGAAGCTCGCGGATGGTTACCCCGGGCTCGGCAAGGGCTATGACTCGATGGTTTGCGCCGCGCTGGGGTTGGACCCGGATGCAGTCAAAAAGTTCATCGCCGGCAGCCGGCCAACGTATCCTCAGTTCGAGGCCTGGGTGCAGCAGAACGCCAAGCACCTCGACAAGGCGACCATCCACAAGCTGAACGTCGCCATCCAGGGCTACATCCACACCGATGACGTGCGGGATAACATTCTCAAGGCCAGCAGCATCAAGGACGCCGGCTCGGTTTGCCCGGACGCCATCAATCTCAACAACCTGGACGACTGGTACGAGTTTCATCAGGCGGAACTGAAATAGCGCCGTTTCTCGTCACACACGCCGAGAGTCCGCCATGTAGCGGACTGACAATCCGAAGTTCGTCGTATCCCTTAACGGGTTCATGGCCGACAGACCGCCGGTGATGCAACCTATTGCGAATCTGTGTTATCGGCCATTCTTTACGGACGCGGCGAACTTCATTTGCAAAGGGCCACCGGCACGGTAACGTTTTGTCGTGAATACGGAACATTCAGTCGCGGCGCACTGGCAGGGCGGGTTTGACGAAACCGGCCTGCGCGAGTGGGCGGAGAATCTGCGCCAGCAATTGCGGGCGCCGCAGGTTTCGCTGGGGCTGGTGTTCATGACGCCGCAATTTTTCCCGCACGCGCGCCAGGCGCTGGAAATCCTGCGGCTGCACGCAAAGATTCCACTGCTGGTTGGCTGTTCGAGCACCGGGCTGATTGCCGGCGCGGAGGAATTTGAAGAAGGCGCAGGGCTGTCGCTGGCGCTGTATTCGCTGCCCGGCGCGGAACTCAAGGAATACTACTTCACCCAGACGCAAATTGAGAACGCCGAAGACGACAGCTACTGGCCGACTGAATCGGACGTCGCACCGGACGGCACCAATGGCTGGCTCGCGTTCATTGACCCATTCCACCTCGACGCGGAATCCTGGTTGCGTGGCTGGAATGCGGCCTATCCCGGCGTGCCGGTGTTCGGCGGACTGGCGAGCGGCATTTTCAACGAGCAGTCCACACAGATTTACCTCAACGGCGACGTTTACGAGGAAGGCGGCGTGGCGATTGCCGTGGGCGGCGACGTGACGTTGGCGGGCGTTATTTCGCAAGGCTGCACCCCAATCGGCGAAACCTGGACGCTCACGCGCGTGGAGCAGAATCTGATTCACCGCATCGCCAATCGCCCCGCCTACGAGGTGCTGGCGGAAACGGTGAGCCAGTTGTCCCCCGCGGATCAAAAGAAGGCCCGCGGCAATCTGTTCATCGGTCTCGTCGTAAACGAGTATCTCGAAGATTTTCATCGCGGTGACTTTCTCGTGCGCAATCTACTAGGTGGCGATCCGCACACTGGAGTGCTGGCGGTGGGCGCGATGCCGCGCGCCGGGCAGACGATGCAATTCCAACGGCGCGATGCGCGGGCGGCGGAAGAGGACATGAGCGAGTTGCTGGCCCGGGCGCGCAAGCAGATTGGCGGGGCGAAGATTTACGGCGGCTGCTTGTGCTGCTGCAACGGACGCGGTAAGAATCTCTTTGGCCGCTCCGGCCACGACGCGCAACTAGTGCAACAACAGCTTGGCGGGATCGGGCTGGCGGGCTTTTTCTGCAATGGCGAGATCGGGCCGATCGGCGCGAAGAATTTTCTCCACGGCTACACGGCGTCGCTGGCGTTGTTTGTGAAGAAGAACTAAGTGTCATTCGCGCTATGCGGATAGTTGGTTTTATTCTATTGGTTGGCGGTTTTCTCTTCCTCTCAGGAAACGCAGCGATGTCGAAAAAGGGTTCACTTGTCGTGATGTGGAAGCACTCGAAAGAATTACCCAAGCAAGAGAATTTTACACGCGATCAAGTCGATAATGCGATATCCCGAGTCGCATTCGACATGAGTCGGCACATCTCCTTCATGGCATGGCCGGCAGTAGTCATGCTCGGTGGTGGCATTCTCCTGGACAGGGCACGCCATCGAAAGAAATCACCGGATTAAGACGGTTAGGCTTTCTTCCCAAACTCCTGCTCTCCCCATCAAAGACTCTCCTGGCGAGCCGTTAATCAACGGGAAATGTCCCGGATGGAAAAGAGCAAGTAGGCCACGGTGAATCCACTCATTGCAATTGCCCACAGGATCAGGATGTTTTCCGGCGGCAAGGGACTCCCCATGACCAGATCAAACGGGATGAAGTAGCGAAACGGCGACAACCAGGCGAACCGTTCGGCGGGTGGCCACAAGCGTCCCGTCAGATCCAGCAGGAGCGCCGCCAGGGCGAGGAGACCGGTGGTTGCGCCCGCAACGCTCCGGCGGCACGCTGCGCCGAAGGCCAGGGCAACTCCGCCCCAGCAGAGCATCAGGCAGCCCAGGTTGAGCGCCAGCGAGGCGACCATGCCCGGCGTGGGCCAGATCGCGCCCTCGGGCGCCAGCCATTCGAGACCCACCCAGGTTCCGATCACCATCAAGGCCAGCATCAGGAAAGTTGCCAGGAGGAGGAGGACGATGGTTCGCGTGATGATCCAATGTCGCCGCAGCGGACGCGCCAGGATCAAGTCCGCAAAGCCCGATTCCACTTCGGCCGCGGGCACCGTTGCCAGCGCGATGATCAACGCCAGCAGGGCCACCACGATGGCGAGATCGAAGTAGCCGAGACAGACGATGCCGCGAAACGACAGGACGCTGGCCATCGCTGGACCGAGAAGGGCGCGCACAAAGGGCGGCAGCAACGCGGCGAGTTGCTCGAACTCGCCGGAGTTTTGAATGGAACCGGCAATCACAACCGACAACACTTGAAACGCTGCCAGCAAAAGTCCGGTGGCGGCGAGCAGGGTGCGCGCGCGTTTCAGGGAAAGCGCGAGCAACAAAATCGGGCCCTTCATGGCGCGTCCTCGCGATAATACTTCAGCACCATGTCCTCCAGACGCGCTTCCTGAATTTCCAGGTCCGCAACCGGCATCCCGGCGAGCACGGCCAGCATCGGCCCGAGCGGACCGACGACATTGAGCCGCCACTGTCGCGACGAAACCTCGATCAGCTCGTGGTCCGGCGGCAGAACCGCAGGAACAACCACGTCCTGTGTGAAGCGGACGCGGACGCGCCGTGGCGCCAGCCGACGGCTGGCCTCCAGGCCGGCCAGCAACACCAATTCGCCTTTGCGCAGCAGGGCAATGCGGTCACAAACCCGTTCCACTTCAGAAAGCACGTGCGACGACATGAAGACCGTTTTGCCCCGGCTTTTCACATCGCCGAGCAGTGCATAAAACGATTCCTGCATCAGCGGATCGAGGCCTTCCGTCGGCTCGTCCAGAATGAGGAGTGGCGGGTCGGCTTGGAACGCCTGAATGAGGCCGAGCTTGCGCTTCATGCCGGTGCTGTATTGGCGCAGCTTGCGGCGCAGGTCGCGCTGCGGCAATTCCAGCCGGTTGCAAAGTTCCTCGCGGCGGTGCCGGTCCACTGGCTGTTGGTTCAGCCCCGCAAGGAAATCGAGAACTTCCAGACCCGTCAGGTCGGAATAGAGCCCCAATTCGCCGGGCAAATAGCCAACGGCTGCCCGTGCCGCCAGACCGTCTTCCCAGCAATCGTGACCGAAGATGAATGCCCTTCCGCTCGTGGGCCGCAGCAAATCGAGCAGCAGACGAATCGTGGTGGTCTTGCCCGCTCCGTTCAGGCCGAGGAAGCCCAGCACTTCTCCCGGCGTGACGTCGAGGTTCAGGTCCTTCAATGCAGTGAGGTGCCCGTAGCGCTTGGTCAGGCCGCGAATCGATACGGCAGGCGAGGGCACTTCGGTTGCACTCACAGGGTTGTTTGAGCAGATGATCGCGTCACGGCGATGGGTTCATGGTGTTTGGACACGAAGCCGGCAGCTTCCGCACGCGTGGTTTTGCGCTCACTTGTCCGCCTTCTTCCCAAACTCCCTATCGAGGGGAATCAGCAACACCACCAGGAAACTCGGGATCGTTGCCAAAATCACCCACACGAAGAAATGGTGGTAACCGATGATTTCCTGCAACCAGCCGCTCCACATGCCGGGCAGCATCATGCCCAGTGCCATGAAGCCGGTGCAGATGGCGTAGTGCGCCGTCGAGTGCGTCCCGCGCGCGATGTAGATCATGTAGAGCATGTAAGCGGTGAACCCAAAGCCATAGCCGAATTGCTCCACGGCAATGGCCGTGCTGATCACGGCCGGGTTGTCCGGCTGATAATACGCGAGATAAATGAACGCCGCGTCCGGCAGATGAATGATCAGCACCATCGGCCAGAGCCACGTCTTCAAGCCGTGGCTCGACGCCATCATGCCACCCAGGATGCCGCCGCACGTCAGCGCGATGATCCCGATCGTCCCATAAACCCAACCCACCTGGCCGGTCGTCAGCCCCAGCCCGCCGGCCTCACGCGCATCGAGCAGGAACGGCGCGACCATCTTCACCAGTTGCGCTTCACCGAAGCGATAGAGCAGAAGGAACAACAGCAACGCAGCGATCTTCGGTTTACCGAAAAACGAACCGAACGTTTTGAAGAACTCCTTGATGAACGCGGGGATGTTCTGCGCATCGCCCGGTTTGTCGTTGACCGGATAGGGCAGGATGAACTTGTGCCACACGCCAAACAGTGCGAACAAACCCACCAGCACAAAGCAGGTGACCGACCAGGAAAGCGCGATGTTGCCGGAGCGAACCTCGAAGACCGCGCTCGTTGTTGTTTTCAGTTTCGGATCGAGTTGAAAAACAACGAGGGCGGGCTGGTTCCAATTGGTATCGTCGAACACGAGCCTGGAACCTTCAGCGAGCGAAACGCTTTTATCACCGGACGCGAAGGCTGGTGTGACGACGATTTCCTTGCCGGGCGGTTTGGTCAGGTGAAGCGAAACCACCGCGATGTTCCCGGCAGTGTCGCTCCTCGCCTCAGCCGTACGGCCGAAGTGCGTTCGCAGATAACTCTCAATCGGTTCGGAGACGGACTTCGTCCACCACGACTTGCCTTCGTCCTTCTGGCTCGACGTCCGTGTGCTTTGCCGGGTACGGAGAAAATGGTTGGTTGTGTTCCAGCTTTTTACCGTGCCGAGCAGAGCCGCGACTTCGGCTTTGGCTCGCGGTTGGGGTGCTATCTGAATCTGCGCCGGTTCAACATCCACACGCAGTTCGCCATCCAGAGCCGTAGCAGTTTTTAGCGAAGCGGGATCGAAGGTTTGAACAATGGCTGCGCCTGGCTTTGCTTCGACGTTGAGCTGAACTTTCGGCAGGCCGGTGTTGCTTTGGATCAAGCCGGCCAGAATCACCAGCAGGCCCTGGCCGAAGATCATCGAAATGCGGAAGAACGTGCTGCGGATGCCGACGAAAAAGGCTTGCTCCTTTTCGGACAACGCCGCCAGGTAATAGCCATCCGCGGCAATGTCGTGGGTCGCGGAACTGAACGCCACCAAGTAGAACAGCGTGAGCGAGGCTTGGAAGAATACTGGCAGCGGTAACGACATTCCCACGGCGGCGAAGCCCGCGCCGAGCAGCAGTTGCATGGACCAGATCCACCAGCGCCGCGTGCGCAGAATGTCCACCACCGGACTCCACAGCGGCTTGATGACCCACGGCAGGTACAGCCACGCGGTGTAAAACGCGATGTCGGCGTTCGAGACGCCGAGGCTTTTGTACATGATGACCGAGACGAAGTTGACGACGGCGAAGGGCAGGCCCTGCGCGAGGTAGAGCGTCGGCACCCAGGCCCAAGGACTGCGAGTGGTGGGTTTGTGGTCTGGCATCGGGTCCGGCCCGAGCGGGACTAAGCTTCAGGCCGCAGACGTTAAAGCGGAAAAACAGCGTGGCGGCAAGCGGGATTTAGGAAGGACAGTGTGGTGGTGGTGGTTTTCGCGCTGCGAAAACCGGCGCTGCGTACAGCAGCGCAATTCCAGATGACATCGCACGCGCTGCAATATTCCAACCGCCCGCTCTACGCGGGCGGAGTTCTCGCAGCGCGAGAACTGCTACCCATCCGGGACGGACTGCCCACAACTAAACGAAACAGGCGGGCTGTTGCCAGCCCGCCTGTCCTGAATTCTGATTCCCGTCTTCTGATCGCTGCCGTTTAATCCTTGATGGCTTCGTCGGCGGCGTCGAAGGCGTGTTGCAACGCCACGAGATCTTCGCCGGGCTTCAACGCATCGAGCACAGCCTGCTCGGCCTTGAGCTGTTCGGGCGAGTAGTTGGCGGCCTTGATTGAGAGACCGATGCGGCGGTCGCTGCGGTCAATCTTGATGACCCGCGCGGTGACATCCTGCCCAACTTTGAGGGCGTTCTTGATCTTGTCCACGCGCTCTTCGCTGACCTGCGAGATGTGAACGAGTCCATCAATCTCATGCTGCAGGCCGATGAACGCTCCGAAGCTCGCGAGCTTGGTGACCTTGCCTTGAACGAGATCGCCGACCTTGTAGAGCTGGTCGATCTTCTCCCACGGATCAATGGCGAGTTGCTTGACGCCAACGGCGATGCGCTGGTTGGCCTTGTCCACTTCGAGCACCTGGGCTTCGACTTCGTCGCCCTTCTTGAACACTTCGCTCGGGTGATTGATCTTGCGCGTCCAGGAAATGTCCGAGACGTGGATCATGCCGTCCAAACCTTCTTCCAGTTCGATAAACGCACCGTAGCTGGTGAGGTTGCGAATCTTGCCCTTGACGCGCGTGCCGGCCGGATACTTGGCTTCGGCGTTGTCCCACGGATTGGATTCCAACTGGCGGATGCCGAGCGAAATCTTCTGTTCGTCGCGGTTAATGCCGAGCACAACGGCTTCGATGTCCTGACCCTGCTTGAGGACGTCTGCGGGCTTGGCCACGCGTTTGGTCCAGGAAAGCTCGGTGACATGCACGAGACCTTCGACACCGGGTTCGAGTTCCACGAACGCGCCGTAGGGAACGAGGTTGACGACCTTGCCCTTGACCTTTGCGCCGACGGGGAACTTGCTTTCGATCTGGTCCCACGGATTGGTCATCTTCTGCTTGAGACCGAGGCTGACGCGTTCCTTTTCCTTGTTGATGTCGAGGACGACCACGTCAATGTCCTGGCCGACCTTGAGCACTTCGGACGGATGGCCGATGCGGCCCCAGCTCATGTCCGTGATGTGCAGCAAACCGTCAATGCCATTGAGGTCAATGAACGCGCCGAAGTCGGTGATGTTTTTGACCGTGCCCTTGCGGATGTCGCCGGGCACCATTTCGGAAAGCAGCTTGGAGCGGCGCTCGGTGCGTTCGGCTTCGATGAGTTCGCGGCGGGAAAGGACGATGTTCTGCCGCTCCTGGTTGATCTTGACGACCTTGAACTCGTAGGAGTTGCCGACGAACTGCGCGAGATTCTTCGGTGTCATCACGTCAATCTGCGACGCGGGCAGGAACGCCTCGACGCCAACATTGACGATGAGCCCACCCTTAACAATGGCTTTGACCTTGCCCATGATGCGGCCGCCTTCGTTGCAAATGGTGAGGATCTTGTCCCAGTTCTGTTTGAACTCGGCCTTCTCCTTCGAGAGGATGACCATCCCTTCCTTGTCTTCGAGTTTCTCGATCAGGACATCCACTTCATCGCCAACCTTCACGGTCTTGATGTCCTCAAATTCATTGCCGGAAACGACGCCTTCACTCTTGTAGCCGATGTCCACGAGGACTTCCTTGGGACGAACTTCGATGACGCGACCTTTGACGATTTCGCCGGCGGCAAAGCGGATGGGGGCGGAGCTTTGCTTCAGGGCTTCTTCCATTGTGAGCATAGTGCTGCTGCTTTCTTTGAACTGCGGGAGACTAGGCGGGCAAACGGCCCGGCGAAGCTCCATTGCCTAACGGACCAGACGTTGCAGGGCAACGGAGGTTTACCCTGACTTTTCAGGGCCAACGCCGGTTTTGCCGGGTTGAGGTTAGGTTGTTTGTTAACTTTTCTTTCTCAGCCTCAATGAACGTCCGCACACGCGGCGCTCAGGCGACGGGTAAGATACGAAGGAAAAGGCCGCCCGCAAGGGGAAATTATTCACCGTTTAGGAAAGGCTTTTTATCAGTGATGACTCTGCGGGATCTGAAATCGAGCCGAGACGGTGCTCGGCGCTCCGGTCAATGCAACACGTGCCGCACGAGCGAGTGATAAACATCCGTCGCCTCAAGCTGCGGTGACTGGAGCAATTCGCTGCGCGCGGTGATAATGACCGGCCAGTCAGCCTGGTTCTCCGGCCGCCGGCCATGCGAGCCCTTCACCAGTGACGCGTCGAGCGGGATTACGTCCATCAACATCCGGAAGCCGAGTTTCTTTTGCAGCAGTCGCCAGGCGATCTTTGCCTTCAACGCCAGCGGAGAGAGCGTCGGGTCAGCAAACAATTCCACCGGGTCGTAGCCCGGTTTGCGATGGATGTCCACCGCGCGCGCGAAGTCCGGCGCCTTTGCGTCATCGAACCAATAGTAGTAGGTGAACCACACGTTCTCCTTGGCCACAGCGATCAAATCGCCCGCGCGCGGATGATCAATGCCCGCCGCCGCCTTCTCGCCTTTGCCAAGCACAGCCGCCACGCCATCGCATTTCTCAATCAATTCGCGTGCGCGGCTTTCAAGCGAAGGATCATTGAGGTAAACATGCGCCACTTGGTGATCCGCCACCGCGAACACCTTGCTTGCACCGCAATCGAGGATTTCCAAACCCAATTCCTCTTTGATCGTCAGCCAGCGTTCCTCGCGGAACACGCGGTTCAGATGGATCGGCTGGTTCACGTTGGTGATGCCGTATTCGGAAAGTAAAACCACCTGCACCTCGCGCGAACGGAAGAAGTCAATCAACCCGCCGACGATGGCATCAATCGCTCGCAGGTCGGGGAGGATGGCGGGATTAAGCCGTCGAGCGCCCCTCACCCCGTCCCTCTCCCCATCGGATGGGGAGAGGGTGGCCGAATGCCGGGTGAGGGGTTCGTTCTCGTACGTCCCAAACCGCTGCAAATTGTAATCCAGATGCGGCAGGTAGATCAGATTCAACGTCGGGCTGAACTTGTTCTCAATCCACTTCGCGGACTCCGCGATCCAACGCGAGGTGGCGTCCGGATCACCGGCAGGGCTTTTCTTCCCTGCCGCCGGGCCCCAAAACGTGGGGAAGGGAAACTCCCCAAGATCGCGCTTGATCCCTGGTCTGATCGAATACGGCCACGCGTAGATATCGAAAAGCTTCCGGCCATCGGCGGGATACATCGGGCGCGGCGTAATGGAGTAATCCGCGCCGGAATACATGTTGTACCACCAGAAGAGTTTTGCGCAGGTGAACTTCGGATCGCGAGCGCGCAACTCATCCCAGATTTTGTTACCGTAGACGACGTGATTGGATTGCTTCCAGAACTGCACCTCCGCCAGTTCGCGGTTATACCAACCATTGCCAACGATGCCGTGCATCGTCGGTGTTGCGCCTGTGAGGTAACTCGATTGCGCCGTACAGGTGACGGCGGGAAATGCGGGCGCAACCACCGCCTTCGCCCCACGCGCCGCAAAGTCACGGATGCGCGGGGTTTGTTCACCGATCAGGGCATTCGTAAGACCGACGACATTGATAATAGCGGTGCGGTTCATTCGGCGTAGTAGCGGCGGCTCGGCAGAGCGCCGCTGACTTTCCATGAAATAAGAAACG
>Ga0315910_10002732_pt1 | contig 15286 bp, 7 predicted proteins | sample EdamamesoilMG_FD_204470 | JGI IMG/M metagenome (GOLD analysis project Ga0315910, IMG submission 204470) | Garden soil microbial communities collected in Santa Monica, California, United States - Edamame soil | ecosystem: Environmental > Terrestrial > Soil > Garden | place: USA: California...
CGGGCGCTGCCTCCGCCGCCCCCGCTGCAGGCGCCCAGATAGCTCCGGCAGGCGCTTCCCCGGCCCCAATCGCCGCGCCTGCAGCGGCGGCAGCGCCTGGCGCCGCCGCTGCCGCGGTGACTCCGCCTCCCGCGGCGGCTACGCCCGCAGCACCAGCGGCGGCCACCCCTGCCACCCCCTCGGCGACGCAATCCTTTGGTGGGGAAAACGTCGCTTCGGCCAAGACGGAATCCGAGGATCAGCGCGTGATGCACGCCCGCCTGACCTCGCAGAAAGAGCTCGGCTCGACGCGCACCTTCAACCTCTTCCTCGACAACGGACAGGTGTGGCGGCACGAAGATGCGCCCCTGGGCGCCTATCTGCGCGACGGCGATGCCATCACCATCACCAAGCACAGCATGGGCGTCTACCGGCTCACGAAGGATGGCGCCAAGAGCAAGAACTGGATCAAGGTCCGGCGCGTGCGCTGAACCCGCCAAAGAAAAAAGGCGGCGGGCCTTTCAACCCGCCGCCTTCCGGTTTCCCGGACTTTTCAGCCGATCAGAAGCGGGCCTTCAGACCCACGAAGTACCGGCGACCCAGCACGTCGTAGAAGCCGCCCATCGTCGAGCCCTGACCCGAGGTCGGCAGGCTGTAGGCCACCGGGTTCACGCAGCCCGGAGCCGGCGCACCGTTGCAGGTGGCCGCCAGGCGAGCCGAATTGGCTGCCGCGCTCTGGCTGAAGTCGTACGGACGACCAGCCGACTTCGTGGTGATCGACGGCGCCGTATCGAGCAGGTTGTCGATACCGAAGCGCAGCGACAGCGTGTCGGTGATGTTCCAGTACCCGTTCAGGTCGAACTGGTCGAACTGCGCCACGTTGTAGGCCACGCTCGGCGTGTAGCCCAGCAACAGACCCGGTTCGCCCGCGGCCACCGCCAGGTTGTTGTTGATGTTCGCCTTGATCGTGGCCTTCGCAGCCGGCTCGACCTCCGGCAGGTGACGCCACCGCAGGTTCACACCAAACGCCGGCAGGTTGTAGCCCAGGGTGGTGAACAGGCGGTAGTCATAGGCACCACCGTTGAAGCTGTTCAGCGTGGGACCCAGAGAGCCCTTCCACTCGATCACAGGATCGTAGCTGGCAGGGGACGTCTTGGTCTTGTAGCTGTTCAGCCACGAACCGGTGATACCCAGGCTGAGCGCACCCGGAATGCTCTCCAGACCCATGTCGGAGAAGTCCGTCGACCAGTTGAAGGTGAAGTCCACACCGCTGGTCTTCACCCAGGCCTGGTTGTCAAACGACAGCAGCGTGCTGACCGCACCACCAGTGGTCAGGTTGCGGGGCACGTTGCCGCAGGCCGTGGTGGCAGCCTGCGCTGCCGCCTGCGTCGCATCCGTCACCTGCACCGAACCAAAGCAGCGGAAGGCCGCATAGTCGGCCGAGTACAGCAGGATCGCGTCCTTGATCTGGATCTGATAGTAGTCCGCCGTGAACTGCATGCGGTTCAGCAGAGCGTGCTCGAACGGTGAGCGCAGCACGAAGCCGGCGGTGTAGGTGTCCGCCTTTTCCGACTTCAGATCCGGGTTGCCCACCTGGTTGTTCCAGAGCGAACCGCCCGCCGCCACCTGCGGGACCGCAGGGTTGTCGTAGTAGAAGGTCGCGGCTGTCGCACCCATCATCGCGCGGCAGATGAGGTAGGCACTCTGGGCGCCTGCCGCCGTCTGGCCCGGGGCCAGCGTGGTCGGCACGCCAGGGTTGTTCACATCCGCCCGCGCGCCACCTGCACCGAACGGCGAATTCGACCGCAGGCTGCACGCGTCGGTGTAGACACCGCTACCCGTGAAGTTCTGCTGCAACGGCAGGTACAGCTCACCCAGGTTCGGTGCGCGGTTGGCCTTGTTGTAGCCGCCGCGGAACCGCAGGTAGTCGTTGATCTGGATGTTGGCAGTGATCTTGTACGTGTCGGTGCTGTCGGTGGTGCTGTATTCGGAATGACGGCCGCCGACTTCCAGCTCCAGCTTCTGCAGGAAGCGCATGCCGCCAAGGACCGGAATCAGCGCTTCCGCCCAGATGTCCTTCGCAACCGTCTGCTTCTGCAGGTAGCCGGAGGGATACACGCCGATCACCTGGTCATTGAACGAGGCGGTGGACTGCAGGATGTCCGGGTTGAACTGCGAGGCATTGCGGCGCTGCTGGTAACCCCACGCGGCGCGCACTTCGCCCGCCGGCAGGTTGAACAGGCCACCCTGGAAGTTCACCTCGAAGATGTCCTGCTGGTTCTGCGTGCGCGTCTGCAGCGGCGCAACTGCCAGGTAGGTGCAGTCGGCGCTCGCCGGTGTATCACCCTTGAAAATGGTGTCGTAGAAGCCGCTCGTGCACTTCGAGGCCACCGAACCGAATCCAGGGCTCGCGCCCGGGTTGTTGGTCAGGTTGCTCTGGAAGGTCTGGCCGCGGGCATAGTCCGGCGACGTCACCAGCGCGCGCCAGCGGGCCAGCGAGTTGTTGCCGTAGCCGATGTTGTAGGTCGAGGACTCGCCACGCGAGTAGTACACCTCGCCGGTCCAGTCCTTGATCGGCAGGTCATACGTCAGGCCGGCTTCGATCTGCCAGGCTTCGTTGACGTTCTGGGTCGCGCGACGGCCGAAGCTGTCCAGCGGCCAGGTCTCCATGATCCACGGCGCGCCACGACCAGAGGTCGGCGAGCCGACCAGGTTGATGTCCCTGGTGGCGACGGTGTTGCTGCCAGCGGCACCGCAACCAGCCTGGTTGTACAAGCAGAAGGTCGTCGCCGCGTTCGCGTTGCGGCTGTTCAGCAGGATGGCCATGTCGACAGGCACCGGATGCGCGGCGCCGGCCGTGCCAGTCCCCCGGAAGGTCGGGTTGGCGAAGGCCGAAGGATTGGCGCGGATCTGCTGCACCAGCGCGTAGTTGGTGTAGTCGAGATTCGGGTTGACCGGGCTGTCGAGGGCCGGGTTGTACGGCACCGTGACTTCCCATCCGAAGCTGGCATTCGTGCCGGCCAGGAAGGTCTCCGTGGTGCTCTGGGCATAGCGGGCGCTGGACGCGAAGTGCAGCTTGTCGGTGATGTCGTAATCCGCCGAACCCATGAACGAGAAGCGGGTCTGCGGCGAGGAGGTGTAGCCCTCGGTCTCGTTGTACTTGACGACGTCTACGAGCGTCGGGCCGGTCGGGCAGCCCACAGGGGCGGCACCCGGATTCGACGATGTGCACTTCGACGTGTCGTACACGGTCTGATGCGAATACCGGAAGTCATCGAAGCCCTGACCCCAGGTCGGAATGTTGTACGCGGAGGTGTTCTGGAAGAACGCCGTGCCGTTGTCATTGAAGCGCGCGCCGGTCGTCGAGCACGTGGTGGTCGTACCACCCGCCCCGACATAGCCGCCACCCGCGCTGGTAAAGGGGCAGACAGTGCCGGCGGTACCGGCATTGGCGATCGCCCTGAAAGCATTCACGTGCGGGCCGCCATAGGTCGTCGGGTTGTACCCGTTGGCGCCCATCACGAAGGCGAGGAAGTTGCCGCCGACGCTCGGGTCGGAATAGGACTTCGTGTAGAAGTCGCGGTTCTTGTCGTACGCGCCCTTGCGGTCGTAGTACTCGGCCGCGAACACCACGTTGCCACGGTTGTCCGCGAACTGCGTGCCCGTGATCACCGAGGCACGGAATTCCTCGTTGTCACCCACATCGGTGATGCCGTACTGCAGGTCGGTTTCCAGACCTTCGAAGTTCCGGCGCAGCAGCATGTTCGTCACACCGCCCATGGCGTCGGCACCATAGGTGGCGGAGGCGCCGCCGGAGATGATCTCGACGCTGCGGACCATCGAGGAAGGAATGCCGTTCAGGTCGACGACCATCAGGGCGTTGGTCGGCACGGCGCGGCGGCCGTCCACCAGCACCAGGGAGCGGTTCGCACCCAGGCCGCGCAGCGACACCGAGGCGATACCGACGGAGTTGATCGAGGTCACCTGCACGTCGCTGTTGGTGCCTTCGGCGGTGGGCACGGCGGCCGGGTTGTAGGCCGGCAGCTGGTTCAGGTAGGACTCGATGTTGAGGCCGGCCCGGGTTTCCAGCTCCTTGCTGTCAACGGTGACCAGAGGGCTGTTGGCTTCGGCATCACGACGCGTGATGCGCGAGCCAGTGACCGTCACTTCGGCCAGATCATCGGCGGCATCGGCGGCGGCGGCGTCAGCGGCGCGCGCCAGCGGCGAATAACCGCTAACAGCGATGGTTCCCAGAACAGCGGCGACGGCGGCGCCGACCGTTACGCGCTTGAACGGTGTGTAACTCATTTACTCCCCCTGGAATGCACAAGAAAACATGGAAAAAAATGCACCTGCGAGCCTCGTATGCACGAAGCCCGTTGCAGGCATGCAACTGCGCTCAAAGGCGCTAGACAACTTTCGAATCCCCCTCCGGCGCCTTCTCTAGTAGTTCGAGGTCACCGGTGACGGGATATAACCATGTTGTACGGATAAACATCAAGTGGTTTGCCAGCCACTATGTAACCTGCCTGGGCATCCATTTTCGGTCCGTTCCGTCTCAGATAAGAAAAAGGCCGCGGCAGCTAAGCCACCGCGGCCCTCTCCGATGCCCTGACGATCAGAACCGCAGCCGGACTCCCATCCGGTAGGTGCGGCCCAACGTGTCGTAGTTGATGGCATTGACGCCACCCACACCGCCGCTAGAGAACGGAGGCTGACGGTCCAGCAGGTTGTTGATGGAGCCGAACACCTGGAAGCCATCGAGATTGGCGATGTGCAGGTCGTACGACGCATTCAGGTTGAACACGAAGTAATTGCCCGTATCGTTGTCGCTGGCGCTGTACGAAACCGTCGGGTCGTAGTCCGGATCATCCGGGCCCGTCTTCGGGTTCTGCAGATCCAGGTTGCCCGGGGCCACCCAGCGGGTCTGCAAGGTGCCGGTGAATCCCTGGTTCAGATAGGACAAGGTCAGCACTCCAGTCCAGTCCGGAGCGGGGGCCACATCCGAGAGGAACCCGGAATCGCCACCGGTCTGGCCAGCAAGGTCCGCCTGCCTTCCGACGAATCCCGCGCCGACCACCGGAGCAATCTGCTCCATCATGTGCGTCGCCGCGAAATTCGTCAGGAAACTGCCGGGCATGCTGTCGAAGCTGAACCGGTAGCTCAGCGCGAAGTCCAGGCCCTTGGCGGTGTACGGGTTCTGGTTCTGGTACAGCGTGATCATGTTGGTCACGTTGGTGCGGGCCGCGTTCGGATTGCCCACCTGGTCAGGACGCGCCGGACCGAAGGTCAGCAGGCTGCAGAAGAACTGGTCGCCGTTGAAGCAACCCGTCACCGCAGCCGGTCCGCCCAGGGACAGCGACAGGCCACCCGTGAGCTTGATCTCGTAGTAGTCCACCGAGAACTGCATGCCTTCCAGCGCGCCTGTCGGTGTGAGCACCATGCCCACCGTTGCCGTCTTCGACTTCTCGGGCTCCAGGTTGGTGGTACCCATCAGCTGCCACTGCGTCGGGTCGCTGTTCTGCCCCGGAGGGGCGATGATCCAGGGATTCACCACGCTGCCGAAGAAGCCGCCCGGCGGGATGGTCTGCGAGTAGAACAGTTCGCGGAAGTTGGGCGCGCGGATGTCACTGGAGTAGCTGCCGCGGAAGCGCAGCCAGTCCACCACATCCCACACACCCGCCAGCTTCCAGGTGGTGATGTCCTGCGTGTTCGAACCACCGATGGCGCCTTCGGTCGCGCCCTCGGTCTTGTAGCGCGCCTGGCGGATCGCACCATTGAACGTGGCCGCCTTGGCGAAGGCCAGGTCCTTGAGCAATGGCACTTCGAACTCGGCGAAGCCTTCATACACCTCGGTGCTTCCCGCAAAGGAATCGCCGTACTGCAGGCTGAAGTCGGTGCGCAACGCCTTCGGCAGATCACCTGCGTCATTCGACAGCTTGTCCTTGCGCCACTCCGCGCCGAAGGCCGCGGAGATCGGGCCGGCCCAGCCTTCGAACAGCTTGCCGCTGAACGAAGTGGCCAGCACGTCCTGGCGGATCACGTTGTGCTCGGTCAGCGAACCGAAGGCATAGGCCAGCGCGCCAGCGGACGCCGACGACGTGCCGAAGGGATTCAGCGGCAGACAGCCCTGCATCAGGATGGGATCGGCCACACCGCCCTGGCCATTCGGCGGAATGCCGGCGGCGCCATCACGCGTCACGCGGCAGACCGGCTGGCCCAGGGTGGACGAGCCCGCACGGTTGTCGATCACCGAATCCATGGCGAAGGTGTATCGCCAGTTGGTGCGGTATCCAGAACCGATCTGGTCACGGATGGTCTTGCCGTACTGGTAGTAGGCATCCCAGGTCCAGTTCTCGCCGAGCTTGCCGTCGGCACCCACAACGGCGCGGGTCACCTTGGTATCGGTGGTCACCACCTGCAGGTTCTGGCCCTGCCAGTTCTTCGAAACCACGGTGCCGGGAGCACCGAAGAACGAACTGCAGAACTGGTTGTCCGCTGCGAACGGGAAATTGCCGTCGTTCGCGGTGATGGCGTTGCGTGCTGCCGTGCTCAACGTGCCCAGATAGGCATTGTCCGGCTTGATGCAGTTGTAGGCCGCGTTCTGTCCGGAACCGAACTGGTTGTTCTTGCCCTTCACCTCGCCGTACGAGAGCTCGCCGAATATCGACAGATTCTCGGTCAGGTCGAAATCCACATGGGAGAACGTGGTCAGGCGCTCGACATCAGGTTGCAGAGTGAGATTCGTATAGGCCGGATCGCCATCACCGCCCACCACCTGGCCACCATTGGAGCGGAAGGCCTGCATGCCCATGGCGAACGGCACGATGTCGGTGCCCGCCGCGTTGAACTGGGAGGTGCTGGTGGCATTGGGCACCGCCGAGGCGATCACGCCAGTGCGCGAGAGCTGGTTCTCGCGCAGGCCCGACACACGGATGTAGTGCGGCTGGCCGGGAATATTCGCGTAGGGAGGCTGCGGCGGGCCACCGGGAAACGCCGGCGGACGGGGATTGGCGATATCGATTCCCGCTCCACCGAAGAATCCATTGGTGTTGTTGTACAGGCCATTGCCCTGTGCGCACCACGAGCGCGAATCGGCGCAACTCTGGATCACGCTCATGTTCTGGAATTCACCGCCGATCACGACATGGCCGCGGCCGCCCGCGAAATCAGTGCCTCCCGCAAGGCCGATGCGGTAGTTGTCACCGTCGCCATCCTCGGTAACGCCATAGTCGGCATCGATCTTCACGCCCTGGAGGTTCTTGTCCAGGATGATGTTGACCACGCCCGAGATGGCGCCGGAGCCATACGCCGCGGATGCACCACCCGTGACGGTCTCTATGCGCTGCACCAGGTTCGATGGAATGAAGTTCAGGTCGACGGCATCACCCTGCGTGGTCGGAATGAAACGCCGCGAATCCACCAGCGTCAGGGTGCGCGTTCCGAAGAACGGGTTCAGGCCGCGCAGGTTGGCCAGTGTCGAACCCACGTAAAACGCGCTGCCACCGGTATTGCCCGGCGTGAACTGCGAGACGTTCTGCGGAATCTGGATGATGGCATCACTGATGTTGTTGATGCCGAGCCGCTCCAGGTCGGCCGCGTCGAAGGTGGTAACCGGGTTCGGCGATACGTAGTCGGGTCGCTGGATGCGCGTGCCCGTGACCTGGACCTCCTCAAGGTCATCCGATCCTCCGGTCGACGTACCCTCGGCCGCCAGCACCGGCATGGCCGCGGCCATGGTGATGCTCCCGAGAATGGCCGCGACCGATGCGCGGACCAGATTCTTTCCATGAAACGGTGTGAAGCTCATTGATCCCCCCGAAATATTAAAAGGAAACACAGAGACAACCCGATACGGAGCGCCGACTTCACGCGTTGCACTGCTATGCAGCGCATGAGGGCGCAGACAGCTCTTCTTCTTTGAGTCCCCCGACAGTGCCTTCTGGATTGATACAGGGTCACTACAAGGTCACGAACTATCGGGATATATCCGCAGTCCGAAATAACATCAAGTTGTTTGCCAGCCACTGGAGGGCATGTGCGCCGGCGCCACAACTCCGTTGCCCTGACAGCAAAGAAAAAGGCCGCGGCGCTTGCGCACCGCGGCCTTCCTTTTGGGTCAGGACAAGTCGGTTAGAACTTGGCGCGCACTCCAACCCGGTAGTAGCGGCCCAGCGTGTCGTAGAAGATCGGCTGCGTGCCGCCCGAACCACCGCCCACCATCGGCGGATCCCTGTCGAACAGGTTCGAGATGTTGGCCCACAGTTCGATCGTGTCGGCGGCACCGACGTTCTCGAAACGGTAGTTCGCGTTCAGGCCGAACACCGTGTAGCTGCCGACAGTGTTGTCGTCGTAACGAACGAAGTTCGACGGCGCCGTGACGTAGTTGTCATCGGTCGGGTCCACACCCAGGTAGTCGAACTTGCCCTTGCCGACGTAGTGCGCGGTCAGCGTAGTCGAGAACGGACCCTTCAGGTACGTCGTCGACAGCTGGGCGTTCCACTTCGGCGCCGGGTTGTTGTCGTTCAGGAAGCTGTTCGCCGTTCCGACCTGACCGGAGATGTCCACCGGGGGCTGGCCAGGAACGGGCGAGAACATCTGCTCGAACATGTGCGTGGCCAGCAGGCGGAAGTTCAATCCACCAAAGCCACCCATGTTCAGCTGGTACGACGCAGTGATGTCCAGGCCGGAGTAGTCATACAGGCTGCCGTTGAACGACGTGGCACGCAGCAGCGCGATGCCCTCGCCGGTCGCCGGGTTGTAGCTGTAGTTGCCATCGGTGCCCGGAGTCGGCAGCGCGCCCGGATCCGGAGTGATCAGGTCGCAGTACTCCTGGATATGGGAGATCTGGCAGCCCTGCTGCACGCGGGTCACGTTCGCCTGCTGGATCGCATCCTTGATCTTGATGCGGAAGTAGTCCACCGCGAACTCGAGGCCGGGGATGGCGTCACGCGGCGTGAACACCAGGCCGACGGTCGTGGTGTCCGACTCTTCCGGCTTCACGTCCACGTTGCCTTCCAGGCTCCAGGTGCAGGCGTCGCGGATCGCGCCCGGGGCGACACCCGCCGGCGTGCAGTATCCGAACCAGCCACCGGCCTGGATGATCTGGCCGTAGTACAACTCGCGGAAGTTCGCCGCGCGGCTGTCGCGCGACTGGCTGGCGCGAACACGCAGCCAGTCAACCGGATCCCAGAAAGCCGACGCCTTCCAGGTGAACAGGTCGTGGTCACGCTTGATGCCTTCGCCTGGGCCGAGGGTGCCTTCGTTCTCGTAACGCGACCAGCGGCCGGCCACGTCGAGTTCGAGGCGCTTGGCCAGCATCGCATCCTTCAGCAGCGGCAGGTTCACCTCACCGTACACTTCCGTCACGTTCACCTTGCCGGCGAAGGACTCGCCGTACTGGATCAGGTAGTCGTTGCGGACGTAATCCGGCGCGCCATCCTGCGAGCCGATGTTGCTGCCCTTCTCGTAGCGGTACTCGACACCGGCCGCGCCCTGCACGGCGCCGGCGCCAAAGCCCTCGAACAGGTCACCGGTGGCGTTGAAGGCGGCCACGTGCTGGTCGACGGTGGTGTGCTCGTTCAGGAAGCCGAAGGCATAGGCCTTGGCCGCCGGATCGATCGGACCCGTGCCGAAGATATCGATGGGCACGCAGCCCTGCGCGATCTGCAGCTGGTTCGAAGTGGTGCCGGCCGGCACCGTGCCATTGCGGATCTGCTGCGTGATGCGGCACTCGATCGGACGGTCGTTGCCCAGCGCCGCGTACTGCGGCAGGTCGCTGAACACCGCGTCCGCGGCGAAGTCATACGCATTCAGGTGGCGGTTGTCCGCGACCAGCTGGTTACGCTCGGACTTGCCGTACTGGTAGTAGGTGTCCCAGGTCCAGCTGCTGCTGCCGAAGCGGCCGTCGAGGCCGATCGAGAAGCGACCCACTTCGGTGTCGAATACCGAGTGCGAGTCGAGCTGGCTGGTCCAGTCCTTGTTCAGCTGCACCGGGAAGCCCGGGATGCCGGCGAACAGCAGCGGCTGGATCTGCGCATTCAGCGTCGGGCGGCGCAGCAGGAAAGCGTTGTCCGTCTGGATGCCCTTGCCGAAGAAGCCGCCATCGTCCAGCGCGCCGCTCGTCTGGTCGGTATGGACCTTGCCGTAGCTGGCATCAGCCGTCAGGTTCACCGAGTCGGTGATCGCGAAGCTGAAGGTGCCCGCGATCACGTCGCGGTTCACCGGCGAACGCAGGTTGGTGTACTGGTAGGCAGGACGACCCTCGCCGCCGGACACCGCCGGATAGAAGATGTTGCTGCCGGTGCCGTTCTGGAACGGCAGCAGCTGCGTGGCATCGCTGTTCACCTGGCCCATGGGACCATTGAACGGCCCGGCCACGACGCCGGCATAGGAGAACGGCGAACGCACATCGTAGGCCTTGATCTGGGCCGGATGCGGATTGGCAGCGGTCACCAGCGCGCCGCCGAAAGCCCAGCCGCCCAGCGCCGCGTCATATGCACCCGCGGTGGCGTTGGTGATGCGGTTCATGTTCTGTGCGCACCACTCGCGCGCATCGATACATCCCACCTGGTCCATCTTCTGGTGCTCGACGGCGAACGACCAGTGGCCACGGTCATTGGCAAAACCGGAGCCGAAGGCGCCGGCGAAGTGCACGTCGTCGCCATCCTCGTGATGCGAGGACTGGCCGAAGTCGGCCTCGACCTTGATGCCTTCGAAGCTGCGGGCCAGGAAGATGTTGTTCACGCCCGAGATGGCGCCCGAACCGTAGGCCGCCGAGGCGCCACCGGTCACGACGTCCATGCGGTCGATGAGGATCGACGGAATGAAGTTCAGGTCGACGCCGTCACCCTGGTTGGTGGGCACATGGCGGCGTCCATTCACCAGGTTCAGCGTACGGCTGCCGAAGAACGGGTTCAGGCCGCGCAGGTTGGCGATGGTGGAACCGGCGAAGAAATTCGAGTTGCCGGTGGTGGTCGGGGAGAAGTTCGAGACGTTCGACGGCAGTGACTTCACCGCATCGCCGACGTTCACGATACCGAGGTTCTGGAAATAGTCGGAGTCGATGACCGTGGTCGGATTCGCGGTGTCGAAGTCGGTGGCGCGCTTGATGCGCGTGCCGGTGACCTGGATTTCCTCAAGCTCGCCGGAAGCCTGGGCTCCCGAGGCATCGGCCGCCACTGCAGGCATGACCACCGCCATGGTGATGCTGCCCAGAATGGCCGCTACGGACGCACGAACAAGATTCTGTCCGCGTGCAGACTGGATATAGGACACGTGTTACCCCCAAGTGAATTTCACTAACGCGATTTGGCGGCTTCCGCGCAGGGCAAGCCACCGTGCCTCCTTGGCGCGGCGCAGTATGGCAACGGTGTTGCGCCAGAGCAAGTTGTGTAGTCAAGGAGCAACAAAAACTGTGAAGTGGCTAGAGAATTCGCCGCATCAGCGCCACTGAATATTCGTGAAGTTTTGTTAAGGCGGCACCTTTGCTCCGCGCGACCTCTATTTAAGGTGAGCGGAGAGCAGAGCTCCGGATGGCTGGGGTGGAAGGATTCGAACCTCCGAATGGCGGGATCAAAACCCGCTGCCTTACCACTTGGCGACACCCCAATGATCCGGCCCTACATCAGCTCCGGGGCAGAACGGTCCAGACCCCTCACGAGGAAAGACCGCCACTTTGACGGCACCACGGCGGCAATCGGTTGCAGCGCCGCGCTGGAACCCGCTGCGGCGAACACGCAGCCACCGGTTCCGGTCAGCCGGCCTCCATGGGGAGCCAGAAAATCGAGCGCCCGGGCCACCTCGCCGTACCGTTGCCGCACCACCGGCTCGCAGTCATTGTGACCACCGCCCGCGGGAAGCGCCGCGATTCTGAGCGGCGGGGTATCGCGGGTCAATTCGGGCGCCGAAAACACCTCGCGCGTCGCCACCGCAACACCGGGGTCTATCACCAGGTACCAGCGCGGGGGCAGCGATACCGGCGTGAGCAACTCGCCACGGCCGCGGGCAAAGGCGTTGCGGCCATGCACGAAGACCGGCACGTCCGACCCCAGCTGAAGCGCCAGATCCGCCAGACGGGCACGGGACCAGTCGAGCTTCCACAGCCGGTTCAGCGCCAGCAGTACGGTGGCCGCATCGGAACTTCCACCTCCCAGGCCTCCCCCTGCGGGAATGCGCTTGGTCACATGCAGGCTGGCGCCCAGCGAGGTGCCGCTGGCCTGCTGCAGCAGCCGTGCAGCGCGCACGGTCAGGTCCCCCGCATCGTCCAGCGACGCCAGCAGTGGATCCGAAGGCGGCGGATCTCGCACGATCCGGCCATCCTCCCGGACGCGGACGTCCACGTCGTCGCACAGATCGATGAGCTGGAACACCGTTTCCAGGTCGTGGAAGCCGTCGGCCCGGCGTCCCGTCACATGCAGGAACAGATTGAGCTTGGCGGGCGCGGTGCACCGCATCACTTGCGCCCGGACTGCAGCCGCCAGCGGTCCACCACCAGCCTGAGGCGGATGTCCTCGCGTGTGGCAGTCACCTTGCCGGGCATGCGCACCGTCGCGCCGCGGGCGGACTGCGGACGATAGTCCTCGTAGCGCAGCTTCCAGCCCGCCTGTTCAAGCTGCGAGAGCGTGCCATCCCCGTTCAGCACGGGGGTGGCCTCGCCTGCGGCGGGATCGGGCAGCACCAGCAGCCAGTACCGCAACGAGGTCAGCGGGGGCGCGAAGCCCAGCTGCCGTACCAGCGCATCCATCGCCTCTTCGCCGCGCAGGATGCCACCTTTCGAGTCCACCACCTGGAGTTCCTCGCCGCTGAGGCGCAACAGCAGGGACCCGGCACCAAAGGGGCCGCTGAGTTCCACTTCGGACACTTCGCTGCGCTGTCGCCAGCGCGCATTGGCCTGCCAGCCCTCCTCCCCCGCCCGCACGCCGACGCGGCCGTCGAGTCCGTACTCATTGAGGCCCGTCAGCAGCGTCTGCTGTTCGGACCAGGACAGTGGAGTACGCCTGGCGGGAGTGGAGACGCAGCCGGCGAGCAGCGTGGCCAGCACACCTGCTGCGAGGATGCCCGATGCGACGCGGCGCAGACCCCGGCGCACGGGAGCTACTGCGACTTGCCGACTTCTTCGCCGGTGAGCCGGGACATGGTGTTGCGGACACCGGTGCTGGACGGATCGGTATTGAGCGCCTGCTGCCAGATGTAGCGCGCCTGACCCTCGTCACCGGACTTCCACAGCGCCTCGCCGTAATGTGCAGCGATCTCCGAGTCCCCGCTGTTGTGCCAGGCCCGCTTCAGCACCGGCAGCGCCTCGGCAAGCTTGCCGCGGCGGAACAGCACCCAGCCCAGGCTGTCCTGGATGGCGGCATTGTCGGGCGACACTTCCAGCGCATGCCGCACCAGTTCCTCCGCCCGTGGCAGCTTCTGGTTGTGATCGGCGAGCGTGAAGCCCAGCGCATTCGACAGCTGCGGATCATCCGGTCGCGCCTTGTGCGCGCGCTCGAACTGCGCGATGGCATCCTTCGTGCGGCCGCCGGCCTCGAGCACCGTCGCGCGCTGGTACTCCAGCTCGGGATGATCCGGATAAGCCTGCTGCAGCACATCGAGGCCCTGCAGTGCGCCTTCCAGATCGCCCGCCTGCGCCAGCAGGAAGGCACGTGTCGCGCCCGTTTCCACGCGCGCCTCGGGGTTCTGCGCGGCGTAGTCATCGAGCAGCGCCAGCGCATTCTTCTTGTCGCCATGCTTCAGCAGCAGCCGCGCGGCACCGCGCCTTGCAGTCAGCGCCAGCGAACTGTCGGCCAGCAGCCGATAGCTCTGCATGGCGCGCGCATCATCGCCCTTCTGCTCCGAGAGCTGCGCCATCACGAGGATGGCCAGTGCGGTGGCGCCGCGCTCGCCCATCAGCGGAGTGAGCCGCGCTTCGGCGCCCGCGAAGTCGCCCTCCTGCATGGACATGGCGATCAGCCGCCGCTCGGCGCCCAGCTTCGTTTCTTCGGCCACGGCCAGCGGCTCCAGCTCCTTGCGCGCGTCCTCGTTGCGGTCCGCCGCGGTCAGGAGGTCAGCGACCAGGAAGACATCCTCGCCCTCGAGCAGGCCGCGCAATGCACGCGCGCCTTCGATGGCCGCATCATGCTGGCCCTGCACCGAGAGACTGCGCAGGATGATGATGCGCGCCTCCACAAGGTCACTGTCCAGCGTCAGCGCGCGCTCGGCGGCGGCGCGCGCCACCTGCATATTCTGCGCGGCCATGGCAAGGCGCGCCTCGGCCAGCAGTACTTCGGATGTCGGGTCCTCGCCCACCAGCACATCGCGGAACACGCGATACACCGCGGTGGCGTCGGTCTCCTGTTCCAGCAGCTCGGCGAAGCGCAGCGGATCCTGGCTGCCGGCGGAACCTCCGTCGCGCCAGGTGGTGAGCGCCTTGCGTGCCTCTACAAGGTCGTAGCGCTTCAGCGCCACGAGCGCGGAGGTCAGCGCCGCCTCACCGGACCAGGCATCCAGCTGCAGCCACCGCTGCGTGGCCGCGCGCGCCGTCGTGAACTGCTCGCAGCCCACGGCGAGCTGCGAAGCACGCATCGCCACGTTCGGATCGCTGCTGGCCTGTGCCGCAGCGAGATAATTCTCCGAGGCGCCGCGGCAGTCGCCATCGCGCAGAGCATTCTCGGCAGCCATCAGCGCCTCGGACTCACCCTTCGGCGGAACATCCGGGGCGGCCGCGCCGGTCCCACCGGAAGTAGAGGCACAGGCGGCCAGCTGCAGGGCGAGAACAGCGCCGGCGACCCAGCGCAAGGCTGCCGGAAGGCGGGGCGATTGAGGCATCATCGCTGAACTATAGCCGGTTTCCCATGAAAGCCTCGATCCGCCAGAAACTTGAGAAAACCACCGACCGCTTCGAGGAGGTGGGCCGCCTGCTCGCCGACCCCGGAATGGCCGGCGGATCGCCGCAGTTCCGTGACCTTTCCATGGAGTACGCGCGGCTGGAGCCCGTGGTGCAGGAGTTCCGCGATTACCAGGAACTCGAACGTCAGCAGGCCGCGGCGCGTGAGCTGTCGGCAGACGCCGACCCGGAAATGCGACAGATGGGCCAGGAGGAACTGCAGCACCTGCAGCAGTCCATCGGCGAACGCGAGCGCGGGCTGTCGCTGCTGCTGCTGCCGAAGGATCCGCGGGACGAGCGCAACATCTACCTGGAGGTGCGCGCGGGAACGGGCGGCGATGAGGCGGCCATCTTCGCCGGCGACCTGCATCGCATGTACACCCGCTATGCGGAAGGTCGCGGCTGGCAGGTGGAGATCCTGAACGAGAGCTACGGCGAACA
>Ga0315910_10002733_pt1 | contig 15285 bp, 13 predicted proteins | sample EdamamesoilMG_FD_204470 | JGI IMG/M metagenome (GOLD analysis project Ga0315910, IMG submission 204470) | Garden soil microbial communities collected in Santa Monica, California, United States - Edamame soil | ecosystem: Environmental > Terrestrial > Soil > Garden | place: USA: California...
AGCCGACAGCCGACAGAGGGGTGTGAGCCCGGGGTCGGACTATCGGCGGCACGAGGAGTGGACGCGGGACGGTGAGGCGACCTGTCGCGTCGTGTACGGGAGCAACTATGAGCGGCTCCGGGAGACGGTCCGGCAGCTGCACCCGGATCTCGACGGGTGGATGATCACCGAGGGATACGGCCGCACCCTGTCGCGGCCCGGCCTCACCCTTCGCCAGCGGGAGCTCCTGATGATGGCGATGTGCGCGGTGAGCGATGTGCCGCACCAGTTGCACAGCCACCTGAAGGGCGCGCTCCACGCCGGGGCGACGGTGGCGGAAGTGGGGGAGGCGTTGGAGGCGGTGATCGGGGAGCTTTCGGAGCGGGAGCAGGAGCAGGCGCGACAATTGTTCAGGCGGGTCGGAGGGTGAGCGGGGCTATCAGCTATCCGCTATCCGATGATCGTCGGATAGCGGATAACGGATAACGGAGCGCAAGATCCATGTTCATTGACGAAGTCGTCGTCTACGTCGCCGCGGGCACCGGAGGTTCCGGGGCCTCGTCGTTCGCGCGCTTCAAGTTCCGTCCCAAGGCGGGTCCCGATGGCGGGGATGGCGGGCACGGCGGGAACGTCTTCGTGAAGGGGGACTCCAACCTCGCGACCCTCCTCGACTACCGGTACCACGCCTCCTGGAAGGCGGAGCGGGGCGAGCACGGCCTCGGCAAGAACATGACCGGCGCCACCGCCGACGACTTGATCATGCCGGTGCCACCGGGGACCGAGATCTGGGACGAGGAGAGCGGGGAGTACGTCGGCGAGATCCTGAAGAGCGGGGACACGCTGCGGGTGGCCAAGGGGGGGCGCGGAGGCCGGGGGAACGCCCGCTTCGCGACCCCGACCCACCAGTCGCCGCGGGAGTGGGAGCCGGGGGAAGAGGGGGAGATCAAGCGGCTCCGCCTCAAGCTCAAGCTCATCGCCGATGTCGGGCTCGTCGGCGAACCCAATGCCGGGAAGAGCACCCTCCTCTCGGTGGTGAGCGCCGCGCGTCCCAAGATCGCCGACTATCCCTTCACCACCCTGGAGCCCAACCTCGGCGTGGTGCAGCTCTCCGGCGCCCGGACCTTCGTCGTCGCCGACATCCCGGGGATCATCGAAGGGGCGCACGCCGGGAAGGGGCTCGGGCTCAAGTTCCTCCGCCACGTCGAGCGGACCCGGGTGCTGGCGTTCTTGGTGCCGCTGGACGCGGAGGATGTGCAGGCGACGTACGACAAGCTGCGCGACGAGGTGCGGCAGTACAGCGCCGACCTCGCGAAGACCCCGCACATCGTGCTCCTGAGCAAGCGGGACCTCCTCCCCGCCGAGGCGTCGGTCCCCACGCTCGAGGCCCCGGAAGCGCAGAGGATCCTCGCCATCTCGAGCGCGGCGGGGACCGGGATCGAAGAGGTGAAGGAGTACCTCTGGAAGTTCGTGGCGGATCTGAAGGCGGCCGGGGAGCCGGAGCGTCCGGCGATCGGTGAAGACGAGGACGAGGCGGAGTTCGACCTGGAGTTCGACGAGGCCGAATCGGATGACGACGATCAATAGAGAAGCGTGGATCTCCCTGGCGCTGACGCCGGGGATCGGTCCCCTGCGATTCCAGAGCCTGATCCGAGCCTTCGGCTCACCGGACGGCGCCCAAGCGGCGCCGTTCGCGCTTTTATGCACCGTGCCCGGGATCTCCCGCGCCTGTGCGACGGCGATCAAAGAGGGGGCGCAAGGTCGGAGGGGCGCAGAGACGGAGGAAGCGCTCGAACGGCTGGGTGCGCGGGCCATCCTCCCGGACGATCCCGAGTATCCTGCGATACTCCGTGAGATTCCCGACCCACCAATGGTCATTTTCGCTTGGGGACGAATGGAACTCCTCTCCATCTCGCCCCACTGCGACCCTGCGTCCCCACGCCCCTGCGCCGCCATCGTCGGCACCCGCCACCCCACCGACTACGGGGTCGAGGTCACGCGCCGGGCCGCGATCGGGTGCGTCGAGGCGGGGATCACCGTCGTGAGCGGGATGGCCCGCGGCTGCGACGCGATCGCCCACTCGGCCGCCCTCGATGCCGGGGGGAGCACCATCGGCGTCCTCGGCAACGGGTTCGGGGTCTTCTACCCCGCCGCGAACCGCGCGCTGTACGAGCGGATGGTGGCGGAAGGGCTCCTGCTCTCCGAGTTCCCGCCGGGGGAACGCCCCCACGCGGGGAGCTTCCCGCGCCGCAATCGCCTCATCAGCGGACTCGCGCGCGCCACGCTGGTGGTGGAAGCGGGCCACACCTCGGGAGCGCTCATCACCGCGAGCGCGGCGCTCGAGCAGGGGCGGGAGGTGCTCGCCGTGCCGGGGATGATCACGAGCGCGCAGTCGGCGGGGACCAACCAGCTCCTCCGCGATGGGGCGACGCCATTCCTGGGCGGAGCGGACCTCATCGGGTTGTACCCGGAGGCCAAGGCCGGCGGGCCGGTGGTCGTGGAAAGAGGGAGGGCCGGCCCTCCCGCGACCGACGATCCACTGCTCCGTCACATCCCGGGCGACGGGGCCCTGCTCGACACCATCGTGGAGGAGAGCGGGTGGCCGGTGGCGCAGGTGCTGGATCGGTTGATGGAGTTCGAGCTGGAGGGGAGGGTGGAGCAGCGGCCGGGGCGGGTGTTCAGGCGCGTGTCGTAGTCTCACCTCACCCCCCAACCCCCTCTCCCTTGCGGGAGAGGGGGAGCAGATCCCTGCACGGCGTCCCCCCTCTCCCGTAAGGGAGAGGGGGACAGGGGGTGAGGTAGTCAGGAAGCGGTGCGCCCGCCCACGCTAGATTCTTGCCATGCGCCGCCTGCTCTTCCTCATGTTCGTCCTCGCCGCCTCCCCTCTCGCGGGGCAGTCGGTGCGCGGTCAGCTCACCGGGAATGCTGCCGGCGCGATCGTGATCCTGCTCGACTCGACCGGCGCCCAGGTCGCCCGCACCCTCGCGAGTCCGCGGGGGAGCTATGTCCTCGCCGCCCGCGGCGACGGTCGCTACACGGTGCGGGTGCTCCGGGTCGGCTACTACGCCTGGAACTCCGATACCCTCCGCCTCGCCCTGGGCCGGCCCGTGGAGCTCAGCCCCGCGCTCCCGGAGGAGGTCGTGACCCTCACCGAGATCGACGTGACGGCCTCCACCTCCTGTCGCGCCGACCAGGGACAGGGGAGCACCGCCGCGATGCTGCTGGAGGAGATCGGGAAGGCGGTCGGTTCCGCCGAGCTCGCGCTCGCCGATCGCGACCTGCGCTTCCACGTCGCGCGCTACGTGCGCCGCTATGGCCGTACGATGGGGCTCCTCGCCGCTGACTCGGTGCGGACCCAGATCTCCGCCTGGCCGGTCCACAGCCTCTCCGCCGAGCGTCTGCGCGACCGCGGCTTCATCCAGCGGCGGGCCGAGGTCGAGCCCGAGCTCGTCCCCGGGGCCGACGACGGAGGTTTCATCTGGTTCGGTCCCGACGCGGGGACCATCTTCTCGGCTCCCTTCGTCGCCACCCACTGCTTCACCGCCGTGGCCGACAGCGCCGACGCCGCGAAGGTCGGGCTCGCCTTCACCGTGGTCCGCGGCCGCCGCATCCCCGACATCGAGGGGACGCTCCGCGTGGACCGGCGCACCCTCGCGCTGGAACGGCTCGACTACCACTACGTGAACTTCCCGTCGGGGACGCCCTCCGACCTGCCGCGCAAGGTGGCGGGGGGATCGATGGACTTCGCGCGCCTCCCCTCCGGGCTCTGGGTGGTCTCCGAGTGGCGCCTCAAGGCCCCCATCCCGCGCCTGCGCGGCGTCCGCACTGTCGAGGTTGCCGGCTGGATGGAAGAGGGCGGGGAGCTGCAGGAAGTGCGCTCCGCCGCCGGGGCGCCGATCTATCCCTCGGCCAGCGAGTAGGGGACGTGCACCTCTACGTCCACGTCCCCTTCTGCGCGCGCCGCTGCTCGTACTGCGACTTCGCCATCGCGGTCCGGAAGAACGTCCCGTCCGCGCGCTTCGTGGACGGGATCCTCCGGGAGTGGAGCTGGTGGCAGGACGAACCCTTCGCCCGTGCTCCGCTCGATACCCTCTACTTCGGCGGGGGGACGCCGAGCCATCTCGACGCGACCGAGCTCGCTCGGCTGGTCGCCGGGCTCCGGGGCAGGAGCGAGCCCGGCGAGACCACCCTCGAGACCAATCCCGACGACGTGACCCCCGAACGCGCCCGCGCCTGGGTCAGCGCGGGGATCGACCGCGTCTCGCTCGGCGTGCAATCCTTCGACCCGGCGGTGCTCGCGTGGATGCATCGCACTCACCGCGCCGAGCAGGTGGTCCCGGCGGTCCAGGTGCTCCGGGAGGCGGGGATCGGGTCGATCTCCGTCGACCTGATCTACGCGCTTCCCCCAGCCCTCGCGCGCGACTGGTCGCGCGACCTCGACCTGGCGCTCGCCCTCGCGCCGGAACACCTCTCGCTCTACGGGCTCACCGTCGAGCCGCATACGGCGCTCGGGCGCTGGGTGGAGCGACGCGAGTCGAAGGTCGCCGACGACGACCGGTACGCGGGGGAGTTCCTGCTCGCCCACGAGCGGCTCACCGCCGCCGGGTTCGAGCACTATGAGGTCTCGAACTACGGGCGCGCGGGCCACCGCGCCCGCCACAACTCCGCCTACTGGCAGCGGCGGCCGTTCCTGGGCCTGGGGCCCTCGGCGCACAGCGGGATGGGGACGCGGCGGTGGTGGAACATCCGGGAATTCGCCCCTTGGCAGGTCGCGGTCGAGGGTGCGGAACCGGCGGGGGTGATGGTGGCGGTCGAGGGGGAGGCGTTCCCCGCCTCGGTCGACGGGTGGGAGCGGCTCGATGCCGAGCGGATCCGGCTCGAGGACCTCTACCTGGGGCTCCGGACGGTCGACGGGCTGGCCGTGGACCGGCTGCCGGCCGCCACGCTGAAGGGATGGATCGACGCGGGGTGGGCGACGGAGCGCGCCGGCACCGTCCGGCTCACGGTGGAAGGGTGGCTCCGGCTTGACGCCCTCGTGGCGCAGGTGGCCTGACCGCCCGACCGCCTGACCGCCCGACCGCTTAGATTTCCCGCATGTCTCCCTCCCCGGCCCTCTCCGAACGCGAGCTCCAGGTCCTCGAAGCGGTCATCGAGGAGTACGTCGCGACGGCGGAGCCCGCCGGGAGCCAGACCCTCGCCAAGAGCTACGGACTCGGGGTCTCTTCGGCCACGATCCGCTCCACGATGAGCGAGCTCGAGGCGAAGGGGTACCTCTTCCATCCGCACACCAGCGCCGGCCGGATCCCCACCGACCTGGCGTACCGGCTCTACGTCGACCACCTGCTGCACAACCGCCGCGTCGCCAAGGTGAGCGCCGGGGCGCGGGATGCCTTCGCCGCCGAGCTCCCGGCGAGCCGCACCGCGGTGGAGGAGCTCCTCGCGCGCGCGGCCCAGGTGCTCGGAGTGCTGACGCAGGAACTCGGCGTCGCGGTGGCGCCGGCGCTCGAAGAGGTGGTGCTCGAGAAGCTCGATCTCTCCCAGGTCGCGAGCGACCGGCTCCTCCTCGTGTTCCATCTCCGGAGCGGGGCGGTGCGGACCATCTTCGTCCAGGCGCGGGCGCACCTCGCCCCGGGGGCGACGGAGCAGGTGGCCCGCATCCTGAACGAGCGGCTCGCCGGCCACACCCTGCGCGAGATCCGCGCCACGCTCGCCGAGCGGCTCCGCGATGCGGCGCACCGGGAGGAGCACCGGGAGCTCCTCAACATCTTCCTCGAGGAGGGGGATGAGATCTTCACCCTCTCCAGCGCGCCGGGGGCGGCGGTGGTCCTCGGGAACGCCTCCGGCCTCGCCGAACAGCCGGAGTTCGGGAGCGCGCCGCGGATGAAGGAGCTCCTGACCCTCACCGACCGGCGCGACGTGCTCCGCGACGCCCTCGAGTCGCGGCGCGCGCGCGGGCTCTCGATCACCATCGGCGGGGAGCACGGCGACCCGCGCCTCACCGGCTTCACCCTCGTCACCTCGAGCTACCGCGCCGGCGACCTCTCCGGCGTCATCGGCGTCCTCGGTCCCACGCGGATGCCCTACGACAAGATCATCGGCCTCGTGCAGCACACGAGCCGCCTGGTGGAAGGACTGTTGGAGTGAGCGATTTCTACAAGTTGCTGGGCGTCGCGAAGGACGCCTCCGAGGCCGACATCAAGAAGGCCTACCGGAAGCTCGCGATGGAGCTGCACCCCGACCGGAACAAGGCCGCGGACGCCGAGGAGCGCTTCAAGGAGGCGACCGAGGCGTACGAGGTGCTGCGCGACCCGCAGAAGCGGGCCGCCTACGACCGCTACGGGGACGCGGCCTTCAGTCGCAACGCGCGGCAGGGCGGGTTCGGCGGCGGGTTCCACCACGTCGACCTCGCCGAGGCGCTGCAGATCTTCATGCGCGACTTCGGGGGCGGCGGCGGGTTCGACTCGATCTTCGGCGGCGGACAGCGCGCGCGGGGCGAGGCGCGCCGGGGCCAGGACCTGCGGGTCGAGGTGACCCTCACCACCGCCGAGGTCGCGGCCGGCACCAAGCGGACCCTCAAGCTCCGCACCCTCGGCACCTGTGAGACCTGCAAGGGATCGGGCGCCAAGGCGGGGACCTCGCCGGTGACCTGCTCCACCTGCCGCGGGCAGGGGGAAGTGCAGCGCGCGGCGCAGAGCATGTTCGGGCAGTTCATCTCGGTGGCGCCGTGCCCCACCTGCCGCGGTGAGGGGACCGTCATCAAGGAGCCGTGCGAGGAGTGCAAGGGGGAAGGGCGCACCAAGCAGGAAAAGACCGTCACCGTCGAGGTCCCCCCCGGCGTCTCCTCCGCCAACTACCTCACGATGCGCGGTCAGGGGGCGACCGGCCCGCGCGGCGGCCCCGCCGGCGACCTCCTTGTGATGCTCGAGGTGAAGGACGACGACCGGTGGACCCGGCAGGGGGATGACCTCGTCTACGACCTCGCCCTGTCCTTCAGCCAGGCGGCGCTCGGCGGGACCTTCCCCATCCCCTCGCCGTACGGCGAGGAGAAGGTGAAGATCCCCGCCGGGACGCAGGCGGGCACGGTGTTCCGCGTGAAGGGGAAGGGACTCCCCAAGCTCGGCACCGAGGCGAAGGGGAACCTGCTGGTCCGCACCGCGATCTGGACGCCGGAGGAGCTGACCGCCGAGCAGAAGCGGCTCTTCACCGAGCTCGCCAAGGTCGAGGGAGAGCCGCCGAAGAAGACCACGCACGGGCTCTGGGACCGCCTGCGGGACGCCCTCGGCGCATGAGCGGCTGGGCGATCGACGTGCGGGTGGAGGGGGCCGAGCGCGAGAGCGTGGCGGCCCTCCTCGTTCGGGCGACCGGTCAGGCGATCGAGGAGCGAGAGGACGGGACGTTGATCGGGTGGGCGGAGACCGAGGCGAAGGCTCGTACCATCACCCAGCAGTTCGCGACCCTCGACCCGCGACCCTCGACCTCCATCCGTGAGCTCGACGACGTCGACTGGACCACCGAGTGGAAGAAGGGGCTCGCGCCCCGGACCATCGGGCGGGTGATCCTCACGCCGAGCTGGATCCCGCAGACCGCGGGACCGGGGCAGGTCGTGGTCGTCGTCGATCCCGAGACCGCGTTCGGGTCCGGGGAGCACGGTTCAACGCGAGGCGCCCTTCTGTTGTTGGATCGCGCCTGTCAGGGCCTCGCCCTTCGCACGCCGCACTTCGCGCCCCGCGTCCTCGACCTCGGCTCCGGCAGCGGGGTCCTGGCCATCGCGGCCGCCAAGCTCGGCGCCGCCCGCGCGGTGGGGATCGAGTTCGACGGCGAGGCGAATCCGGTCGCGGAGCGGAACGTGGAGCGGAACGGGGTGGGGGACCGGGTGGTGATCCTCGAGGGCGATGCCGGGGAGCTCGCCCCGCTCGGCGCCCCGGCCGATATCGTCGTCTCCAACATCCTGCGTACGGTGAACGTGATGCTCCTTCCGGCGATCGTCGCCGCGCTGGCCCCGGGCGGGGTCGCGATCTTCGCCGGGATGGAGGAGCCCGAGGAACTGCTCTTCCGTCCCGCGCTCGCGTCGCACGGACTCACCGTCACCGACGAGGTCCGCGACGCCAACTGGTGGTCCTGCGCGGCGGTGCGGGCGTGATCACCCTCCTCGTCGCGCCGGGGTCCCTCAAGCAGGGGGCGAGCGTCTCCCTCGATGCCACCGAGGCGCATCACCTGCGGGTGCGGCGCGGCGGGGAAGGGGAGAAGATCCGCCTCGTCGATGGGGAGGGGGTGGTGGGCTACGGGGATGTCGACGTGTCGAACCACGGCGCCCACGTCACGCTGGACAGCATCGAACGGGTCCCGCCGCCGCCGCCGCTGGTGATCGCCGTGGGTGCCGGGGACAAGGACCGCTTCCTCTGGCTCGCCGAGAAGTGCACCGAACTCGGCGTGACCCAGATCGTGCCGATCGAGACGGTGCGGACCCACAGCGTGGCGACCCGGGTCCGCGACAGCCACGTGGATCGGCTCCGGAAGCGGGCGCTCGAGGCGCTCAAGCAGACCGGGAGCGCCTGGGCCCCGACCATCGCCTCGCCGGTGGGGCTCGAGCGGTTCCTCGGCGAGCGGCGCAACGGTGCCTCCTTCGTCCTGAACTGGGAGGGGGACGCCCTCCCCCCCGGCCTGGACCCGGTGGAACCGGTGACCGCGTTGATCGGGCCGGAAGGGGGGTTCACACCGGAGGAACTGCAGGCCGCGATGCGCGCGGGCTTCCGCCGGGCGAGCCTCGGACGTAACGTGCTGAGGTTCGAGACCGCGGCGCTCGCCGCGGCCGCCTGGGCGGGGATCGCGCGCCGGAGGGCCGCACCATGAATGACTGTCTCTTCTGCAAGATCGTGGGGGGCCAGATCCCGGCGACGAAGGTCCGGGAGACCAACGACGCGATCGCCTTCGAGGACATCTCCCCGCAGGCGCCGATCCACGTGCTGGTGGTGCCGCGGAGCCACTTCCCGGCCGCCCGCGACGCCAGCGAGCAGGTGATCGGACACCTGGTCCACGTCGCGACCCAGGTCGCCACCGACAAGGGGCTCGATCCGCGGGGGTACCGGATCGTGATGAACACCGGGACCGACGGGGGACAGACGGTGCATCATCTCCACGTGCATTTGTTGGGTGGGCGGGGGATGAAGTGGCCGCCGGGATAGGCGCACGGACGCACGGACGCACGGGGCTCATGGTACTGGGCCCTCTCTTTTTCCCCTCTCCCCCCGAATGAGGGGAGGGGGCTGGGGGGAGAGGAGTGGGGGCGCGGGGAGAGGTCTCGCTGTTCGGGCCGGACTCGGGTTAACTTCCAGTCCTATCTTCACTTCGGCGTCCAGCGTGTCCGACCTGCTCTCCAAGCTCCAGTCCTCCCTCGTCACCGCCCGCAAGGCGCAGGACAAGGAGCGCACGCTCGTGCTCTCCACCCTCGTCGCGCAGGTGAAGGACCACGGGCTCAAGATCGACCACCCGATCGGCGACGCCGATGTGGTCGACGTGCTCCGGAAGGGGCTCAAGACCCGTCAGGACTCCATCGAGCAGTTCGAGAAGGCGGGGCGCCAGGAGCTTGCGGACAAGGAGAAGGCGCAGAGCAAGGTGATCGAGGAGTTCCTGCCGGCGGCGATCGACCCCGCGGTGGTGAAGGCGGCGGCGAAGGCCGCGGTCGCGGCGGGCGCCAAGGATATCGGCGCCCTGATGAAGGTCCTGATGCCCCAGTTCAAGGGGAAGGCGGACGGCAAGGTCATCAACGATGCGGCGCGGGAGGCGCTGCAGGCGGGATGACGGAGCGCCGGGCCGAAAAGTCCTCCGCGAAGCGCGGGGTGTCGGTGCCCACGGGCGCTGGCACCCCGCTTGAGTCTATCGAGTTCGCCGCCGCCCTCGACGCCGTCGCCGGGCTCGCCGCGGGGCCCCTGGGCGCGGCGAGCATCCGCGCCCGCACGCCGGGGACCGACATCGCCGCCATCCGCGAGGAACTCGCCGCCGTCGGGGAGATCATGGCGCTCGAGCGCCTCGGCACCGCCCCCGCGGTGGAGCCGGTCCCCGAGGCGAAGGACCAGCTCGCCCGGCTCCGCATCGAGGGGAGCGTGCTCGACGGCCGCGCCGCCGTCACCCTGCAGAAGGTGATCGCCGCCGCGCGACGCACGGCGAGCGAGTTGAAGCGGGTGGCCGACGACGCGCCGCGCGCGGCGGCCCTCGCGGTGGAGCTCCCGCCCGCGACCGTCGACCGCCGGCTGGAGAAGACCTTCGACGAGGATGGCCACATCCTCGACACCGCCGATCCGGAGATCTCCGCCGCCCGGCGCGAGGTCGGCGCGGCACGGCAGCGCCTCATCAAGCGGCTCGAGTCGATCCTCCGCGGCATCGGCGACGGCGGGGAGGGGGCGGTCACCGTCCGCGGCGGGCGCTATGTGATCCCGGTGCGCCGCGACGAGCGGAAGCGCCCCGACGGGATCGTGCACGACGAGTCCTCCAGCGGCGGGACCCTCTTCATCGAACCGACCGCGGCGATCGAGCTCGGCAACGCCCTCCGCGAAGCGGAGCTGATGGAGGACCGCGTCATCCAGCGGATCCTCCGCGAGGTGAGCGAACTCCTCCGCGAGCATCACCCGGCGCTCGTCGCCGCGCACGCGATGTGCGTCGCCGCCGATGACCTCCTCGCCCGCGGCCGCTACGGCGCCCGGGTCGACGCTTCGGTGCCGACGGTGAACTCCGCCCCCGCGCCTCTGCGACTCTGCGCTGCGCGGCATCCGGTCCTCCTCGCCCGCGGCGTGACCGTCATCCCCTTCGACCTCACCCTCGAAGGGGAGGAGCGCACCCTCCTCGTCAGCGGGCCGAACACCGGCGGGAAGACGGTCCTCCTCAAGGCGACGGGACTCGCCTGCGCGCTGGCCGCGAGCGGGATCGTGCCGCCGGTGAAGGAGGGATCGACCCTCCCGGTCTTCCGCCGCTATTTCACCGACATCGGCGATCACCAGTCGCTGCAGGCCGACCTCTCCACCTTCAGCGCCCACGTCGCCACCCTCCGCGATATCCTCGATGAGGCCGACGCCGGTACCCTCGTCCTCCTGGACGAGGTCGGGAGCGGCACCGACCCCGCCGAAGGCTCGGCCCTCGCCGCCGCGGTACTGCTGGAGCTCACCCGTCGCGGCACCATCACCCTCGCGACGACCCATATGGGGGCGTTGAAGGACCTGGCGACCCAAGCCACCGGCGTCGTGAACGGCTCCCTCGAGTTCGACGTGGCGACCCTCGCCCCCACCTTCCGGTTCCAGAAGGGCGTCCCAGGACGTTCCTACGGCCTCGCCATCGCCCGCCGGTTGGGGCTCGACGCGAATGTGCTGACCGAGGCGGAGACCCTGGTCCCCGACGAGGACCGTCGCCTCGACGCCCTCCTCGCCGAGCTGGAGCAGAAGCAGGGGGAGATCGCGACCCGCGAGGAGAAGCTCGAAGCGGCCAAGCTCGACCTCGACAACCTGCAGGCGCGGCTCTCCCTGCAGCAGCACCAGCAGGAGACCCTCGCCGCCGACCTCGCCCAGCGCGCCAAGCACGCCGACCGCGACGCCAAGAAGGAAGCGCGCGAGATCCTGATGGAGGCGCGGAAGAAGGTGGAAGAGGCGGTCGCGCTCGCGCGGCAGGGGGCGGAGGAGGAGAAGGCGAAGGAGGCCCGGAGGCTCCTGGAAGCAGAGATCCAGGGGAGTCGGGAGTTGGGAGGTGGGAGGGTCGAAAGGAAGGGTCCCAGCACCCCTCCAGACTCCCCACTCACCCCGGGGGACGAGGTCCGCCTCGTCACCGGCCAGGTCGGCGAGGTCGATCAAGTCCGGAAGGACGGCCGCGTCGTGGTGCGCGTCGGCGTCACCAAGCTCACCGTCGATGCCGGCACCCTCGAGAAGCTCTCCGGGAAGGAGAAGCGGAAGGAAAAGCGGAAGGAACGGTCGATCTACGCCTCCGTCTCCACCACCGCCTCCGCCCCCTCCGAGGTCGACCTACGCGGGATGACCGGCGACGAGGCCCAGACGGTCGTCGAGCAGGCGATCGACGGTGCGATCCTCGGCGAGCGCGCCCTCCTCCGCATCATCCACGGGATGGGGACCGGCGTCGTCCGGGAGCGGGTGCAGCGGGTCCTCAAGGCCGACCGGCGGGTGAAGGCGTTCTCGTTCGCGCCGCAGGCGCAGGGCGGCACCGGGGTCACCATCGTGGAGTTCGACGCGTGAGCCGGATCCCCGACGAGATCATCGAACAGGTCCGCGACGCGGCCGATATCGTCGCGATCATCGGCGAATCGGTCGAGCTCAAGCGCACCGGGACCGACTATCGCGGCCCCTGTCCCTTCCACGGCGGCACGCACCGCAACTTCGCCGTCGTCCCCAAGAAGGGGATGTACCACTGCTTCGTCTGCCACGAGGCGGGAGACGTCTTCAAGTACCTGCAGAAACGCTACGGGATGGACTGGCCGAGCGCGGTACGGCAGGTGGCGGGGAAGGTGGGGATCGTGATCCCCGAGGGCACTGAGCGCCAGGAGGCCGACACCCGCGAACCCCTGTTCGCCGCCGTGGCGACCGCGCACGACTGGTTCCAGCGCCAGCTCCGCGAGGCCCCCGACGCCGAGGCGGCGCGGAAGTACCTCCTCGGGCGCGACATCCCGCTCGAGACCGCGGGAGAACTCGGACTCGGCTGGGCCCCCCCGGGGAACGCCTTCCTCGACGAGATGAAGAAGCTCGGGCTCTCGCCGCAGGTGCTCCGGGAGGCAGGGCTCCTGGTCGAGCGGGACGACGGCACCACCGGTCCCCGGTTCCGGAAGCGGCTCATCATCCCGATCCACGACCTCCGCGGGCGCGTGGTCGCCTTCGGCGGGCGGGTGATCGGGGACGGGGAACCGAAGTACCTCAACTCCCCGGAGTCGGAGCTCTTCCACAAGGGGCAGCAGCTCTACCACCTGCACCTCGCCAAGAACGCCATCCGCAAGGAGGAGTTCGCGGTGGTGGTCGAGGGGTACTTCGACACCCTCCGCCTGGTGCTGGGCGGTGTCGAGAACGTGGTGGCCCCCCTTGGCACCTCGCTCACCGCCGAGCAGGCGAAGCTCCTGACCAGGTACACCAAGCAGGTCGTCATCTGCTACGACAACGACGGCCCGGGACTCAAGGCCGCCTTCCGCGCCGCCGATGAGTGCCTCCGTGCGGGGCTCCGGACCCGGGTCGCGACCCTCCCCGAGGGCCAGGACCCCGACGACCTGATGCGGCAGCAAGGGGCGAAGGCGGTGCGGCAGGTGCTGCACGACGCGATGGATGTGCTCGAGCGGAAGATCGACATGCTCGAGAAGAAGGAGTGGTTCAGCAACGTCGAGCGGCGCCGCGAGGCGCTCGACCGCCTCCTCCCGACCATCCGCGCCACCAAGGACCCGATCCAGCGCGACCTCTACCTCGACCGGGTGCGGGAACGGACCGGGGTGGGGCTCGAGACCCTGAAGGAAGAGCTCGCGCGCGCCGGCTCCCGCTATGGCGGTCCCCCGCCGGGCGACGACCGGGGCCCGCCGCCGCCCTCGGAGGAGTACGCGCCGCCGCGGCAGGAGGCGCGCCCCCAGGCGACGAAGCACAAGTTCGCCGAGGAGCGGCAGTTCCTGACCGTGATCCTCGCCGACCCGGAGTGGGTGTCGCGCGCGGCGCAAGAAGTCCCGGCCGAACTCTTCCGCGGCAAGAGCACCCGCGAGATCTACACCGCGCTCCTCGAGGGGCGGGTGGCCTCGCTCCCCGGGGGGCTGAGCGGCGACGCCCAGCTCGTCTGGAGCGAGCTCAAGGAGTCGGGGGGACGCTTCACCAAGGAAGGGATCGGCGACTCCTACGAGGCGGCGCGCGAATCGCTCGCACTGATGCCGCACCTCCGGAAGGACGCCGAGCTCCTCGACTCGATCGAGCGGGCCGGCTCGGAGGAGGAGAAGGAGTCGCTCATCCGGTCGCGGAAGGACCTGCGCGACCAGATCGCCAAGAATTACCCGAATGCCTGGGCCCGACACATCAAGGCCCGGAAGCAGAAGTGAAGAAGCCCACAGCCTACAGCCCACAGCCCTGTAGGCATCGATTGGAGTCGTTCGCTCTGACTGTCGGCTGTCGGCTGTAGGCTGTCGGCTGTAGGCTGTAGGCAACCACCCCCAAGGAACTCCATGCATCCCGAACTCGCCAAACTCCTCGACCTGCAGGGCAAGGACATCGTCCTCGCCGAGATCGATGATCGCCTCGCGACCCTGGTCGAGGAGGAGCAGGCCCTCGACGCGGTGGTCGACCGGGCGCGTGACGCCGCCAAGGCGGCGCGGAAGCAGGCCGCCGATGCCGCGCGCCGGCGTGACGAATACGAAGAGCGGATCAACACCCTCAAGCAGCAGCACGAGCGCCGCCAGCAGCGGCTCGAGTTCGTGCGGAATCCCAAGGAAGCCTCGACCCTGATGGCCGAGCTCGACCTGGCGCGCGGCGTGCTGGCGCGCGAGGAAGGGGAATGGGTCAAGCTCGCCGAAGGGGTCAAGTCGACCGAGCTCCGCGCCACGCAGGTCGAGGCGGAGATCGCGCAGGTGCAGGAAGGGCAGGGGGAGATGCGGACCTCCCTCGCCGCCCGGAAGAGCGACATCGAGCACGAACGCTCCGTCGCGATGGCGGCCCGCGAGGCCTCGGCCAAGCTGGTCGAGAAGCCGCTCCGGATGAAGTACGACCGGCTCCGCTCGCCGAAGCGGCTCAACGTCCTGGTGCCGCTGAACGGCGCCGCCTGCGGCGGGTGCATGACCGCCATCCCGATGAGCCGCCGGGCGGCGATCAAGGGGGGGACGGTGATCGACGCCTGCGAGAACTGCGGCGCGATCCTGTACCACGCGGAGTAGGAAGGGTACGGACGTTGGCCGCACCCCGTATTAAGGTGGAGGGGATGGATCGCACCTTTCCCGTCCCTCCGCTCCGCTGGTCGGTGGCCGCGGCCGCCGATCCGGCGGCGGTCACGGCCCTCGCGGCCGCACTCAAGATCCCCGCGCCCCTCGCCGCACTCCTGATCCAGCGCGGGGCCGGGGAGGCGGGGGTGGCGCGCGCCTTCCTCCGCCCCGAACTCGAGTCGCTCGCCGACCCGATGACACTCGCCGGGATGGCGGAGGCGGTGCAGGTCGTGAGCGAAGTGGTGCGATCCAAGGGGCGGATCCTCGTCCACGGCGACTACGACGTCGACGGCCAGTGCGCCACCGCACTCCTCACCCGGGTGCTCCGCGCCGCCGGGGCCGACGTCGTCCCGTTCGTGCCGCACCGGCTGCGCGACGGCTACGACTTC
>Ga0315910_10002734_pt1 | contig 15285 bp, 15 predicted proteins | sample EdamamesoilMG_FD_204470 | JGI IMG/M metagenome (GOLD analysis project Ga0315910, IMG submission 204470) | Garden soil microbial communities collected in Santa Monica, California, United States - Edamame soil | ecosystem: Environmental > Terrestrial > Soil > Garden | place: USA: California...
CTGTTCCCGGGCCGCCTCGAGGGCGCCCGTGTCGCGGTAGCGGCGGGCGAACGACATCTCCTGCTCCGGGGTGAGGAGCGGGAAGCGGTTGACCGCCTGGACGTAGGTTTCCAGGCTGCCGGTGGCCGACAGGACGGGCAAGGCGATGTTCATGGAGCCGTTCATTGAACCCCCTCTATATGCCATTAAGTCTAGCACTCTTGGTATGGGAGTGCCAGAACCTGTGAAAGTTCCATCGGGTCAGTAGGTTATAGAGGATTATCTTGCCAAAAACAGGCGTGAAATCAGGTACTTTTAGGGGTTCCGCCCGGGGCGGCGTAGCCCTTATCGAGGTTCGATGTCCGCGAGGTGCTGGTTGACCGAAAGCCACGACCCGAACCAGCCCAGGCCGGCCGAGAAGGCGAGCAGGGACAGGCTGTCCTCGGGGCCGAGGTGCTGCAGCTCGAAGCGCGCGGCATAGAGCTGCGCCAGTTCGGCGAGCGCACCGTTCAGCAGCCCGATGCCGGCCCAGATGACGGCCCAGGCCGCGACGCCGCCCGCCAGCCCCTGCAGCGCGCCGAAGTAGAGGAAAGGCCGGCGGATGAAGGGGTCGGTCGCACCGATCAGCTTGGAGACCTCGATTTCCTCGCGGCGCGTGAGGATCTGCAGCCGGATGGTGTTGAAGGTCACGGCCACCAGCGCGAAAGCGAACAGCGTCGCCAGCAGCCAGACCGCCAGGCGCGCCAGCTTCAATCCCGCCTCCAGGCGCCGCGCCCACGCCGTATCGAGCTGCACGTGCGTGACCCTGGGCCAGGCGCGCACCTCGTCGCGCAGCTTCTCGAGCACTTCGGTCTGCGTGTCCCGCGGCATCACCACGAAGGCATCGGGCAGCGGGTTCTGCTGCAGGCTGTCCACGACATCGGCGAGCCCGGTGCCGGCCTTCAATTCCTTCAACGCCTGTTCGCGCGGCACGAAGCGCGCTTCGCGCACCCCCGCGTGGCTTCTAAGCCGCGCGCCGATCTTGTCGGCATCGGCGCGGCTGGCGTCGAGCGCGAGGAACACCGAGAGCTGGGGATCGGAGGCGAGCGTGTGCGCGAGGCCCTGCAGGTTGACGAGGGCGACGTAGAGCCCGACCGGCAGCGCCAGCGCGATGCCGATCACGCCCACGTTGAGCAGCGTGACGACCGGCGTGCGCGTGAGGCGGGCGAGCGTCACGCGCAGGGCGTCGAGGTGGTGCCAGAACCAGTTCATCCGGCGCCTCCGATATTCTGTCGCGGAAGAATACTATTGTGGTGTCGGCGCCATGCGCCATTCGACGGTCGCATCCCCGCAAGCGGGGCCCCTGCTCCGCGTCTCATGTCGTCACCCTCCCTTCCCGCAGCGCGACGAGGCGGGGCTTGAGACGCGCGGCGAGCGCTTCGTCGTGGGTGGCGATGACCACGGTGACGCCGACCTGGTTGAACGAGCGGAACAGCTCGCCCAGCTCGGCGGCATAGGCGGCATCGAGGTTGCCGGTCGGCTCGTCGGCGACCAGGATGGCGGGGCGGTGCACGATGGCGCGCGCGATCGCGAGCCGTTGCTGCTCGCCGCCGGAAAGCGCGACCGGGAGGGCTTTTTCCTTGGCGAGCAGGCCGACCTTGTCCAGCGCCGCGCGCACGCGCCGGGCGGCCTCGCGCCGGTCGAAGCCGGTGATGGCGAGCGGCAGCATCACGTTGTCGAACGCGTTGCGGTCGAACAGCAGCTTCTGGTCCTGGAAGATGAGCCCGAAGTTGCGGCGCAGGAACGGCACGGCGCGCGCCCGCAGCGCCCCCACGTTCTGGCCATTGACGATGACGCTGCCGCTGGAGGGGCGCTCGATCGCCGCCGCGATCTTCAGGAGCGTGCTTTTGCCGGCGCCGGAGTGGCCGGTAATGAACACCATCTCGCCGGTCTCGATCGTGAGCGTGACCCCTCTCAGAGCCTCCAGCCCGCTGGGATAGCGCTTGGTGACCTGGCTGAAGGAAATCATGGAGTTAGCGCGCGTGGCCGTGTTAGTGAGCGCTCACCGGGGCAGGCAGGATACGTCAGTCGAAGAGCGCCGCGACGAATTCCTCGGCATCGAACGGCCGCAGGTCGTCCAGGCCTTCGCCGACGCCGATGAAGCGCACCGGGACCGGCTTCTCACGTGAGGATTGCGCATGCGGGGCAGAGGATTGCGCATGCGAGGAAGAGGATTGCGCATGCGAGGGAAAGGATTGCGCATGCGCAATGGCCGCGATCACGCCGCCCTTGGCGGTGCCGTCCAGCTTGGTCAGCACCAGGCCGGTCACGCCCAGCGCGTCGTCGAAGGCTTTCATCTGGGCGAGCGCGTTCTGGCCGGTATTGGCGTCGAGCACCAGCAGCACTTCGTGCGGCGCGCCGGGAGCGGCCTTGGCGATCACGCGCTTCACCTTCCTGATCTCTTCCATGAGGTGCAGCTGGGTCGGCAGTCGTCCCGCGGTGTCGGCCAGCACCACGTCGATGCCGCGGGCGGTCGCCGCGTTGACTGCGTCGTAGATGACCGCCGCCGCGTCTCCGGATTGCTGGGTGATCACCGCGACGTTGTTGCGCTCGCCCCAGGCGACGAGCTGCTCGCGCGCCGCCGCGCGAAAAGTGTCGCCGGCGGCGAGCAGCACGGATTTGCCGCGGCTCTGGTAATAATGGGCGAGCTTGCCGATCGAGGTGGTCTTGCCGCTGCCGTTGACGCCGGCCAGCATGATCACGAACGGGCGATGAGCTTCCACATCGAGCGGCACCGCGACCGGCGCGAGCAGCTTGCACAGCTCCGCCTGCAGGGCCAGCTTCAACTGCGCCGAATCGGCGATGCCGTCGCGGCGCGCGCGCCGGCGCAGTTCGCCCATCAGGTGGGCTGTCGCCGCCACCCCGACGTCCGCCGTGATCAGCGCCGTTTCGAGTTCCTCGTAGAACGCCTCGTCGACCGGGCGCGCCACGCCGAACAGCCCCGCCAGCCGCCCGCCCAGCTGCTCGCGCGTCTTGGACAGGCCATCGCGCAGGCGCGCGAGCCAGTTGCCGCCTTCACCGGACGATTTGAGGAAACTTAACAAGGGCCGCGCAGTCTAGAGAGGCGGATAGGAAATGGGCGGGCCGACCGAGCGTTGAAAAATCAGGTATCCGGCCCGCAAAGTGGATACAATTCTAGCCCGAAATCCCCCTCGACCGTAGCACGAACCCGTGAAACTTTCCGGCTATCTCGCCTGCCTGTGGCTTGTCCTGACGGCGGCCGCAGGCGCGGCCCTGGCGGCGGACGACACCGCCGAGCACCAGCTCGCCAACGGCCTGCGCATCATCGTGAAACCCGACCGCCGCGCGCCGGTGGCGGTGGTGATGGCCTGGTACCGCGTCGGCAGCATCGACGAGGTGAACGGCCAGACCGGCGTGGCGCACGTTCTCGAGCACATGATGTTCAAGGGCACCTCCACCACGCCGGCGGGCGAGTATTCCCGCCTTATTGCCGCTGCCGGCGGGCGCGACAACGCGTTCACCGCCAACGATTTCACCGGCTACTTCGCGATGCTGCAGAAGTCCCGGCTCGAGCTCGCGCTGAAGCTCGAAGCCGACCGCATGGCCAACCTCACCCTTGCGCCCGAGGAGTTCGCCAAGGAGATCAAGGTGGTGATGGAAGAACGGCGGCTGCGCACCGACGACCGGCCGCGCTCGCTGGTCTACGAGCAGCTGATGGCCACGGCGCTGACCGCCCACCCTTACCGCAATCCCATCATCGGCTGGATGAACGACCTGGAGAACATGCGGGTCGAGGACGCGCGCGAGTTCTACCGGCAATGGTATGCGCCCGGCAACGTGGTGCTGGTGGTGGTGGGCGACGTCGAGCCGAAGGAAGTGTTCGCCCTCGCCGGCAAGTATTTCGGCGCCCTGCCGGCGCGCGAGCTGCCGGTGCGCAAGCCGCAGGACGAGCCGGCGCAACTGGGCGTGAAGCGCATCGTCGTCAAGGCGCCGGCGGAACTGCCGTACGTGATGATGACATTCCGCGCGCCGGCGCTGCGCGACCCGGCGCGCGACCAGGAGCCTTACGCGCTGTCCATGCTGGCGGCGGTGCTGAGCGGCAACGAATCGGCCCGGCTGAACCGCAGCCTGGTGCGCGAGCAGCAGGTGGCGAGCGCGGCGTCCGCGAGCTATGACGGCATCGCGCGCGGCCCGGAGTTTTTCTACTTGAGCGCGACGCCGACCGCCGGCAAGACCGCCGCCGATGTCGAGCAGGCCCTGAGGCGCGAGATGGCGCGGGTCATCGAGGAGGGCGTGACGGAGGAGGAATTGAACCGGGTGAAGGCCCAGTACATCGCCGCCGAGGTCTTTCAGCGTGATTCGATGTTCTTCCAGGCGCGCGTGATCGGCGTCCTGGAGATGAGCGGCCTGTCGCACCGCACGATGGACCTGCAGCTGAAAAAACTGCGGGAGGTCACGCCGGAGCAGGTTCGCGAAGTCGCGCGCAAGTATTTCCGCGAGGACGCGTTGACCATCGCCCACCTCGACCCCCAGCCGCTGTCGGGCAAGCGCCCGGCCGCACCCCCGCCGGGCGTGCGCCATGCGCAGTAAAACCCCGGGAACCGCCGATAAACGCCGATGAACGCAGACAAGATCAGCACCACGGCATTTTTCATTCCATTTTTCATTCGCGTGTATCTGCGTTTGTCTGCGGTTGCGTTGTTTTTGGCCGCGGGCTCCGCGTGGGCGATCCTGCCGATACAGCACTGGCAGACCGCGAGCGGCGCGCGCGTCTATTTCGTCGAGAACCGCGACCTGCCGATCCTCGACGTGAGCGTGGAATTTCCGGCGGGCGCGGGCTATGACGCCGCGGCAAAATCCGGCGTCGCCGCCATGACCAACCGCCTGCTCACCGCGGGCGCGGCGGGCCTCACCGAGGACGATATTTCGCGGCGCATGGCCGATGTCGGCGCGCAGTTCGGCGGGCGTTTCGACACCGACCGCGCCGGCCTGGGCCTGCGCACGCTGTCTTCCAGCCGCGAGCGCCGCCAGGCGCTCGATATCATGGCCACCGTGTTGGCCGGCCCGGTTTTTCCGCAGGCGGTGCTGGAGCGCGAGAAAGTCCGCCTGATCGGGGCGCTGAAGGAAGCCGACACCCGGCCCGACACCATCGCGTCGCGCGCCTTCTTCCGCCTGGTGTACCGCGACCACCCGTATGCGCTGCGCGGCTCGGGCGAGCCGGAAACGGTCGAGAAAATCGCGCGCGAAGACCTCGTTACATTTCACCGGCGCCATTACGCCGCGTCCTACGCCGTGGTGGCGATGATGGGCGACGTGACGCGCGCCGAGGCCGAGGTGATTGCCGAGCAGTTGACCAAGGGGCTGCCGGCTACTGCCGGCGCGGAGCCGCTGCTGCCGCAGGTCACCGCGCTGCCCGCCGGCACGATGCGCGCGATCGGGCATCCCGCCACGCAGGCGCACATCCTGATCGGCGCCCCCGGCATCCGTCGCGACGACCCGGACTACTTCCCCCTGTTCGTCGGCAACTACGTGCTGGGCGGCGGCGGCTTCGTGTCGCGCATGACCGAGGAAGTGCGCCAGAAGCGCGGGCTCGCCTACTCGGCCTACAGTTATTTCTCGCCGCTGCTGCGGGAAGGCCCGTTCGTGATCGGCATGCAGACGCAGCGCGACCAGGCGGGCGAGGCGCTCGAGGTCGCGCGCAAGACGCTGCGCGAGTTCGTCGCCGGCGGACCAACCGAGGCCGAATTGACGGCCGCGAAGCAGAACATCATCGGCGGCTTTCCGCTGCGCATCGACAGCAACCGCAAGATCCACGATTACCTCGCGGTCATCGGCTTCTACCGCCTGCCGCTCACCTACCTGGAGGAATTCGTGAAGAACGTGGAGCGGGTCAGCGTCGCCGACATACGCGGCGCGTTCCAGCGCCGCGTGCACCCGGACCGCCAGATTACGGTGGTGGTAGGGCCCGAACGGCCGTGAAGGCGGGAGGGCGGGAGAGCGGGAGGGCGGAACGTCGCGCTCTCGCAACGGGGTGGTTTTCCGATCTCCCGATCTCCCGATCTCCCGGTTTCCCGGTCTCGCAATCATGAATCGCAACCGGGTGCGAATCGTCGGCGGCGCCTGGCGCAGCCGGTTGATCGCCTTTCCCTCGCGCCAGGATCTGCGGCCCACGCCGGACCGCGTGCGCGAGACGCTGTTCAACTGGCTGGGCCAGGATCTGACCGGCAAGACCTGCCTCGATCTTTTCGCGGGCAGCGGAGCGCTCGGTTTCGAGGCGGCCTCGCGCGGGGCGAAGCGCGTGGTCATGCTGGAGAGCGACGCGGTGACGTACCGCGCGCTCGCCGCGAGCCGCGAGGCGCTCGGCGCCACCGCGGTGGAACTGAAAAGAGGCGATGCGCTGGAATTCCTGCGTGCGGACGCGGGCCTCTACGACGTCGTCTTTGCCGACCCGCCGTTCAAGGCCGGTTACTGGCCGGCCCTGGCCGCCCTGCTGCCGCCGCGCCTCGCACCGGGCGCATTGGTCTATCATGAGAGCGCGCAGCCTGCGGAGCCGCCGCCGGAGTGGGAAGTCGTCAGGCAGGGGCGGGCCGGACAGGTCGCCTATCAATTGCTGAAATGGACCCAACCATGAACCATAAAGCTGTCTATCCAGGGACGTTCGATCCGATCACGCTCGGCCACGAGGATCTGATCCGGCGCGCGGCGCGCCTGTTCGAGACGGTGATCGTGGCGGTAGCCGACTCCAGCGCCAAGCGGCCGTTCTTTACCCGCGACGAGCGCGTCGACATGGCGCGCCGGGTGCTGAAGGACGTGAAGAACGTCGAGGTCGTCGGCTTCTCGGGCCTGCTGATGAAGTTCGTGCGCGCACACAAGGCGCGGGTGGTGATCCGGGGGTTGCGTGCGGTGTCGGATTTCGAGTACGAATTCCAGCTCGCGGGCATGAACCGCGGCCTCTACCCCGACGTCGAGACCCTGTTCCTGACGCCGGGCGAGCAGTACATGTTCGTCTCCGCGACCATCGTACGCGAGATCTCGGTCTTCGGCGGCGACGTGAAGAAGTTCGTGCCGCCGCTCGTCGCCCGGCGGTTGAAGGACAAGATCAAGCAGCTCGGCGGCAAGTAGGAGCGGGGGGAATGGGCCCCTTCCGGCAAACCGCCGGAGCCTTCCCATTCCCCCCCGCGCCCCCCATCATGACTGGATGCTGCGAGTAACAGCCATATGGCACTAATCATCACCGACGAGTGCATCAACTGCGACGTGTGCGAGCCGGAATGCCCGAACGACGCGATCTCGCAGGGCGAGGAGATCTACGTCATCGACCCGAAGAAGTGTACCGAGTGCGTCGGGCATTTTTCCGAGCCGCAATGCGTCAAGGTCTGCCCGGTGGATTGCATACCCAACGACCCGCGCCACGTGGAGACCAAGGAGCAGCTCCACGAGAAGTATCTCAAGCTGACGTCAGAGAAGGCGTGAGTAGTGAGTGGTGAGTGGAAAAATTCCCGGTTCAAACTACTCACCAATCACCACTCACGCTGTTCCTCGCGGTCAGCGGCGCTGACAGCGAGGGCAGAAAAACGTCGAGCGCTGCCCTTGCCGGATCTCCCGGATCTTCTCGCCGCAACGCGGGCACGCCTCGCCGGCGCGGCCGTAGACCGTGAATTCGCTCTGGAAATTGCCTGCCATCCCGTCGCTCCTCACGTAATCGCGCAGCGAGCTGCCGCCGGCGCGTATCGCCCGCTCCAGCGTTTCCTGGACTTCTTTCACCAGCCGGTCGCAGCGGGCGCGTGAGAGCCGGCTCGCCGCCAGGCGCGGGTTGATACCGGCGCGGAACAGCGCCTCGTTCGCGTAGATGTTGCCCACGCCCGCCACCACGCGGCTGTCCATCAGCGTGAGCTTGATCGCCGCGCTGCGGTTGCGTGTCGCGGCATGCAGAACCCCGCCGTCGAACGCCACCGAGAGCGGCTCGGGACCGATGCGGGCGAGGAGCGCATGGGCGAGCGGGTCGCCCGCCTGCCACAGCACCAGGCCGAAGCGGCGCGGGTCGCGCAACCGCACCACCGTGCCGTTCTCCAGCACCAGGTCGAAATGATCGTGCTGTGCCGGCGGCGCGCCGTCCCGCACCACCCACAGCCGCCCGGACATGCCGAGGTGCAGGATCAGGTGGCCTGCGCCGCAATCCACCAGCAGGTACTTGCCGCGCCGGGTGAGCCCGCGGATGGTGGCGCCCGCGAGAAATTGCGGCAGCTTTCGCGGCACCGGCTGGCGCATGCGCCGGTCCCTGATGATCGCAACGCGGATGCGCTGGCCGACGAGGAGGGGTTCCAGCCCCCGCATCGTGGTTTCTACTTCCGGAAGTTCAGGCATGGAAGGCCCAGTGACGACGGGCGACGGACAGCCGACGGATCACTTCTTTGCCGCTGCTGGCGCGCTGGCGGCGCCGGGCGGAGAAAGCAGTCGCTTGGCGACGTCGGCGCGGAAGTAATAAAGCAACTTCTCGTCGGGGCGCAGCAAAACCAGTTCCGGCTCGCGCCGGATCACGCCGAGCGCAAGCACGGCGCCGCCCTTCAGCCCGATGCGGATCGTGTCCAGCGGTTTTCCCTTGACGTAGGGCTCGACGCGCGCCGCGGAGGCGAGTTTCCACAGTTCCACCCAGCGCAGCCAATCATCCTGGCTGGGGTCCCTGGCCGGCGGCGTCTGCTGCCATTTGCCGTCGCGCTGTTCCAGCGTGAAGCCTTTCAACTCGATGCGCACCGGCGCTTCGGCGGGGCCGAGCAGCCGGGGGCTCGCCATCTCGGCGGCATGCACCGGCAGCGCGGCGCCATAACGCGGATGGACAGCAAACACGGCGCCGTCGGTCAGCAGGTACTGCTCGCGCGTCACCGGGCTCGCCAATCCGAAGCTGAAAACCTGCCGGTCGATGACGACCTGCGCCTGCGGCGGCGCGAGCTCGAAACGAGCGAGGTCGGTGGCAGCCAGCTTGTGCGCTGCTTTCGCGTCGAGGATTTCCAGCAGCCGCGCGACGCGCAGCTCGTCGCCGCGCGCCGCGAACGGCGCGGTGAGCAGCCAGGAATCCTGTTTTTTCTCGAGCTGGATCGGCGGCGCGCCCGGGCGCTCGACGCGCAACGAGCGGACTTCTGCGGACTTCAACGCGGAAAGCGGGTACTCGACCGCCGCTTCCTGCGCAGGCTTGAACCAGGCCCAGGCGCCAAGCAGCGCGACGGCGGCGGCCAGCAGGACGTTCAGCCAGGCCGCACGGCTCATGCCCGGCGCCTGCGCCACCAGATCACCGCGCCGGTGATGATGAACGCCAGCGGCAGCACGAGCAGGAAGCTGAACGCGATCAGGTAGAGGGCGGGCTGGTCGAGGTCGATGCGGCTGTCGGCCGCGTTGCGCGGCTGGATCGTGATCAGGTTGTCGTCGCCGGAGAGCCAGTTGACCATGTTCATGCCGAGCACGCGGTTGCCGCCGTTGCCGATGAAGGTGTTGGAGAGAAAGCCGCCGTTGCCCACCACCACGATGCGCTGCTGCCGGTCGCCGACCATGCGCTCGAACGCGCTGGCTATGGTGATGGGGCCGGCGACGTCGCGCTTCGGGTCGCAGTTGCCTTCCGGCTTGCCCGTCTTGACGCAGCCGCGCGGCGCCACTTCGACGAGCGGACGCACGCGCCATTCGTCGTTCTCGATGATGCTGATCTGGCGCGCCTGCGGGAACAGCGTGACCAGGTTGAAGCCGTCGGTGACCGCGTGGCGGCCGTAGACGGCCGCCACCGCGATCGTGGGCGAGGCATTCAACCGCGCGGCGTCGGGATCGGTCACCATCCCGGGCGAGAGCACGAGCCCCAGCATCTCGGCGACGGGCGCAAGTCCGCGCAGGGGCTCGGGATCGATCAGCCACAGCAGGTTGCCGCCCGCCTTCACGTAGGCGCGTATCTTCTGGATTTCCCCGGGCAGCAGGTCGACCTGGGGGTTGGCGATCACCAGCACGGCCGTGTTGGCCGGCACTTCCTGCGCGAGCGCGAGGTTCAGGCCGGAGAGGCGGAAGCCCTTGCTTTCCAGCGAGCGGCCGAACTCGCCCAGGTCATGGTTGGCCGCGCCGTTCAATTTCCGCTCGCCGTGCCCGTCGAGCCACATCACCAGGCGCTCGGCACCACGGGCGAGCCGCATCAGCACGTTGGCGAACGCCTGCTCGTTGAACTCGGCCAGGCGCTCGGTGCGGCGCTTGTATTCGATCACCATCTCGACCGGCCCGCGCACGCCGGCTTCGGCGGCGGCCTTGGGCTGCTCGCGCGGGTCGACCAGGGTCAGCCGGATATCCGGCTTGGCGCGCTGGTACGGCTGCAGGAATTCCTCGATGCGGCGGTGCAGGTTGTCGCCGCGCGCATCGCGCGCCATCGCGTAGGCTGTCACGTTGACGGGGGCGTCGAGCTGCTTCAGGGCATCGAGGGTGGCGGCAGAGACGGTGTTGCGATGGCTGCGCGTGAGGTCGTGCTCGACGCGGTACTCGCGCGCCAGGTAAGCCGCCAGCGCCACGGCCGCGACGAGCAGGGCCAGGAACAGGCCGTGGTGCACCAGTTGCTGCAGGCGGCGCCTGCGAGTCGGTTCCACCGGTCAGCCCCTCAGGCGCTGCGCGTCGAGCCGGCGTACCGCCAGCGCCAGAAACAGCGCGATCAGCAGGGCCGAGCAGGCGACGGCATAAGTGTCCAGCATGCCCTTGCCGAAAGGCTCGAAATTCTTGACCGGCGAGAGCACCTGCGTGAAGCTCGCGACCACTCCCCAGCCGCGCGCGCGCAGGCTGTCGCCGGCCACTTCACCGGCGAGCAGCATGCCGAGCAGCACGGCGAAGGCGCCGATCGCGGCCGCCACCGGGTGCACCGTCAGGCACGACGCGTAGAGACCCACGGCGGCGAAGCCCGCCGCCAGCAGCGCGAGCCCGGCGACGAGGCCGGCCAGCAGGCCGTAATCCAGGCGGGTGGCGCCGGCGATGGAGAGCGGCATCAATGCCGCGAGCGTCACGATCACCAGCAGGAAGCCCGTCAGGCCGAGAAACTTGCCGAGCACGATCTCGGTCATCGAAACCGGCGCCGACATGAGCAGCACCATGGTCTGGTTGCGGCGCTCCTCGGCGATCAGTCGCATGGCGAGCATCGGCACCGCGAACAGCAGCAGCATCGCCACGATGGCGAACACCGGGGCGGCCACCAGCTCGGTGGCGCCGGGCGGGTTCGCCATGTTGGCGAGCTGGGGCTGCAGTTGCAGGAAATCGTCGAGCCGGCGCAGGAAGACGTAGCCGATGATGATCTGCACCACGCACAGCACCACCCACGCCAGGGGCGAGGCGAACAGCGCCTTCAGTTCCTTGTGCGCGATGGTCAGGATCATGTTGACGGCGTGAGTCGTGAGTCGTGAGTCGTGATTCGTGTCGCTTCAGCTCGCCTATTATTCCCGGCACATGCGCTATTCATTGAGGAGATTCTTCACGGCGGGTGAGATTGACGAACACGTCCTCGAGGCTGGTTTGCGCGGGCGCGAGCCGGTAGAGGCCCCAGTCGCGCTCGGCCGCCTGCTTGACCAGCGCGTCGGTCGGGTCCCCGCCGGCGGCAAGCTGGATGCGGAACAGCGTCGGCTCGACCGGCTCGGCGGCCGCCACGCCGGGGAGCGCGGCGAGCTCGGCCAGCGCCGGCGGCCGGCGCAGTCCCAGCATCACCGTCGCGCCGCTGTGAAACTGCTTCAACGCGGAGATGGTGTCGCTGTAGACGATGTTGCCGTGATGCATGATCTGCACGCGGTCGCACACCGCCTCGACCTCCGGCAGGATGTGCGTGCACAGGATGACACTGTGCGCGCCGCCCAGTTCCCGTATCAGCGCGCGGATCTCGCGGATCTGGTTGGGATCGAGCCCCACCGTCGGCTCGTCCAGTATCACCACGTCGGGCGCGTGCACGATCGCCTGCGCGATGCCGACGCGCTGCTGGTAACCCTTGGACAGCGAGCCGATCAGCTTGCGCCCGGTGTCGGCGAGGCCGCAGCGGCCACGCGCGGCGTCGACGGCCTCGCGGCGGCGCGCGCGCGGAACCCGGTGCAGGCTGGCTGCGAGCGAGAGGTACTCGTCCACGGTCAGCTCGCGGTAGAGCGGCGGCACTTCCGGCAGGTAGCCGACGCGCGCCTTGGCGGCGACCGGCTCTTCCAGGAGATCGATGCCGCAGATGCTGACCGCGCCGCGCGAGGGCGCGAGGTTGCCCGTCAGCATCTGCATCGTCGTAGTCTTGCCGGCGCCATTCGGCCCGAGGAAACCGAGCACTTCGCCGCGCCGCAATTCGAGATCGATGCCGTTGACGGCGACGTGGTTGCCGAAACTGCGAGCGAGCCCGCGCGCGGAGATCGTGGCGGCGGCATTTGGTTCCGGCATTGGGGCGTTCGAGATGATGGATTCCGCGCTTGTGGAGTGCATGAAATATACCTAATATGTGACTGTTATTAAAGCCTCCCGGCCCCTCCCGAACTTCTTTCCCGAAGCCGATTCCCAACGCGTTCCGCCCATTGCGCATGATTCCGCGACGTCTACTCGTGCTGCTGGCGTGCGCCGCCATCGCCGCCTGCGCGCAGCAGCCGCGGCAGCCGGGCGCCGACGCGGCGGCGGAGCCCAAGCCGAAGCCGCGCGTGGTGGTGGCCAAGCCCGAAACACGCAATCCCGCGCTGCCCGAAGTCGAGCTCTCCGAGGAATTGCTGTTCAAGATGATGCTGGCGGAAGTCGCCGTCCAGCGCGGCCAGCCGCACATCGCGGTGCAGGCGTACCTCGAGCTCGCGCGCGCGACGCGCGATCCGCGCGTCGCGCAGCGCGCGACCGAGGTCGCGTGGAACGCGCGCTTCACTTCGGCGGCCCTGGAAGCCGCCGGCATCTGGCTGCAGGCCGATCCCGGCTCGACCCAGGCGCGCCAGATCGTCGCCGCCCTGCTGGTCAACCAGTCGCAGCTCTCGGAAGCGCAGCCGCACCTGGAGAAATGGCTCGCCGCCGATCCGGCCAACGTCGGGCCGAACTTCCTGCAGCTGAATTCGCTGCTCGCGCGCCACAAGGACAAGGCCGCGGTGTTCAAACTGATGCAGGCCCTGGCCAAGCCTTACGCCAGCGTGCCGGAGGCGCGGCTGTCGGTGGCGCAGGCGGCGTGGAACGCGAACGAGCAGCAGGCGTCGCTGGACGAGGCGACCGCCGCGCTGAAGCTGAAGCCTGACTGGGAGATCGCCGCGCTGTTCGTCGCGCAGGTGCTGCAGCGCCGCTCCGACGAAGAGGCGCTGCGTTACCTCGGCGGCTACCTGGAGCGCTATCCGAAGGCGCGCGACGTGCGCCTGAACTACGCGCGCCTGCTGGTGAACGTCAAGCGTTACCCGGAAGCGCGCAAGCAGTTCGAGGCGCTGACCGCGGAATTTCCGGAAAACGCCGACGTCGGCATGGCGGTGGCGCTGCTGGCGATCCAGTCGAACGACCACGACGCGGCCGAGGCGCAGCTGAAACGCGTGCTCGCCTTGAACTACAAGGACCCCGACGTCGCGCGCTACTACCTCGGGCAGCTGAACGAGGAGCGCAAGCGCTTCGACGAGGCGTTGAAGTGGTACGGGGCCGTCACCCAGGGCGAGCAGTACATCAACGCCCAGTCGCGCTACGCCGGCATCCTCGCCAAGCAGGGCAAGCTGCCCGAGGCGCGCCAGCACCTGCAGCAGGCCGCCAGCCAGAACAGCCAGCAGCGCGTGCAGTTGACGCAGGCCGAGGCGCAGCTCCTGCGCGACGCCAACCAGTACCAGGCGGCATTCGATCTGCTCGGCCAGGCGCTCGAGAAGATGCCCAACTACCCGGACCTGCTCTACGACCACGCGATGGCGGCGGAAAAGGTCGACCGCATCGACGTGCTGGAAGGCAACCTGAAGCAGCTGATCAAGCTGCGCCCCGACCACGCGCATGCCTACAACGCGCTCGGCTACACGCTGGCGGACCGCAACCAGCGCATCGACGAAGCCTACGGCTTCATCAGTACGGCGCTCAAGCTGGCGCCGGAAGACCCCTTCATCATGGACAGCATGGGCTGGGTGCTCTATCGCATGGGGCGCAACCAGGAAGGACTGGGCTACCTGCAGAAGGCCTTCAAGCTGCGCCCGGACGCGGAAATCGCGGCGCATCTGGGCGAAGTGCTGTGGGCGCTGGGCCAGCGCGACGAAGCGCGCAGGATCTGGAGCGAAGCCCTCAAGGGACATCCCAACAACGAGGTGCTGCAGAGTACTCTCAAGCGTTTCGTTCCCTAGGAGTTCGCCGGGGGGTGCGCCCGGCGAATTCCCTATTTCATGTCCATTCTCAAACTATCCGCGGCCCTGGTGACGGTAGCCGCGCTGTCCGGCTGCGCGGCGCTGCCGCCTTCAGGCGAGCAGCCGCCTGCTGCCGCCTTCGACCTCGTCGGCCGCGTGGCGGTCACCTACGACGGCCGCGCATTTTCTTCGGGCGTGCGCTGGCAGCACCTGCACGGAGGCGATGAAATCTGGCTGCTGACCCCGACCGGCCAGGCGCTGGCCCACATCACGGCGGACGCATCGGGCGCGACGTTGACCGGTGCCGATCAGAAGCAGTACCACGCCGGCGACGTCGAACGCCTGACCCGCCGCGCGCTCGGGTGGGAGCTGCCGCTTGCCCGGTTGAGGTGGTGGGTGCGCAGCGAGCCGGTGCCCGGCGTCCCGGCCGAGGAAGCCTTGCGCGACCAGCAGGGGCGCCTGGTGCGGCTGCGGCAGGACGGCTGGCACATCACTTATACCCACGCCGCCGGCGCGGAGGGCGGCTTGCCGCAGCGCCTCGACATGGCGCGCGCCGGGCACCAGATCCGTCTCGTGATTGATAGCTGGCGATAGGATAGTACCGGGCCCGTCCGGCACTATCCTCATGGCATGAGCCAACCCCCGTCATTTCCCGCCCCGGCCAAGCTCAACCTGATGCTGCGTGTCATCGGGCGCCGCGACGACGGCTACCACCTGTTGCAAACGGTGATCCGCTTCATCGATTTCGGCGATACGCTCGCTTTCCGCGTGCGCGAGGACGGGGTCATTGCGCGGACGAACGAGATTCCCGGCATACCCGGGGACGACGATCTGGCGCTGCGCGCTGCGCGGCGGCTCCAGGCGGCCTCGGGCACGCGGCTGGGCGCCGACATCACGGTCGGGAAGCGGATACCGGTCGGTGGCGGACTGGGCGGCGGCAGCTCCGATGCCGCCACCACGCTGCTCGCGCTGAATCGCTTGTGGGGGACGGGTTTTGACCGGGGACGCCTGGTCGCGC
>Ga0315910_10002735_pt1 | contig 15282 bp, 17 predicted proteins | sample EdamamesoilMG_FD_204470 | JGI IMG/M metagenome (GOLD analysis project Ga0315910, IMG submission 204470) | Garden soil microbial communities collected in Santa Monica, California, United States - Edamame soil | ecosystem: Environmental > Terrestrial > Soil > Garden | place: USA: California...
TCCTCCGAGGGCGCACGCCCCTGTGCTTCCTTCGGCAGCACGGAGCGGGCGTCGCGCGTCTGCGTGAGCAGGCGCTGCTGCTCGGCCTCCATCTCGCTCTGGCGGCGCCGCGTTTCGGCAAGGTCGCGCCCGGGCTCCTTCGGGTTCGTGGTCGGCAGCGGGCTGGTGGCGCGCTGCCTGGCGTCGCTGTTGCCGCCGCCATCGAGGTTGGCCTGCGCCAGCGCGCGCGCGCGGTCCGGTTTGTCGCGGGTCTTGGAGTTCACCAGTACCACTTCGAGGGGCTGGCTGTCCGCCCGCCAGCGTATCGCGTCGGGAAAGCGGAAGTGGACCGTCAGCAGGATCGCGTGCATCAGGATCGACACCGCCACCGACACCAGGAGCACCCGGGACTGGCGATCCAGCCCGCCCCAGTACTCGCGCGGATCCAGCAGTATGCTCGCGGCGTTGGCCTGCAATTTCACCTCGAAGAACGAAGTTCTCCTGCCATTTTAGGCCTTTACAGAGAGGCCTGCCCGGGGACCGCGCGAAAGACGCAGTGCACCTCGCGCTCGATCAGGTCGGGCGGCTCGACGGCCAGGCGCACGCGGCTGCCGGGCTCGAGCGCCGGCAACGAGGGTACGCGCACCACCAGCGGCAACCTGTCGAAACGCACCAGGTTCTCGCGCAGCACGACCCCGTCGGCCTCAAGTGCCGCCCCGTTCAAGGCTGCGCGCTCCTGCTCGAGCCAGCGCAGGCACCAGTAGTGCTCCATCGCGCGCTGGTGCTCGTCGTAGCGCGCGGTCACGACCTCGAAGGCGCGCAGCGCACCGAGCAAGGCCTCGGAATTGCGCGCGAACGGTGCGCGCTGGCCGCGCAATGCCGCGGCCAGCTGCCACTGGTTCAGAAGATCGACGTACCTGCGCAGCGGCGAAGTGAACCAGGCGTAGGTCGCCACGCCCAGGCCTTCGTGCATTTCGGGATGCACGCTCATGCGCACCTTGCCCGAGGCCTGCACCCGGTAGATGGCCGCGACGTCGCGTTCCGCGAGCACTTCCCCCCAGGTGGTATTGGCGAGGATCATCAACTCGGCGACCAGCTTGTCCAGCGGTGCGCCGCGCTTGCGCATTTCGATCGCCACCCTGCCCTGCTCGACCCGGAACAGGTAGTCCACGTTGGCGGTATTCACGCTCGCCTTGCCGCGGCGCACTTCCAGCGCGAGTGCGAACTGCCATAGCGTGTGCAGCTCCTCCTCGAAGGCAAGGCCGAGCGCTCCGGCGCTGCGGCCGTTCTCGAACGCGGCATTGAGGGCATCGTGTTCGGCGTGGCGCAGGTTGCCCGCGATGCGGATGCGTTCCAGGCGCGTGTGCCGGCCGCGCAGCGCGAAATCCCGCGCGTCGACATTGAGGTACAGGGACAGCGCGGGCCGCTCCGTGCCTGCGTCCAGCGACAGCGGCGCGATGGCGTCCTCCGGGAGCATGGTGAACTTCCGGCCCGGCATGTAGGCGGTCGAAAGCCGCGCGCGCGCGATGGCATCCAGCGGCGAGCCGGGCGCGAAGGCGAGGCCCGGGGCGGCGATGTGGATGCCGATGCGCAGCTCGTCCTCGGACACGCGCACGAGCGAAAACGCGTCGTCGATTTCCGAGGTGCCAATATCGTCCAGGCTGAAGGCGACCGCCTGCGCCAGCGGCAGGTCCTCGGGCGGGCTCACCGGACCGTGCGCGGGAAAACCCTCGCCGTTCGGGTAAAACTCGTGCACAAAACGTCCGAGATGGTATTCATGGCTGTCGGGCAGGAGGCCGCAACGCTCGAACAGGCGCGCGGCCGTCAGCCCGCTCTCGGCGCAGGCCAGCTCGAGCGCCTTGGCCTCCGGCTTGGCGCGGTCCGGCGCATAGAGCAGTTCCGCGCGCGCGCGCGCGACCTCGGGCGGGCATTCGAAGCGCGCCAGTTGCGCCGCCCACTGCTCGATCTGCGCCTGCAGGCGCTTTTTCTTTTCGACCCCGGCGATGGCCAGCCTGAGGGTTTCCTCCGGCGCCGCCTGGTAGCGGCCGCGGCCGCGCCGGTAGAAGTACATCGGCGCCGCGTGCAACTTCAGCAGAACGCCGGCCGTCTCGACCGGCCCGGGCACGCGGCCGACGTAGTCGCGCGCCAGGTCCTCGGCGCCGAACTCGGCGCCCTTGCGGCATTGCCACAGGAAATCGGTATCCAGGCCTTCGGCGAACTTGCGTGCTTCGGCCAGCAACTCCGCGCCCGCAGGCCGCTCGAAGCTGAGCACGACGCTGGCGGCCTTGATCTTGGAGCGCCGGCCGTGCGGGCTCTCGACCTGGAAGGACGCCGGGCTTTGCGACAGGACCATGCCGACCCTGAACTCGCCCTCCTCCTCGTACAGGACGTTCATGCGGGCGCGCTCATCCCCGGATCCCGGCAAAGGCGAGGATGCGCGGAATGTGCTCGGGAAAGCTCTGCAGCGAATGATCGCCGCCGCCGCGGATCGCCGCGCGCGCGCCCTCGTACTTGCGCGCCGCCACCCGCCAATCGAGCACTTCGTCGCCGGTTTCCAGCAGCAGCAGGTAACGCTCGGGGTCGACCTCCTCGACCAGCAGCTCGCGCCAGCCTTCAAGGTGCGCGCGCGTGAGTTCATAGGGCTCGCCGGTGTGCAGGTTCCTTTGCGTACCGAGGTAGGCCTCTAGGCCGACATGCGGCGTGATCGCCGGGTTGATGAGCACGGCGAGGCAATCCAGCCGCTCGGCGAGGTAGGTCGCGTAGTAGCCGCCCAGAGAGCTGCCGATGAAGGTCACGCTGTGCGGATCGCGCCCGGCGATCGCCCGTTCGATGGCGCGGATGGCCTCCCCCGGCGTGTCCGGCAGCGCGGGGCAGGCATACAAGGATCCCAGCCCCCTGCCCTCCATATAGGTCTTCATCACCTGCGCCTTGTGGGAGGCAGGTGAACTGTTGAAGCCGTGGAGATAAATCAGCATCTCTGGGTTATTCCTGCTTCAGAGCCGCAAGAAGTTTCTGGTGGATGCCGCCAAACCCGCCGTTGGACATCACCAGGATCTGGTCTCCATCGCGCGTTTCTGCCGCGATGGCCGCCACCAGCGCCGCAATGTCGGACTCGCGCCGCACGCGTGCTCCGAGGGGCGCGAACACTGCCGCGGCGTCCCAGGCGAGTCCCGCGTCGTGGATGTACACCTTATCCGCGCCCTCGAAGCTCCCGGGTAGCGCGTCTTTCAGCACGCCCTGCTTCAATGTGTTCGAACGCGGCTCGAACACGGCGAGGATGCGACCGCTTCGGTGGCGCTGGCGCAGTCCGGCGATGGTTTCGCGGATCGCCGTGGGATGGTGCGCGAAGTCATCGTAAACCCGCACGCCGCGGACGGTACCGCGCAGTTCCAGGCGGCGCCGCACACCCTGGAACCGCGAAAGTGCTTCGATCGCCGCTGCCGGCTCGACGCCGGCGTGGCGCGCGGCACCGATGGCGGCCAGCGCGTTCATCCGGTTGTAACTCCCGGCCATGCCCCAATGCAGGCGACCGACCCGTTTGCCCTGCCACGCAACGTCGAAATCGCCCGCCTCGTCGGGCGCTCCGGCCTCCCAACCCGTGGCGGAGCCGAACTCCTCCACCGGCGTCCAGCAGCCTTGAGCGAGTACCCGCTTCAGGACTGGGTCCGGCCCATTCACCAAGATGCGCCCTGAGCCGGGAATCGTACGCACGAAATGATGGAATTGGCGCTCAATGGCAGCAAGATCGCCGAAGATGTCTGCATGATCGAACTCCAAATTGTTCAGAATCGCGGTCCTGGGCCGGTAGTGCACAAACTTCGAGCGTTTATCGAAGAAGGCGGTGTCGTACTCGTCTGCCTCGATCACGAAACACTGCCCGCTAGCGGCCCGGGCCGAGACCTTGAGATCCGGTGCCACACCGCCGATCAGGAATCCCGGCTGGCACCCGGCGCTTTCCAGAATCCACGCCAGCATCGACGCAGAGGTCGTCTTGCCGTGGGTTCCAGCAACAGCCAGTACCCACTTACTTATCAATACCTGTTCGCTCAGCCACTGGGGACCCGACTGGTAGCGATCGCCGCGGTCGAGGATCGCCTCCATGAGCGGATTGCCGCGCGTGACGACGTTACCCACCACCCACAGGTCGGGATTGAGACGCAGCTGGTCGGCGCCGTAGCCTTCGACCAACTGGATGCCGAGCGTGCGCAATTGATCGCTCATCGGCGGATAGACGTTGGCGTCGCAGCCGGTCACGCGATGCCCGGCCTGCTGGGCGATCGCCGCCACGCCGCCCATGAAGGTGCCGCAGATGCCGAGGATGTGGAGATGCACAACGCTATTATCCGGTGATGGGCCGCAAGAATCGCTCCTTGCTTCGATCCGCGCATGGATCCGGCATGCGAATGCGCATCGCCGCGGCGGCGGCGCGCATCATGGCCGAGGAAGGCATCGACGACTTCGCGCTCGCCAAACGCAAGGCGGCGCGGCGCCTGGGCGCCGCCGACAGCGAGGCGCTCCCCGCAAACGACGAGATCGAGGCCGAGCTGCGCGGCTACCTGGCGCTCTACCAGGCCGAGGAACATCCCGAGCGCGTCGCCGAGTTGCGCCGCATAGCGCTGGAAGCGATGCGCGCGTTCGAACGTTTCAATCCCTACCTCACCGGACCCGTGCTGGCGGGGCTCGCGGGGCCTTACGCGCAAGTCGACCTGCAGCTCTTTCCGGAGAGCACCAAGGACGTGGAACTGCACCTGCTCGACCTCGACATCCCCTACGAAGCCAGCGACGAGCGCCGCTATACCGGCGGTCGCGCGCGCGCGGTGGCCGTCCTATCACTTCACTGGCAGGGCATCCCGCTGCGCCTGTCGGTGTTCGACCCGCGCGACGAGCGCTCGGCGCTGAAGACTTCCCCGGCGGGCCGGGTCGCGCCGCGCGCCGGCATCGCAGAAGTCAGCGCACTGGTGCAGGCCGGACATGGCGCCCGGACGGCGTGAAGCGCTGCTGCTCGGCGTAGCCGGGATCGCGGCGGCAGCCGCCGGCTTTCTCGCCGGGCCCGCACTTTTGCGGACGGACCAGGGCAGGGGGGACGGAATTCTGCGCTCGGCAAGCTTCCCCGACCTGGCGGACCGGACCCGCCGATTGTCGGAGTGGGACGGAAAGATTCTGGTCTGCAACTTCTGGGCGACCTGGTGCGCCCCCTGCCGTGAAGAGATTCCGCTGTTGATCGCCGCGCAAGGTAAATATGGCCCGAGAGGAGTAGAAGTTGTCGGCATCGCCATCGATAATGCGGTTAAAGTTCGCCAATTCTCAGCTTCTTTCAATATCTCCTATCCAGTACTTTTGGCCGATTCAGGGGGCCTGGATCTGATGCGCCAACTTGGAAACAGCTCTGGCGGCTTGCCCTATACGGTCATCGCAGACCGCCGAGGCGCGCTCGTGCATCGCAAACTGGGTGCCCTGAAGCCTGGAGAGCTGGATCAAATGCTCGAACCGCTAACGAGGGATTGAACGGGGAGGGGGTTGAATTTCGGCTAAAATTCGCCATCTACGCCGAAAATGAAGAAATCCAATAAACCCGGGTCCGTTCTGGTCCTGAACGGCCCGAACCTCAACCTGCTCGGCACCCGGGAACCGCACCTGTACGGCAAGGATACCCTTGCCGTGATCGACCGCCGCCTGGTGCTGAAGGCCAAGGCTGCGGGTGTCGGGATCGCCTGCTTCCAGTCCAACCACGAAGGCGTACTCGTGGAGCGCATCCACCAGGCCAAGCGCGAGGGGGTCGGGTTCATCATCATCAATCCGGCCAGCTACAGCTATTCCAGCGTGGCGATGCGCGACGCCCTGACAGCGGTCCAGATCCCCTTTATCGAAGTCCACCTGTCGAACATCCACGCCCGCGAGCCCTGGCGGGCACACACGCACTTCACCGCGGTCGCTGTCGGCAGCATCCTTGGCCTGGGCAGCCATGGCTACGAGCTCGCGCTCGACTACGCCATCGCAAGGCTCAAGGCCCGCTAGCGGATAACCGGCCGGACGGCGCGCGCGGCTCGCGCGGCCCTGGAGGGAAACGACCCATGGATCTGCGCAAACTCAAGAAACTGATCGATCTCGTACAGGACTCCGGCATCGCCGAACTCGAGATTACCGAGGGCGAGGAGCGGGTCAGGATCGCTCGCGGCGGCATTGTCGACGTAACCCCGCCGGCGGGGATCCCCCCGGCGCCGGCTGCGCTCGCACCCGCCGCGCCAGCCGGAGCGGCACCGGCCAGCGCGCCCGCTGGCGCCGTGGCCCCGTTGCCGCCTGCCGCGGCCGAAGGCCACGTCGTCAAATCGCCGATGGTGGGCACCTTTTACCGCGCGCCCTCGCCGGACGCGGCCCCCTTCGTCGACGTGGGCGGCGCGGTGAAGGAGGGCCAGACGATCTGCGTCATCGAGGCGATGAAGCTGATGAACGAGATCGAGGCCGACGCCGCCGGAACGATCAAGGCGATCCTGGTGGAAAACGGCCAGCCCGTGGAATACGGGCAAGCGCTTTTCATCATCGGCTGAACGGTGTTTGAGAAAATCCTCATCGCGAATCGCGGCGAGATCGCGCTGCGCATCCAGCGCGCCTGCCGCGAACTCGGCATCCATACCGTGGTGGTGCATTCCGAGGCCGACACCGAAGCGAAGTACGTCAAGCTCGCCGACGAGTCGGTCTGCATCGGGCCGGCGCCCGCGTCCGCGAGCTACCTGAACATTCCCGCGATCATCAGCGCCGCGGAAGTCACCGACGCCGAGGCGATCCACCCGGGCTACGGTTTTCTCTCGGAGAACGCCGATTTCGCCGAGAAGGTGGAAGCGAGCGGCTTCGTGTTCATCGGCCCGCGGCCGGAGAACATCCGCCTGATGGGCGACAAGGTGAGCGCGAAGCAGGCGATGATCAAGGCCGGCGTGCCGGTGGTCCCCGGGTCCGAGGGCGCGCTGCCGGAGCAGGGCGCGGATATCGTGAAGATCGCGCGCAAGATCGGCTACCCGGTGATCATCAAGGCCTCGGGCGGCGGCGGCGGCCGCGGCATGCGCGTGGTCCACACCGAGGCGGCCTTGCTCAACGCGGTGAACATGACCCGCAGCGAGGCGCTGGCCGCGTTCGGCAACGGCACCGTGTACATGGAGAAATTCCTCGAGAACCCGCGTCACATCGAGATCCAGGTGTTGGCCGATGAGCACAAGAATGCCGTGTTCCTGGGCGAGCGCGACTGCTCGATGCAGCGGCGCCACCAGAAGATCATCGAGGAGGCGCCCGCGCCGGAGCTCACGCCCAAGCAGCGCGACCGCATCGGCGAGCGCTGCGCCGACGCCTGCCGCAAGATCGGCTACCGCGGCGCGGGCACCTTCGAGTTCCTGTACGAGAACGGCGAGTTCTATTTCATCGAGATGAACACGCGCCTGCAGGTGGAGCACCCCGTCACGGAGATGATCACGGGTCTCGACCTCGTGCAGCTGCAGATCCACATCGCCAACGGCGAGAAGCTGCCGTTCCGCCAGAGGGACGTCGAGCTGCGCGGCCACGCGATCGAATGCCGGATCAACGCCGAAGACCCGCACCGCTTCACGCCCTCGCCGGGCAGGATCACCTCGTACCACCCGCCGGGCGGCCCCGGCATCCGCGTCGACACGCACGTCTATGCCGGCTACACGGTGCCGCCCAACTACGATTCGATGGTCGGCAAGGTGATCTCCTACGGCGCGACGCGCGAGCAGGCGATCCGGCGCATGCGCATCGCGCTCTCGGAGATGGTGGTCGAGGGCATCCAGACCAACATCCCGCTGCATCTGGAGCTGCTGCACGACCTGCGCTTCATGCGCGGCGGCACCTCCATCCATTACCTCGAGCAGAAGATCGCCGAGGACTCGAAGAAAAAGAAATAGCGCGGTGCCCTGGCTCGCCATCTCGCTGGAACTGGAGCCAGTGCCGGCCGAGGCCATGTCGGAAGCGCTGATGGAGGCGGGCGCCGACTCGGTCGCGCTCGAGCCTGCCGGCGCGCACACGCGGCTCACCGCGCTGGCCGCGGCCGGTGCCGATGCCGCGGCGCTGGTCGCCGCCGCCGCCCGCGCGGCGGCGCTGCCGCTGCCGGGTTTCAGCGCCGCCCGGCTCGAGGACGAGGACTGGGTGCGGCGCTCACAGTCCCAGTTCGGCCCGATCCAGGTGTCGGAGATGATCTGGATCGTGCCAAGCTGGCATGAGCCGCCGGATCGCGCCGCGATCGCCGTGCGCCTCGACCCCGGGCTCGCGTTTGGCACCGGCAGCCATCCGAGCACGCGGCTGGTGCTGAAAAGCCTGGAGCAACGCATCGCGGCCGGGGACCGTGTGCTGGATTACGGTTGCGGCTCGGGTATATTGGCCATCGTCGCCGCCAAGCTCGGCGCCGGGGAGGTAGCCGCGGTGGACATCGATCCGCAGGCGCTCGAAACGACGAACGAGAATGCGCGCATCAACGGCGTCAGCCTGCGCGTCGCGCTGCCCGGCGAACTGCCGGCGGGGACCTACGACATGATCCTGGCCAACATACTCGCGGGTCCGCTGATCGCGCTCGAGGCGCAGATCGCGGCGTACACGCGGACCGGCGGGCGCGTTGTGCTCTCGGGCATCCTGCAATCCCAGGCCGCCGAAGTCGCCGCGGCCTACGCGCGCGACTTCGAGACTTCCGTGGGCGCGGCCGAGGAGGGCTGGGCCCTGGTGGAAGGAACGCGTCGATGAGTCTCACGACGCGCCGGCAAGGAACGCGTCGATGAGTCTCACGACGCGTTGTCCGAACTGCGGCACCGCGTTTCGCGTGCAGCCGGCGCAACTCTCGGCGCGCGGCGGCAAAGTCCGCTGCGGCAAGTGCGGCCACGTGTTCGACGGCGTGCATGCGCTGGTGGCCGAAGGCGCGGCGCAGGAGCAAAGTCCCGCGGCGCCCGACAGCGAGCCTTCGCCGCAGCTCGGCTTGTTCGAGGCCGCCAGGAAACTGCCGCCGCTGGCGGGCGAAGCGGCGAACGAAGATGCGCGCGTACCGGAATTTCTCGACGACGCGCCGCCGCCGCCGCGGCGCATCGGCTGGGCGCTCGGGGCAGTGCTGCTGTTCGCCGCGCTGCTCGCGCAGGGCGTCTTCCAGTTCCGCACCGAGATCGCGGCGCGGGTGCCGGAGGCCCGCCCGTACCTGGCAACGGCTTGCGCGAAGCTCAGCTGTGAGATCCAGCTGCCGCGCCAGCCCAAGAAGATGGCGATCGAATCCTCCGACCTGCAGGCCGAGGGCCGCGGCGACAACGTGATCGTGCTGAACGCGGTGCTGCGCAACCAGGCGCCGTTCGCGCAGGAATATCCTTCGCTCGAACTCACGCTCACCGACGAGCGCGACGAAGCGGTCGCCCGGCGCGTGCTCGCGCCAGGCGACTACCTGGGCGCGGCCGCGGCGGACGCCATCGCGCGCGGCATCGGCCCGGGCGCCGACACGGTGCTGCGCGTGTATATCGACGCGAGCGGCCTGCGCGCGATCGGCTACCGGATGTACCTTTTCTTCCCATGATGCGAAGGCGCGCGGCGTGAAGATCCTCGTGACCGGCTCGATGGCCTACGACACCATCATGGTGTTCCCGGACCGATTCAGGAACCACCTGCTGCCCGATCAGCTGCATATCCTGAACGTCTGCTTTCTGACGCCGGAGATGCGGCGCGAATTCGGCGGCACGGCCGGGAACATCGCCTACAACCTGAAGCTGCTCGGCGAAGACCCGCTGCTGCTGGCGACGGTCGGCGAGGACATCCAGCCTTACCTGGTCCGGCTCAAGCGCCTCGGCATCGGCGCGGAGCTGCTCAGGCAGATCGCCGGGCAGTTCACCGCGCAGGCGTTCATCACCACCGACCTGGATGACAACCAGATCACCGCGTTCCATCCCGGCGCCATGAACCATGCCCACCAGAACGAGATTGGCGCGCAGCTGGGCGCGGGCCTCGCGATCATCGGCCCGGACGGCAAGGAGGGAATGCTCGCGCATTCGCGCCAGTGCGCCGCGCTGCGGATCCCTTTCCTGTTCGATCCCGGCCAGGGATTGCCGATGTTCTCCGGCGAGGAACTGCTCGAGATGGTGCGGCTGGCCGACTACCTGGCGGTGAATGACTACGAGGCAAAACTGCTGGAAGAAAAAACCGGCCGCCGCCTCGAGGACCTGGCGCGCGATCTGAAGGCGCTCGTGGCCACCCTGGGCGCGCAGGGCTCGGTGGTCTACGCCGCCGGCAAGCGCATCGAAATCCCCGCCGTCAAGGCCGAAGCCGTCGTCGATCCGACCGGCTGCGGCGACGCCTACCGCGCCGGCCTGCTCTACGGCATCTCGAAGGGGTGGGACTGGGAGAGTACCGGGCGCCTGGGCTCACTGATGGGTGCGATCAAGATCGCGCAGCGCGGGCCGCAGAACCACAAACCCTCGCGCGATGAGATCGCCGCGCGCTACAAGAAGGCGTTCGGCGGTTCGCCGTTCTAGCCGATCGCCATCCGGATCTTCGCGGCGTATTCCTCGAGTTTCTCGCGCGGCGGGTTCTTCACCGGCCAGGTCAGTTCCATGCCGTCGCCCGCATGGCGCGGCAGCAGGTGCACGTGGTAGTGGAACACCGTCTGGCCGGCCGCCTTGCCGTTCGCCTGATAGACCGACAGGCCTTCCGGTTCGAATGTTTTTTTCAGGGCATTTGAAATCCTGACCGTAGCGCGCGCGATGGCTTCCGCCTGCGCCACTTCGAGTTCGAAAAGATTGGCCGCATGCTTTTTCACGGCGACCAGCACATGGCCGGGATTGACCTGGCCGAGGTCCATGAAGGCAAGCACCTGCTCATCCTCGAACACCCTGGTCGACGGGATCTGGCCCGCCACGATCCTGCAGAACACGCAATCGCTCATCGCCCCTCCTTGATCGGTTTGTAGCCTGCCGAAGATACCTGCGCGAGCCAGCGGTCCTCAAGGCGCAGCGCGCTGAGCGCGCCGCCCCAGACGCAGCCCGTGTCCAGGCCCGCGATGCGCTCGCCCAGTTTCAGGCCGAGCGCGGACCAGTGGCCGAAGATCACCGGCATCTCGTCCCGCCGCCCGTCATGCCAGGCCCGGTAGCCGGCGGGCGGCTGCGCCCCGCTCGAATGAAACTCCATCGCGCCCTCGGGGGTGCAGAAGCGCATGCGCGTCATCGCGTTGACGATCACGCGCAGCCGATCCCAGCCCGCCAGCCCGTCGTCCCAGCGCTCGGGCTTGCTGCCGTACAGCTTGGCGAGAAAATCGCGGTAGTTGTCCGCGGCGAGCGCGGCCTGGACTTCTTTTCCCAGGGAAAAAGCTTTCGAAATAGTCCAGCCTGGCAGCAATCCGGCGTGCACCATCGCCCAGTTGCCCTCCACATGCATCATCGGCCGCGCGCGCAGCCAGTCGATGAGCGCCTTCGCATCCGGCGCGCCGAGCACGTCGTCGAAGGTGTCGTCCTTGCGCTTTCTTTCGAAGCCTTCGTACTGGGTGATCAGGTGCAGGTCATGGTTGCCGAGCACCGCCACCGCCCGGTCGCCCAGCGCGCGCACGAATCGCAGCACCTCGAGCGACTTGGGCCCGCGGTTGACCAGGTCGCCGACGAACCAGAGCCGGTCGTACGCCGGGTTGAAGCCGATGCGGCGCAGCAGCGCCTGCAACTCGTCAAAACAACCCTGCACATCCCCTATCGCGTAGGTCGCCATGGAACACAATTTGTAACATCAAAGTGGATGCCAGCCGCCGGGTTTAGGGGTATATGCTAGGCACATGGTTCGAAGGTTCCCATCCGCGATGCTCCTCGTGCTTGCCATGGCCGCTGCGCCGGTTCTGGCCGAGACCTACAAGTGGGTCGACGCGAAGGGCGTGGTCAACTATTCCAGCACCCCGCCACCGGCCGCTGTGAAGGCACAGGTGGTCGGCGAGCGCATTTCGGTCCTTCCGCCCGATCCCTTGCTCGGACCGGCGGTCGCGGCGATGCAGGCGCGCGCCGAGCGCAGGGCCAAGGACGAAGAAGCGGACTATGCGCGTCGGCAGCAATATTTGCTGCAGGCGCAGGCAAACGACGCGGCCGCCGGCTGCTACGGCGGCGATTGCGGCGTCGGCTACGACGCGCCCTATTACTACCCCTATGCGGTCGCCGGCCGGGGCTACCGCGGCGGCCGGCGCCATGGGCCGCACGTTACGCCCTACCGCAGCTACTGGGACTACCCGGTCTATCCGGGCATCACCCGGACCGGCGGCAGCGCGACGCACGCCCGGGGCGCAGGCTTCCCGGGACGCGGACCGGGCCGCTAGCCTAGAACTGCACGTCCAGCCTGCGGTACTGGATCGCTTCGGCGATGTGGGCCGCCCGCGTCATCGAATCGCCTGCCAGGTCGGCAATCGTGCGCGCGACGCGCAACACCCGGTGGTAGGCGCGCGCGGAGAGCATCAGGCGCGCGAGCGCGTGCCTGAGGAGTTGATCGCCTTCCTTGTCGGTGCAGCAGTATTTGTCGATCTCGCGCGTGCCCAGCAGCGCGTTGGGCACATGCTGACGATCCAGCTGGCGCCGATAGGCGGCATGCACTCTGCTTCGGATCGCTTCGCTCGATTCGGTGGCGCCGGGCGTCATCAGGTCGGCATCGCGCGGCGCGGGGACTTCCAGCTTGATGTCGACGCGGTCCGCCAGCGGGCCGGACACGCGGCCGCGGTAGCGCGCGATGCGGTCGGGCGTGCAGCGGCAGCGCCCGGCGGGCGAGCCGCAGTGTCCGCAAGGGCAGGGGTTCATCGCGGCGACGAGCTGAAAGCGCGCCGGGAACTGCGACTGGCGCAGGGCACGCGAGATCGACACCTTGCCCGATTCCAGCGGCTCGCGCAGCGACTCCAGCACGTCGCGGTCGAATTCCGGCAGCTCGTCCATGAACAGCACGCCGCGGTGCGCGAGCGAAATTTCGCCGGGGCGCGGCAACGCGCCCCCGCCGACCATCGCTGCACCCGAGGCGCTGTGATGCGGCGAGCGGTACGGCCGCTCGCCCCAGCGCGCGGCTTCGAATCCGGCCGACGACACGGAATGAATGGCGGCTACCTCGAGCGCCTCGGCTTCGCTCATCGGCGGCAGGATCCCCGGGAAGCGCGCTGCGAGCATGGACTTGCCGGTGCCGGGCGGCCCGATCATCAGCACGCTGTGGCCGCCCGCGGCGGCGACTTCGAGCGCGCGCTTGGCCTGCGGCTGGCCTTTGACTTCGGAGAAATCCGCGTAGGCGTGCACCGGCGCCGGGAGGGACGCTTCGAAACGTGGCAGTTTCGCCTCGCCGCACAGGTGCGCGACGACTTCCAGCAGCGTCCTCGCCGGCAGCACCTGCGCGCCTTCGGCGAGCGCCGCCTGCGGCGCATTCTGCTCGGGCAAGACGAAAGCGCGCGCCGAGGCGCGCACCTTGAGCGCCATCGCAAGGGCACCGCGCACCGGCCGCAGTTCGCCAGTCAGCGATAGTTCGCCGGCAAACTCGTGCGCCGCGAGCGTTGCGGCGTCGATCTGCCCGCTCGCGGCAAGGATGCCGATGGCGATCGGCAGGTCGAAGCGGCCGGAGTCCTTCGGCAGGTCGGCCGGCGCCAGGTTGACCGTGATGCGGCGCGCGGGAAACTCGAACTGCGTGTGGTTGAGCGCGGCGCGCACGCGGTCCTTCGCCTCGCGCACCTCGGCGTCGGGCAAGCCGACGATGGTGAACGAGGGCAAGCCCGGCCCGAGGTGCACTTCCACGGCGACTTCGGGCGCATCGATCCCCGCGAGCGCGCGGCTCGCAACCGTTGCCAGCGACATAAAGGCCTCCACAGCAAACAACGCGGAGCGCAGGGTTAAGGTTTACGGGCTTCCAGCTCGGCGATGCGGGCTTCGAGCGCGGCGAGCTTCGCCTGCGCGCGCTCGAGCAGCTTCTTCTGCAGGTCCAGGTCTTCGCGCGTGGCGAGGTCGAAGCGGTCGAAGAACGCGCCCAGGAGCGCATGCAGATTTTTCTCGATGTCCTGCACCGGCGAATCGCGCAGGGCCTGCGAGATGCGCTGGCGCAGGTCGTCCAGCGGCTTGGCCTCGTCCATGGCCGCCGAGCGTACATGAGTGCATCGGGATGGAAAAACCTTGCCGACCATCGCACCCCGCGTGGGCAAGACAAGGTGCAGGCGCTCCAGTTTGGTGCATTCCACGAGCACACATCTCCGAGGCATCCAATAAGTGACTGAAATATAAAGGTAACTTACCTGGCACACGACGTGCTAAGTACAGGGGGCAACCAATCATCCATGGAGTATTCCCAATGCGCAAAACGATCATTGCAGCTTCCCTAGCGTGCGCGGCCTTCGCGCTGCCCAACCTCGCGGCCGCCCAGGCGGCGGCCCCCGCAGCCGCGCCCTCGGACCACACGCTCACCGGCAACGCGGGCCTGTTCAGCCAGTACCGGTTCCGCGGAATCATGCAGACCTTCGGCAAACCCGCCATTCAGGGCGGAATCGACTACAGCCACAGCAGCGGCATCTACGCCGGCAACTGGAACTCGAACGTGAGCGAAGGCGCGGGCTTCCCGGGCGGCAACATCGAGATGGACTTCTACGGCGGCTGGAAGAAGACCTGGGGCGACTGGGGCTTCGACGTCGGCGCGATTTACTACTACTACCCCGGTACTGAAGCGGGCCCCACCAAGCTCGGCAGTCCCTTCAACAACAAGTCCGGCAAGGTCGCCGACGGCAATGTCTACAACTTCGAGGGCTACATCGCCGGCAGCTGGAAGTTCCTCACCCTCAAGTACTCGCACGCGTTTTCCGACTACTTCCAGGCGCCCAACACGGACGGCTCGGGATACCTCGAACTGAACGCGAACTACGACCTGGGCGGCGGCTGGGGCGTCAACGGCCACGTCGGGCACCTGAACTTCAAGCACATGAGCAAGGCCGACTACACCGACTGGAAGATCGGGGTCACCAAGGACCTGAGCGGCTGGGTGATCGGCGCGGCCTACGTCGATACCAACGCCCATGGCAGCTGCAGCAAGGGCGAGTTCTACTGCTTCCCCAACAACAGCGGCAGCAAAGCCAAGAACGCCGGCAAGGCCACTGCCGTCATCTCGGTCACCAAGACCTTCTGAGCCCGACATGAAACTCGTCACCGCCATCATCAAGCCGTTCAAGCTCGACGAGGTGCGCGAAGCCCTCTCGGGCATCGGCGTGCAGGGCATCACCGTCACAGAGGTGAAGGGCTTCGGCCGGCAGAAGGGCCACACCGAGCTGTATCGCGGGGCCGAGTACGTGGTGGATTTCCTGCCGAAGGT
>Ga0315910_10002736_pt1 | contig 15278 bp, 10 predicted proteins | sample EdamamesoilMG_FD_204470 | JGI IMG/M metagenome (GOLD analysis project Ga0315910, IMG submission 204470) | Garden soil microbial communities collected in Santa Monica, California, United States - Edamame soil | ecosystem: Environmental > Terrestrial > Soil > Garden | place: USA: California...
GCAGGGAGGAATATGAGAACCGCATCCGCACGATCTATCGCGACATGGCCGACGAGTTCCTGCGGCTCTACCCGTCGAGCGACATGCGCGAGAGCATCCTCGCGACGACACGTGACGCGCTCTACGGGTGGACTTCCGAACGGCTGGCGATGAAACAGGCGGCGATCGGTCAGAAGTCCTATCTCTATCTGTGGGATCACGCCTATCCGGCGACCGACGCGGCGGGGCTGCATGCATTCCATGCCAGCGAATTGCCCTTCGTGTTCGGCGAATTCGATACGACCGGGCCGCTCTGGCCCAAGCCTCCCGGGACGCCGTCGCAGAAGGCGATGTCGGTCGCGATGATCGATTACTGGACCAGCTTTGCCAGGACCGGCGTGCCCACTGCCACCAACGCGCCGGATTGGCCGCTTTATGGAAGCGACCGCGCCTTCATGCATCTAGTCCAGACCCCGGAGCCGGCGACCCATCTTTATCCCGGGATGTACGAGTTGCTCGAGGAGATGATGTGCCGCCGGCGCGCGGCGGGCAACCTCGTGTGGAACTGGAATGTCGGCTTCGTCGCGCCGCCGCTGCCCGACAAGGTCAGCTGCGAGTAGTCCTTACTCGGCTGCTTCGGAGCCTGAATCTCCCCCGCTGAACTGCGCCCGCAGACGGGCCTTGTCGATCTTGCCGGTGGCGGCGAGCGGCATTGCGGCGATCTCGATTACCTGGTCCGGGATCCACCAATCGGCGATTTTGCCGCGCAGCAGCCCCAGCAATGCCTCGTGATCGATTCTGTGGCCGCTTCTCGGCTGGACGATCAGCACCGGGCGTTCGTCCCACTTGCGGTCGAACCGGCCGATCACGGCCGCTTCGCCGACCGAAGGATCGGCGCCGATGATCGCTTCGATCTCGTTCGGGTTAATCCATTCACCACCCGATTTGATCAAATCCTTGGATCGGCCGCAAATCGTGAGGTTGCCGACCGCGTCGATCATGGCGAGATCGCCGGTGCTGAACCAGCCATCCGCATCCACAGCGTCGTTCTCAGCCTTGAAATAGCGTTCGATCGCGCTCGCACCGCGCACATAGAGATGGCCGACGACGCCGCGCTGTTGGGGCAACCGCACGCCGAGGGTATCGGTGAGCTTGAGCTCGATCCCCACCAGCGGACGGCCCGCATTGCCGTCTTCGGCCGATCCCGAGGCCAGCGAGGCGATCGTTCCCAGTGGCGAAAGCTCGGTCATCCCCCAACTCGCCTGCACCCGTGCGCCGAGCCGCGTCTCGAGCCGCCGGACAAAGGAGGCAGGCGCGGTCGAACCGCCGACCAGCACTCGCTCCAGCGCCGGCAACTCGCCGCCTTCGCGTTCGAGGTAGTCGAGCAGCCCGACCCACACGGTCGGGACCCCGACAGCGAGGGTCACACCTTCATCGCGCAACAGCCGGTAGAGGCTCTCACCGTCGGTTCGGCGCCCCGGGAAGACCAGCCTTGCGCCCACCGCCGGGGCGGTGAACGGCACCCCCCAGCCATTGGCATGGAACATCGGCGCGGCCAGCAGGATCACGTCGCGCGCGGTGGTCCCGTAGCCGTCGGCCTGGAGCGAACGCAGCGTGTGCAGGTAGTTGGAGCGGTGGCTGTAAAGCACCCCCTTGGGTGCGCCCGAAGTGCCCGAAGTGTAGCACAGCCCGGCGGGCGTGTTCTCGTCGAACCCACCCCAGATTGCCGGCGCTCCCTTCTCGGCGAGCAGATCCTCGTGGCACCAGACCGGGATTGCGCAGTTCGGCGCTTCGGCGGGTTTCGTATCGAGCACGATCACATGCCGCAGGCTGGGGCACAATGCGACCAGTTCCTGCGCCAGCGGCAGCAGATCGATCGCCACCGCAATCGCGCGGTCCTCGGCCTCGTTTACGATCGCCGCGATCTGCGCGACCGTCAGGCGCGGATTGAGCGTGTGGCAGACCAGCCCGACGCCCATCGTCGCGTAGTAGAATTCGAGGTGATGCAGCGTGTTCCACGCCAGCGTCGCGACCCGGTCGCCGAATTCCAGCCCGAGCCCCAGCAAGGCCCCCGACAGGCGATTGGCGCGCTCGCGGATTTGCGCATAATTCGCGCGCAGGCTCGCTTCGCCGGGAACGGCTTCGACGACACCGCTTTCGCCGAACCAGGCCGAGGCATGATCGAGGAATTTGTCGACTGTGAGTGAGTAGCTTTGCATTTGGCCAGCGCACGAGGGGTAATGGAAAGGCCGGCCGCTGTCCGCGTGTGCGAAGCAGTGGCCGGCCCGGTGGAAGATCAGAAGCTCTTGAGTAGTTTCACTCCGTATTGCCGCGGCGGGCCGGCGAAATAGAGCCCGCTGTTGAGCGCCCCCGGATAATGCTGGTCGGTGAGGTTGGTGGCGTAGGCAGTGACCACCAGCGTGTCGTGCTTCCACTCCAGCTGGGCATTGAGGATGTTGCGCGCCTCGATCTGGTCGCCCAGTGCCGGATTCTCGAACAGGGTCGCCCATTGTTCGGCGACATGACCGAAATTGACGCGCGGGGTGATTGAATCGTCGGCGTCGATGGCGAACACGTATTGCGCACCGATGTTGAAGGTCATGTCGGGCGCATAGGTCTGTTCGCGGCCCTTCAGGGCAATGCAGGAACCGCCCCCGGGGCCGGTGTTGGGATCGCAGGGCTGTATGCTCGGAATGCGCGGGTCGGTCGCGTAGAACTCGCCGAGCGAGCTGTTGAGCACATTGATCCCGGCATCGAGCGAGAACCCGCCGAAATGGAATTCGGCCTCGGCCTCGAAGCCGTAGATCTTGGTCTTGTCCTCGACATTGAGCTCGATCCCGAAGGTGGGGAAGGTCGGATAGCCGATGATGACCTGGAAGTTCTTGTAATCGTTATAGAAGCCGTTGACGGTCGTGCGGATGTTGCCGTCGGCGAAATTGGCCTTCCAGCCGGCCTCGAACGAGGTCACTTCCTCCTGCTTGAACGGAGCGGGCAAACCCAGGCCGACCGGCACGTTGAGGCCGCCCGGACGGAAGCCCGTGGCCACGAACGCATAGAGGAAATGATCCTCGCCCGCCGTGTAGCCCAGCGACACCTTGTAGGAGAAATTGTCCGACTTGGTGGTCTGCTCGGCGAGGATCGGGGTGCCGTACTGGATCACGTCGACATGGTTGGTCGATTTGCTGTCGGTATAGCGGCCGCCGACCTCGATCTTGAGGTCGTCGGTAAGCTCGTAGCCGACCTGGCCGAACACCGCGAGCGAACTCGTGGGATTGGTGCCCTGCAACACGTAGACGAAGAACGGCTTGAACGGGTTGTCGGATGGCAGCGGGTAGTTGGTATCGATGATGAACTTGTAGGGTTCCTTGAAGTAGTATTTGTTCCACAGGCCGGAGGCCCCGATGAGCCACGTGAAGCGCTGGTTGTCGGGCGAGATCAGGTTGAGTTCCTGGGTTATCTGCCGTTCATCGACATCGTCGGCGAAGTACCAGTTCCTGATTGTGCCCGTCACCGGGTTGATGAAGGTCGAATCGGTGCCGTCGAGATCGGTGCTGTAGACGGTATTCGCCTTCTGGTAGCTCGACACCGACCGGAACTTGACCCCTCCGTCGAATTCGTAATCGATCTTGAAGATCGACCGGACGAACTTGTCGCGCGCAGTCATCGGCGTGTTCGCGGTGATGTCGAACAGGTCGCTGTAATGCGGGTTGGGGGTGGTGCTGCCGTAGGGGAAGAATTCGAAGTCCTGCCAATAGGGGCTGGCCGGATAGGCGCCGAAATCGAGGTCCCCGATGTCGGTCTTCGAGAGGAACGAAAGCTGGTCGGCGGGCTGCCACAACAGGCTGAGCCGCCCGGTATACATCCTCAGATCGCCGTTGTTCCCGGTGTAGGGCGCGCCGTTGTTGGTGATGTCGTAAAACCCGCCGCGCCGCTCGGCATAGCCGGAGATGCGCGCCGCGAAAGTATCGCCCATCGGCAGGTTCACGCCGAACTGCCCGCCGAAGTCGCTGTAATTGCCGGCCTGGACCTGGACATAGCCGGTGGTGCCGCCATTGATCACCGGATCGACGGTGTTGACGAAGATCGCCCCGCCGGTGGCGTTCTGGCCGACGATCGTGCCCTGCGGGCCGCGCAGCACCTGGATGTTGGCGATATCGTAATAGGGCTCGCCCTGGACATAGCCGGGGAAGGTCGGAACGCCGTCGCGATAGGTGATCACACCGGTGGTGGTCTGGGTGTTGTGCTCGGCCTTGCCGATGCCGCGGACGTTGAAATCGTTGCCCTGGCCGAAATTGTTGACCACGATGCTCGGCGTCGCGAATTGCAGCGCGTCGACATTGACGACGCCTTTCTCCTCAAGCGTGCTGCCGCTGATCACCGATGCCGAGACCGCCGTGGTCATCAGGTTCTCGGTGCGGCGCTGGGCCGTGACTATGATCTCTGCGTCGTCCTGTGCGCCATCGGCCGGCGCTTCGTCCTGCGCCATTGCCGATCCGGACCATGTGAAAGCAAGCGCCGATGCGCTCAGCCAAAGTGCATGAGCCTTCATTGTCCCTCTCCCCGGGTTCTCGTTGTCGCGCTTTTTGCGCGTTTGCCGAAGCTGCATCAAATTCACTCAACTTTCAATGTTAATTATCGCGCGAGTGAATTAAAGTGTGGAGTGTTGTCGGGAAGAGGGAGCGGACATGGCGACACGCAGGACTGTGCTGGCGGGAATGGCGGCGGCCACGGCGATCGCCGGTTATCCTGCCAACGCGGCGGCGCGCCGCATGCCCGATGGGTTCCTGTGGGGCGCGGCGATTTCCGCGCACCAGAGCGAAGGCAACAACACCAATTCCGACAGCTGGCTGCTCGAGCACCTGCCCGAGACGGTCTACAAGGAGCCATCGGGCGACGCCTGCGACAGCTGGCATCTCTATGAGCAGGATTTCGCGATCGCCCGCTCGCTCGGGCTCAATTGCTACCGCTTCGGGATCGAGTGGGCGCGGATCGAGCCCGAGCCGGGCCGGTTCTCGCAGGCCGCGCTCGATCACTATTCGCGAGTCCTCGCCGCCTGCCGCGCGCACGGGCTGCTGCCGATCCTGTCGTACAACCACTTCACAGTACCGCGCTGGTTCGCGATGCGCGGGGGTTGGGAAGTGGCCGACAGCGCCGATCTGTTCGCGCGCTATTGCGAATGCGCCACCCGCGCGTTCGGCGACCAAATCGGCATGGCCTCGCCGTTCAACGAGGCGAACATCCAGCTGCTGGTCAAGGTGCTTAGGCGGGCCGCGACGCCCGAATATCTGGCCCTGCGTACGAAAATGATCGCCGCCGCCGCGCGCGCGACCGATTCGCCGGGGTTCTCATCGATCCTGTTCGCTGATCCGGACAAGATCGACGCGAACCTGCTCGATGCCCACGCCAAGGCCTACCAGGCGATCAAGGCGGGTCCGGGCGATTTCCCGGTCGGCGTGACGCTGACGACCCAGCCGATCGAGGCGGTCGGCGAAGGCAGCATCGCCGCGACTATCGAGGACATGCTCTATGGCGGCTGGTGGGATGCGGTGAACGCCAGCGATTTCGTCGGCGTGCAGGCCTATTTCCGGATGCGCGTCGATGCGAACGGTGTGCTCCCCGCGCCGCCCGGCGCCGAGATGACCGGGGCCGGGTACGAGTACTACCCTGCCGCCTTGGGGGGAGCGATCCGCCTCGCCGCGCGCAAGACCTCGAAACCGATCCACGTCACCGAAAGCGGGATCGGCACCGACGACGATGCCCGCCGGATCGCATGGCTCGACGCCTGCATCGCCGAGGTCGAGCGGTGCATTGCCGAGGGGATCGCGGTGAACAGCTACCTCTACTGGTCGCTGCTCGACAATTTCGAGTGGACCCAGGGCTATGGCCAGCGTTTCGGGCTGGTGGAGGTCGATCGCCAGACCTTTGTCCGCACGCCCAAACCCAGCGCCCTCCATTTGGCGCGGCTGATCGCGACACGGTCGCCGGCTTAGGCCTCGGAACCCTCGCCGTAATAGAGCTTGCCGATCTCGATCTCGGAGCGGCCCTGTGAAACCCGGTGCGCATTGGTGTCGCGCAGCGAATAGACGCAGCCGCAATATTCCTGCTGGTAGAACTGCTCGCGCTTGCTGATCTCGATCATCCGGCTCGCGCCGCCGCCCTTGCGCCAGTTGAAGGTCCAGTAGCTAAGCCCGTCATAATGGCTGGCCGCGCGCTCGCCGCAATCGTTGATCTGCTCCATGTTCTTCCAGCGCGAGATGCCGAGCGAGCTGGTGATCACCGGGAAGCCATGCTCGTGCGCATAAAGCGCGGTGCGCTCGAAGCGCATGTCGAAGCACATCGTGCAGCGCGCGCCGCGCTCGGGCTCCCACTCCATCCCCTTGGCGCGCTTGAACCAGTTGGCGGTGTCGTAATCGGCATCGACGAAGGGCACGTTATGCGCCTCGGCGAAGCGGATGTTCTCCTCCTTGCGCAGGAGGTACTCTTCCCTGGGGTGGATGTTCGGGTTGTAGAAGAAGATCGTGTAGTCGATCCCGCTCGCGCTCATCGCTTCCATCACTTCACCCGAGCACGGCGCGCAGCACGAATGCAGCAGCACCTTGGTGTGGCCGTCGGGGGGCGTGAGGACTTGGCGTTCCACGGTCATGCGCGCGCATATAGCGCCGCTGGCCGGGTGGGCAAGGTCAGTCGCCGCCCTTAGGCAGGAGCGACTTCACGATAGAAGCGTCCAATTCCTCGTACTCATGCAGCCCTATCGCCTCGTAAAGCTCGGCGCGGGTCTGCATGCGGTCGAGCATGCTCACGGCCCCGCCGTCGCGCTTGATCGCGGCGTAGAGCTCCTCCTGCGCCTTGTTGGCGACGCGGAGCGAGGAGACCGGCCAGATCACCATTCGGTAGCCCATCGCCTCGAATTCGCTGGCGGTGAAGAACGGCGTCTTGCCGAACTCGGTCATGTTGGCGAGCAGCGGGATGCCGGGCAGGGCCTTGGCGAATTGCTCGAACATTGAGCGGGTGGTGAGCGCCTCGGGGAAGATCGCATCGGCCCCGGCTTCGACATAGGTCACCGCGCGCTCGATCGCCGCGTCGATCCCCTCGACTCCCGCCGCATCGGTGCGCGCCACGATCACCAGGTCGCGCGCGGCTTTCTTCGCGGCGGCGACCTTGGCGGCCATCTCGCTGACCGGGACCAGATGCTTGTCGTTGAGGTGGCCGCATTTCTTGGGCAGCAGCTGATCCTCGATATGCACCGCTCCCGCGCCGGCATCCTCGAAGGCCCGCACCATGTGCATCGCATTGAGCGCCTCGCCATAGCCGGTGTCGCCGTCGACCAGCACCGGCAGTCCCGAAGCGCGCGCGACCTGGCGGATGAAGAAGGCGACTTCGTCCACGGTGATGATGCCGAGGTCGGGCAGGCCCATGCTGGCCGTCATCGCCGCGCCGGAGAGGTAGAGCGCATCGAACCCGGCGTTCCGCGCCTGGATCGCCGCCATCCCGTTATGCGCGCCGGGAATCTGGAGGATGTTGGGGCGCTCCAGCAGTGCGCGGAAGCGTGTGCCGGCGCTTTCCTTCGGCAGGTCGTCCGCAGTCAGATAGGGCATTACTTGCGCTCCTCCAGCGGCACCCATGCCAGATTTTCGGGGCCGGTGTAATTGGCCGATGGGCGGATGATCTTGCCGTCCTCGCGCTGCTCGATCACGTGGGCGGCCCAGCCGCTGGTGCGGGCGATCACGAACAAGGGCGTGAACATCGCGGTCGGCACGCCCATCAGGTGGTAGCTGACCGCGCTGTACCAATCGAGATTGGGGAACATCCGCTTCAGGTCCATCATCACCGCCTCGATCCGTGCGGCGATTTCGAACTGCACCATCGTGCCGGATTCCTCGGCCAAACCCAGCGCTACCTTCTTTATCACTTCGTTGCGGGGATCGGCGATGGTGTAGACCGGGTGGCCGAAGCCGATGATTACCTCTTTGGCTTCCATCCGGCGGCGGATATCGTTCTCGGCCTCGTCGGGCGTGGCGTAGCGCTGCTGGATCTCGAACGCGACTTCGTTGGCGCCGCCATGCTTGGGGCCGCGCAGAGCGCCGATCGCGCCTGCGATGGCGGAGTACATGTCGGACCCGGTGCCGGCGATAACCCGCGCGGTGAAGGTCGAGGCGTTGAATTCGTGCTCGGCATAGAGGTTGAGCGAGGTGTGCATTGCGCGCACCCAACTGGCGGGCGGCGGCTTGCCGTGGAGCAGGTGGAGGAAATGGCCGCCGATGCTGTCATCGTCGGTCTCGACCTCGATCCGCTTCCCGCTGCGGGTGAAGTGATACCAGTAGACCAGCATCGAGCCGAGTGAGGCCATCAGCCGATCGGCGATGTTACGCGCGCCTTCGGGGCCGTGGCTCATCGCCTCGGGCAAGGCGCAGCCCAAAGCCGAGACGCCGGTGCGCATCACGTCCATCGGGTGGGCGCTGGCGGGGAGCGCTTCGAGCACATGCTTCACTTCGCCGGGCAGGCTGCGCAGGCCCTTGAGCCTGGCCTTGTAGGCGGCGAGATGCGCCCGATTGGGCAGGGCGCCGTGGACGAGGAGGTGGGCGATCTCCTCGAACTCGGCATCATCGGCGAATTCGAGGATGTCGTAGCCGCGATAATGGAGGTCGTTGCCGGTCCGCCCGACCGTGCAGAGCGCCGTGTTGCCCGCGACAACGCCCGAGAGCGCGACCGATTTCTTGGGTTTGAAACCTGGTGCCTCGCTCATCCTCCCGCTCCCTCTCAGAATATCCCGGGGGGCGCTTGTGGCCCCAGTCGTTCGGCTGGAACGGTGAAGTTGAGCCGCCGCACTTCGTCCGGGCTCAGCCCTGGCAGCCGTTCGACCAGCCCGAGGAACCGATCCTGCTCGGCCGGCTCGACGATCCCCTCCGCCAAAGTACGAAACTTCTCGACATAACGCGGCCGATCGAACGGCCGCGCGCCGAGCGGGTGGGCATCGGCAATCGCCAGTTCGTCCTCGATAACGTTGCCGTCTTCCATGGTTACGATCACCCGGCCGCCAAACGCCTTGTCCTGCCCTGGCGCGTGGTAGCGCTGGGTCCAGATCGGCTCCTCGATGGTGGCGATCTTGTGCCACAGCGCGACCGTATCCGGCCGCTGCGCCCGCTCCGGCGCGTAGCTCTTCACATGGTGCCAGCCGCCATCCTGCAGCGCGACTGCGAAGATATACATGATCGAGTGGTCGAGCGTTTCGCGGCTCGCCTTGGGGTCCATCTTCTGCGGATCGTTGGCGCCGGTGCCGATCACGTTGTGGGTGTGGTGGCTGGTCCTGATAAGGACCGACTTCACCTTGGAGAAATCGCCGATCTTCGGCCCCATCCGGCGGGCGAGGTCGATCAGCGCCTGGCTCTGGTACTCGGCTGAATATTCCTTGGTGTAGGTGTCCATGATCGCGCGCTTGGGTTCGCCCGGCTCGGGAAGGGGGACGTGGTAGGTGTGGCCCGGGCCGGAGAGCAGCCAGGCGATGAACCCGTCCTCGCCCTCATAGGCGGGCGAGGGTGCGCCTTCGCCGCGCATCACCCGATCGACCGCCTCGATCGCCATCTTGCCGGCGAAGGCCGGGGCATAGGCCTTCCAGGTCGAGATCTCGCCCTTGCGGCTCTGGCGGGTGGTGGTGGTGACGTGCAGCGCCTGCTGGATCGCCTGATACGTGATCTCGGTCGAAAGGCCGAGCAACGCGCCGATCCCGCCCGCGGCGCTGGGGCCGAGATGGGCGATATGATCGATCTTGTGCTCGTGGAGGCAGATACCCTTCACCAGGTCGACCTGGATCTCATAGCCCGCCGCCAGCCCGCGCAGCAGTGCCGCCCCGTCGAGCCGCTTGTGCTGGGCCACCGCCAGGATCGGCGGGATATTGTCGCCCGGATGGCTGTAATCGGCGGCGAGGAAAGTGTCGTGGAAATCGAGCTCGCGCACTGCCACGCCATTGGCCCATGCGGCCCATTCGGGGCTGACCGCCGCGTCGGACAGGCCGAACACCGCCGCGCCGGGCGCTAGCGGATGCGCTAACGCCTGCGCCCGCGCCGAGCGGATCGGCCCGCGTGCTACGGAGGCAGCGGCAACCGCGGCATTGTCGATGATCCGGTTGCCGATCATCTCGATCACGTCGGCATCGAGCGCCACCGGATCGGTCGCCACCGCCGCCAGCTTCCACGCGAGCTGGTCTTCGCGCGCGAGCTTCTCGGCGGATTTGTAGGTGCGGACCTCGTGCAGCTTCATCGTTTTCCCTGTCGCCTTGGCTGGCGCGGCCATAGGCGCTTCCAACCGGTGGAGACAAGCTCTAGGGGGATGGGCAAGTATGAACACCAAGGTCTGCATTATCGGCGCCGGGCCGGCCGGTTTGCTGCTCGGGCATTTGTTGCGCGCCGAGGGCGTGGACTGCGTGGTGCTCGAACGGCGGCCGCCCGATTACGTGCTCGGCCGGATCAGGGCGGGGGTGCTCGAGACGGTCACCGTCGGGCTGATGGAGCGGCTCGGGCTCGATGCGCGGCTCAGGGCCGAGGGCCTGCCGCATGACGGGTTCAACCTCGCCGATGGCGAACGGCTGGTGCGGATCGACCTCAAGGACCTCACCGGCGGGCAAGTGGTGGTTTACGGCCAGACCGAGCTGACCCGCGACCTGATGGATGCGCGCGAGGAACGCGGGCTCGAAGTGATCTACGACGTGGCCGATGTCGCGTTGCACGATATCGAAAGCGATGCGCCTTTCGTGACCTACACAAAGGATGGCTCAAAGCACCGCGTCGATTGCCGCTTCATCGCCGGCTGCGACGGGTTCCACGGCCCTTCGCGCAAGGCGATCCCGGCACCAGCGGGCAAGGAATACGAACGAGTCTATCCGTTCGGCTGGCTCGGCATCCTCGCCGACGTACCGCCGTGCAACCACGAGCTGATCTACGCCAATCACGAGCGTGGCTTCGCGCTCGCCAGCATGCGCAGCGAGAGCCGCAGCCGCTATTATGTCGATGTGCCGCTGACCGACCGGGTCGAGGACTGGCCCGACGAGCGCCTGTGGGACGAGCTGGCGATCAGACTGGGGCCTGAGGCGGCCGCCAACATCATTCGTGGCCCCTCGCTCGAAAAGTCGATCGCGCCTTTGCGCTCCTACGTCTTCGCCCCGATGCGCCACGGCTCGCTGCTGCTGTGCGGCGACGCCGCGCATATCGTCCCCCCGACCGGGGCCAAGGGGCTCAACCTCGCGGCAAGCGATGTGCACTATGCCGCCGAAGCGCTCACCGGCTTCTTCAAGGCCAACAATCCCGATGGCATCGCCGCCTATTCGGATAAGGCCCTCGCACGGGTGTGGAAGTCAGAGCGGTTCAGCTGGTCGCTGACCCGGCTGATGCACCGCTTCCCCGAAGACGGGCCGTTCGAACGTGCGATGCAGGTCGCCGAGCTCGATTACATCGCCACCAGCCGCGCCGCGCAGACCGCGATCGCCGAAAACTACATCGGCCTCCCCGTCTAGCCGCTTGATCGCGCCAGCGATTGGCGCGACAGTGGCGGCAGATGCGGGAGAGGATCGCACGCACATGACTGACAATTCCGACAAGCCTGCCGGGCCGCTCGACCTTGGCCGGCGCAATTTCCTCGGCGCGGCGACGATGGGCGCCGGTGCCGCGCTGGTCGGCATGGGCGCCGCCGCCCCTGCGCTGGCCGCCGGAACATCCAGCCCGCAGGTCGATTTTCCCGCCGATCCGCGCTCCTTCGGAGGTGGCGATCCGTTTGCGCGGAGCCGCGCCGAGATCGATCTCTACGATTGCGAAGTCGAAGGCACGCTGCCGGCCGATCTCGACGGGGTCTTCTACCGCGTCGGGCCCGATCCGCAGTACCCCAAGCCAAAGCAGTATGAAGGTGACAATCCTTTCGACGGCGAAGGCCATGTGTCGATGTTCCGGATCAAGGACGGGCATGTCGATTACCGCACGCGCTATGCCCGCAACCAGCGCTGGAAGGCGCAGCACGCGGCCCGTCGCTCGCTTTTCGGGATGTATCGCAACCCGACCACCGACGATCCCAGCGTCAAGGGCCTCAGCCGCGGCACCGCTAACACCCAGCTGTTCGTGCATCACAAGAAGCTGCTGGTGTTCAAGGAAGACAGCCCTCCGGTCTACATGGACCCGTGGACGCTCGAGACGCTCGACGACTACTACACCTTCGGCGGCAAGCTCGACAGCCAGACCCACACCGCCCATCCCAAGATCGATCCACTCACCGGCGAGTTCTTCGGCTTCGGCTACGAGGCCACCGGCCTGCTCTCGAAGGATATCTTCGTGTTCTCGACCGACCGCACCGGACAGGTGAACTGGAGCGCAAAGGTCCAGGCGCCCTATGCCGGGATGATGCACGATTTCTACGTCACCCAGCGGCACGTCGTGTTCTACCTGATCAACATGGTCGCCGATGCCGACCTGATCCAGAGCGGTCAGGCGCATTTCGGCTATGACGAGACGATGCCGTGCTATCTGGGCGTGATGCGCCGGGGCGGCGACGGCAAGGACCTCAAATGGTTCACCGGCGCCAACCTGTTCTGCACCCATATCATGGGCGGCTGGTCGGACGGCGACAGGCTGACCGTCGACATGGATGGGGCCGAGGCTCTGCAGCCGCCGTTCTTTCCGTTCTTCCCGATCAAGCGTGGGCGGTTCGATCCGGCAAAGAGCGCCGGCCACATCAGGCGGTTCACGGTGGACCTCTCGAGCAAGACCAACGATCGCTACCAGACCGAGACGATCTTCCCCGAAGTCTCCGGTGCGCTCGCGCGGCAGGATGACCGGTTCCACACGCTACCCTATCGCTATGGCTATATGCAGGGGAGCGGGTGGTGGATCGTCGATCACCAGGAGAAGACCACCCAGCAGGCTACCGTGTCGGATTACCAGCTTTCGGAATCGACCTTCGTTCCGCGTTCGAAGGACGCCCCCGAAGGCGATGGCTATTTGATCGGGATCGGCAACAGCACCAAGGAAAGCGGCCGTTCCGACCTGATCGTGTTCGACACCAGCGATATCGCCGCCGGGCCGGTGGCGCGGGTGAAGATGCCGTTCAAGGTGGTCGGGCAGGTCCACGGCTTCTGGGCCGATGCGAGCGACCTGCCGGAGGCAGCGGCCTGATTCCGATGCGCCCGCTTGTCAGGTTTCTCATTCTCGCACTGGCGTTGCTTGCCACGCCCGCGCTGGCCGAAAAACGCATCGCGCTGAGCTTCGACGATATCCCGCGCCACGAAGGCGGCTTCATGACGCCGGACGAACGCGCGATTGCACTGATCGCCGCTCTGGCCGAGGCCGGGGTTGAGCAGGCCGGGTTCTTCGTCACCACCGGCAATCTCGACGATCCCTACGGCAAGGGCGGCGAGGCGCGGATCAGGGCCTACGCCGCCGCCGGCCATGCGATCGCCAACCATTCGCACGGCCATCTGTGGTACCACCAGACCGAAATCGCGGACTACATCGCAGACGTCTATCGCGCCGAGGATTGGCTCGAGCGCCTGCCGGGCAAGCGCCCGTGGTTTCGCTTCCCCTATCTCGACGAAGGCCGCGACATCGAGCGCCGCGATGCGATGCGTGCGGCGCTGAAGACGCGCGGGCTTTCCAACGGCTATGTCACGATCGACGATTACGACTGGCATATCGATGCCCTCGCCACCAAGGCGCTCGCCGAGGGGCGCGAAATTGACCGCGATGCGTGGCGCGATCTCTATGTCGAGACGCTGGTCGGGACCGCCAATTTCTACGAAAAGATGGCGCTGGAGACGCTCGCCCGATCGCCCGCACATGTGCTGCTGCTGCACGAAACCGATATCGCGGCGCTGTATATTGTCGACCTGGTCAAGGCGCTCAGGGCCGATGGCTGGACGATCGTCACCATGGACGAGGCCTATGCCGACCCGATCGCGGCGATCGAGCCCGACACTCTCTATCTCGGCGGCGGGCGGCTTGCGGCGATTGCCGCTGCCGCCGGCAAGGACCCCGGAAGCCTGGTCTATGAGCGCACCGACGAGACCGAACTGACCCGGCTGTTCGAGGAGCGGGTGATCGTGCAGGGCGGAGAATGAGCGTGGTGCGATCCATGCTTGTAACCGCGGCCGCAGCATTGCTGGTCCAGTCGGTCGCGTTGGCACAGGGCCCTGCGTGGGTCGACGACGCACGGATGCGCGCCGCCGATACCAGCGCCAATGTCGGCGACTGGATGGCGACGGGGCGCACCTATGACGAGCAGCATTTCAGCCCGCTCGACCTGATCAACGCCGGCAATGTCTCGCAACTCGGCCTCGCATGGTACGCCGACATCAACACCAACCGCGGGATGGAAGCGACCCCGCTGGCGATCGGCGGTGTGCTTTACAACGTCCAACCGTGGAACATCGTCACCGCCTATGACGGCAAGACCGGCCGCGTGCTGTGGACCTACGATCCCGAAGTGCCGCTCAAGTTCGGCCGCATGGCCTGCTGCGACATCGTCTCGCGCGGGCTCGCCGCGTGGAAGGGCAATATCTACGTCGCGACTCTCGACGGTCGACTGATCGCACTCGACGCCAAAACCGGCAAGCCGGTGTGGTCAGAGCTGACGGTCGACAACTCGAAGAACTACACCATCACCGGCGCCCCGCGCGTGCTCGACGGCAAGGTGCTGATCGGCAACGGTGGCGCCGAGCTCGGCGTCCGCGGCTATGTCTCGGCCTACGATGCCGAGACCGGCAAGATGCTGTGGCGCTGGCATACCGTGCCGGGCAACCCGGCCGACGGGTTCGAGAACCCGGCGATGGAGATGGCCGCCACGACGTGGAACGGCGAGTGGTGGAAATTGGGCGGTGGCGGAACCGTGTGGGATTCGATCTCCTACGATCCCGAGTTGGGCCTGGTCTATATCGGCACCGGCAACGGCTCGCCCTGGGCGCAGCACTGGCGCAGCCCGGGTGGGGGCGACAATCTGTTCCTCGCTTCGATCGTCGCGCTCGATGCCGATAGCGGCGCGTATCGCTGGCACTACCAGACCGTGCCGGGTGAGCAGTGGGACTATACCGCCACCCAGCAGATGATCCTCGCCGACATTCCCATCGACGGGCGAATGCGCAAGGTGTTGATGCAGGCGCCCAAGAACGGGATTTTCTACGTTCTCGACCGCGCCACCGGCGAGCTGCTCAGCGCCAACAATTTCGCCCCGGTCAACTGGATGACCGGGATCGACATGAGGACCGGCCGCCCGATCGAGAGACCGGAGGCCCGCTATGGCAAGGAGCCCGTGCTGGTCTCCCCCGGCGCAGG